>Ga0315915_1001434_pt1 | contig 28840 bp, 18 predicted proteins | sample MpolbnodulesMG_FD_207738 | JGI IMG/M metagenome (GOLD analysis project Ga0315915, IMG submission 207738) | Medicago polymorpha root nodule microbial communities from Los Angeles, California, United States - branched nodules | ecosystem: Host-associated > Plants > Roots > Nodule | place: USA... | reverse complement strand
GAAATTAGTTGGGGAAAGGTTGAAGATTCTTCACCTATAACTCTTTTTATTCTTTTTAATGGACAGGAAAAAATTGATGAATCAGCATTTTCACCCGACTCCACTTTACTCTTGGAACATCCAACTGCTGTAACAGAAAGAGCCATTTCCATCTGCATCTCAAATTCAAGATCCCCTTTCCTCTTTAATTTATGAGATTTGTCAGTTATATGTGATTCGAGGTTATTATCTTGTGCCTCAGAAGTTTGTGAGTTTGTCACACTATGATTCGAATTTTCAGGAACAGAAGGATCTTTAGATTGATCCATATTGCTTGGTGCAGTGCGTTTCTTACTTTTTCGTGAACGACCAAGAGAACTTTCACATACTTTCTCTCTTTCAGAAGACAATGATTTTTTAGGCGATTTAAAATCCAACTTTTGCTTAGATACCATTGGTGTTGAAGTACCAAAGACCCCCTTACTAGAACCACTTGCAATTGGTTTAAAAGATTGATCTGGTTTAAGAGATGAAACATCCAAAATGGACACAAACCTGAAATATGATTTCAATAAGAAAACTCCACATATTTGCTTAAGCAGATGAGATTAAATTCTTCGAAACCTTATAGTAGACATATTTTATCTAATTTCTTAATTAAAACTATGTTTCTAACTTGATTATAGACCCTCCAGAATAAGAGCTTTATAATTCTACAAAATTTTCACCATGAAGATCATAACTTATTCACTTTATTACTATTATTATCCATACTTTGTCATACTCATTTCATTACATGCAATGTCACTGTTAGAGTATAATCACCACCATCCAAAATAACAAAAAGTGAGATCCTGCAGGTGGTAAAAAATTAAAAGAAATGAAAGGATAACCTTCGGTGCTCTTATCGAATACCTGGCTGTAAGATTTAAAGCTCTAAATAGTGCCACTGACAAAGCTGCAATCTGAAAAGAAAAAAAAAAAAAAAAAAAAACTTCTCGCTGTAAATAATATCAAACTACCAAAGCAATTATATAAAGTTAACAGACAACACAACTAACCCATTCTTAAGAAACTTTATTTTACTTTTGCTTTGGGTTAAGTCATTTATAAGCAAGATGAAGAGGTAGTTAAAAGACCGTTACTTCATTCTGAGACTGAATTAGCACAGATCCTGCACATTCAACCATTTAATGCCTGATCGGAACTAGTATCTCTATTAGAAGAATTCGGAAAGAATTTCCCTTAATAGTTAATACAAATACAGTACGAATACCTCTCCCTCTTATCTATTGGCAACAGGCCTTATTTCTCTAATCATCCCATCCCGACAGCCCCCAATACCTAACTATATAACTAATTATATCTCCCCCGGCACAAATCTATCAATGTCTTATATACCACCCTAAAAATTTCACCTTGTTCTCAAGATTGGATCGCTCTCTTCTTATATAGCTGTACTGGTTAAGAGAAACATCCTTCTGGATCATCATTTCTGAAGGCTTCAAAAATAGAGGTAACCGTTCATGTCTCACATGTTGACAAATGATAACTGTGACACCTTGTAAATGCTGCCTCACCTGTACAATTTCTTCAACATCATCAACTGTACTGAGAAACACAACAATGGCAAGACAGGTTGATGTGCTGCCCACTCCCACTCTTGCTACAACTGTATCACTTGGACCCTATTTTGCCTTTGTATTCATTGATTTCTTTTCTTTACTTTACAGCCACTTCTTTTCTCAAAAAGGATGGACTTGGCCCATGGGGCTAGAGATAATCAGTCCTACATATCCTTCATACTCAATCAGAAATTTAGGAACTGTGATAAATTAGGTCAGGTGTCTTATGGAGACAAACTGACCCCGCCTCTTAATTTCTGATCTTGCCCACATCTCTTTTACGCTTTGGCCTTTAACCTCCTCTGTCATGTGAGCAGCGTCACCAATGGAACCTGCAGCACAACTATGCAGTTCAAATGGAAAAAACTTAACGTCCCTAGTTTTGATGTTGCTGGTGTGACAATCCCCTCAGTGGAAAACCAAATTCTGGTGGCGTATGTCCCTTCCAGACCGTTTCTGGTTCTTCCATTTTTGAAGCCTTTAACACCATCGTCCACATAATGCCCATTGACACTTATATTGCCTCCTAGAAAAGGGGTTCCCCCACCCCTTTGCCATGACATGACCAATGGTAACCACTTCTGTTCCTAGCTCTGCTTCTCTGATTTCATTTTCTCTTTGTTTCTCCTTTTGGGTTAATCAGCATCTTTCTCCCTCATCTTGTTATTCATTTGACTTACTTTCCCAATGTCATGTACCAAGTCTTCAATCTTTCATTGTTCTTCCAAATTTTCATGATTCCTCATGTACTAGAAAAACCTCTTCACTCCCGTGCTTTGAGACTGCTAGTTCTGATATCTTGCTCTCTCGTCTTGATATGGCCCAGATTCTGATTGAATTCTATATCATTTTTTGCCTTTGCCTCCACTTCACTGCATTTTCTTTGGCTTCTGTTCTTGATTACTCTTATGGCTCATCAACGAATAATGTTCTTCTACATCTCTAATGTAAACAGCATCTGAGGCATTGCTTCTCCTCAAATTTCAAAGCTGTCTGCCTAGGCCGACCGTTGTGGACTCGCAGCACCCCAATTCATCCTTCCACAACACTTCAAACAGTATCAGCAATTTTTGCACCATATACTCTCTCTCTCTCTCTCTCTCTCTCAAATGACAAGATACCTCTCATTCTCAACCCTCTTTTTATATATAGACAACATGCCTCATTTATTTAATCATCCAAGCCCCCAACTACGAACCAAGTAGTTTGAACTCCCTCAACTATCAAACCTTTCAAAAGCTTACTAAAAGATAAATTAGGAATATACTAAAGTATATATCAGATGGTAAATACAAAAGCAACAAAGTTTCTATTGAAAGAAATGTACCTCTTCAGGACTACCCTCACGAAATTCTAAAGCTGATGCTAAAGCAAAGTGCGGTGACTTTTCTCCATTTGTACAGTTTTTGACATGGAAATTTTCATGGAACTGCAAGTGTTACACACAAGGAATCAAACAAGATATACAAGTGATACAGCATGAAGCCATCCAAAACTGCCCAGTAAATGAAACAACATATACTAGTTAAATCAAACCATACCCATGAGATTAAAGGACAAAGAGATTTTGAAGTGAGCTTTGTGACATTTGATAGCTGGAGCAAGTGCGCTGGAAGTAGAGAAAGCAGAGAAGCCTGCCATGATAATAGACGAATTTCGTGAAATCAAAAAAGATAAAAACAGAGTCTACACGAAAAATGCAATGAAAAAATTATCATCTGGAAAGCCCTAATTTATCAAACAATTTCAGAAACACTATGAAAGAAAGAAGATTTAAAAATTGAGCTATTGATTATCACAAAAATAGGGATGTAAGGAAAACAATGGAATGATGAAAACATGATATAACACATAATAGTAAAGCAATGCTTCTTTTTTTTTATTCCGAAGATATTCTATATGCATTTAAAAATTATCAATAATAGTTAACCTGAATAAGAGGATCGTCACAAGCCCTGTCTATTAATCTTCCACGAGCAAGTAAACAAAGCAAATGAACCTTGTGAACAAGTTCAGCCAATTCCTAAGAATTCACAAAAATATAATTTTTAGTAACTAGCAAAAATTTATTGACATAAAGCCAATTCCACTCACTAATGTTTAAAGACAACAACTGACCTTGTCTTCAGCAGAAGCTCGGCGTATTTGTTTCTTTACAGATGAATTAGGGGTTACATTCAATTCTATTGTCATAGGATGATCATCCACAGCAACTGTCCCATCTTCCCAATCCGAGTCATCCAGTTCTTCCTTTTTATCAATGTACCCCTCGTCTATACTTACATGACCACATTTCTCATCTGCAGAATCCTTTCCAATAGAATTTCTACTACAATGTTCAACTTCTGAAGTTTTTGGTGGGAGAATCGGTTCCACAACATGAGTTCCATTTTGTACTGGCTCAAACTCATCCTACAACAAGATCAGAAGAACTTGATTTTGGCCATGGTTATACAATTTCAAAAGTTAACTATAAAGTTAAATTATGTAACAAATTCACCATAAGAGCTGAACAGAACAAATTATGTAAAAGCAACGGGGAGTTACAGGGAACTAACCGTTGTCTTTTTCTTAGAAGTGCCACCTTTGTTAGCACGACGTAGAAGTTTTCCCACAGCACCCTTGGATATTTCGGTCAACGATCCTGAAATCAAGCATTAGCATCAACCACTCACGACTCAGTAATTGGCATTGGACATAATATCATCAAAACCATTAAAAATTGTTCCCACCTTCGGTGTTGTGTTGGGATTTTGTTTCATCTTCTGCAAATTTGACAGCAAACAGCCAAAAACAATATACCAGCATTAGAAATGACATCATATACTAAATGCATCAAGTGAAATTAAACTAAAAAATATCACCATAAACATTGATTAGTTCATTCAATAGCTTTCATTTTCTTAAATTATATGTGTCAGTATAACAAATAGAGTGAATGAATAATAATAATAATAATAATAATAATAATAATGGGAATGAAAAGAAAGTAACTACCTGAGGGTCTCTTCTTCCGTTGCGAACCGCTTCCTCTGCGTGGCATTCTTCTTCTTCGAGGAGAAAGGTAAATGAAATCGTCGCGCCCAAAACTGTTTGTTGGTTCGTCTTCTATTGGGTGGAAACCTTCATTGTACTACCCTACGTGCGTCTACACCGCCACTATCTAATGGATGCCACATTAAAATGACCGGCATGCCCCTCCCTAAAACCATAAAGGACTTAAAACCCCCTAAACCACCACCTCCACTATCTCACTCAATACTTACTTCAAGGGGGTATATTGGATTGAGATTTCAAAAGACTATTTTGGCAAACAAAATCATGAAGATTTTAAAAGACTTTGAGCGATTATATTGATTTTGTTGGATTTTAAAAGACTTTTTTAAATGACATTTTACAATTAGGATTTTGAACACATGACTTCAACCGATTTATAATACAGATTTTTTGAGATTTCAAAGGACTTTATGAGATTTTATGATTTGAAAGGATTTTATGGATTCATAAATAAAATCAAAATGACTACAGGATAAAAACAGATTACAAATGTACCAAAAAAAAAATAAAATTACAAACTTTAAGGTGTATGATACACATAAATATAGAAATGAATCCAGTAATCATTTAACATCAAAAAATAATGATAAGAAGTTACGTGTATCATACACCTTAAACACCATTACAGGAATGCTCACTTATCAACAAAAACGAAATAACAAAACAATCTGCTAACAAACAAATAATGATAATAAGTTAGATGAAAAAAATGACTTAACAAAACTTAAACTTGAACGTGAACAACAACGTCAAGATGGGAAAAAAATGAGAAGCAACTTCCATCGGGGGAAAAAACGAGAATCAAAAGTATAAAAATCTAACTTATTATGGAAATCTGAAAAAGTCTCAAGGTTTTTTTTGTGAGATTGTTGAATGAGCATGTTATGTGTATTTTCAACTAAAAAGTCTCACAAAATCCACTACACAAAAGAATCTATTAAAATCTAGATACTTTTGAATACCATGAGACATTTTTTAAGTTAGGGGAAATCTCATTTGAATACCACCAGATTTCGTTGCCTGAATAATAAATCTTGATTGTCTTAATTGAATAACACAAGATTTATTTATATTCTATAAAAGTCTTGATTATATACCACAAGACTTTTTTATTTTTAAAAAGTCTTTTAAAATCTCATGAAATCCCAATTCAATACACCCTCCTAAAATTGAAAGGCGAAAATGTTTTTAAAATTAGAAGTGAATTGATTACTTTTTGTTTCCATGTGATGTGAAGCTTTTTATTACTTCATGATCCGTTAATTCAATTTAAGATCCCTACTTAAGTGATAAGGAGAGGATGATATTATGCTTATGACGAAGGGTGTATGTTTTACTCATCACATATGATGGCTGTTATTTTTTAATAAAACTACTAGAACGCCGCACGGGTCTTACTGATTAAAGAGAGTCCAATTCGTTTGTCTATAATATTTGCAAAGAACAACATATTATTTCAAAATAAAAGATAGTTCTTCTATTAGTCGTACCACTTTTTAAGTTTTAAAATCTTTAAGAACATTTAAAACTGTGTTTTAAAAATTGGGATCAATTCCGCGTTTGAGTAAAAATAGAGGGACAAAAACGCCATAAAACTATAATAAGTAAACTATGACTTAATAATAAACAACTACACATATTATATACTTATTAAGTAGATACTATTTAGAAAAACAACCACGCAATATATAAATGAGTTAGAGTAGTATAAGTACAACAGTGTTAAAAAAAAAATCACTACTTTAAAGAATGAATAAAAACGATTTATAATATAATTATAGCACTTGTCTAAGGTTTTTGTTAACTAATGTTCAAATGATTACTCATTAAGTAGTCTTCCGTGGAAAGGAATTCTACCAAATGGTTTTTATTTATCTAATACCTAACTTTAATATCAACTATAAATTTTTTTTTCATGAGACACAAAATTATTTTTCATAAATCATAATCTACCAAATTGTTTTTATCTTTGCAAAAAATTTGTTTCTTTCTCAGCAAGATATAGGCCTGCACAATTTCCACCAATTATACGATTTATGTACCATCATATCTGATGAACTAACACATTGTAGCCTGCATAAATTTATAGGAAATCAACTTCCTTGCAGAAACCAAGTCGTTTCATAACATTTGAATTGCACATGAAATCTCATGGGTCAAATAAGAAAAAGTGATAAACATGTATCGAATGGTAGATTGATAAGTCATATAGATACAATACCAGATTAATCATACAATGAGGATGAATCTAATTCTGATAAGTCATACAAACAATATAATTTATGATACGTTACAAAACACTTCTCGATAAACCACATTTGATGTTACATCGGTGTCTTTACCATCCTCGTTAGTTATTAATATCTTTGAACCTTCTCTGGAAGTGACACGTAATATAGCCACTTACAACTGACGATGAGAAAAAACTGAAGATGGTAAGTATACTCCAACATGTTTCAGAGATTGACCTTGACTTTTGTTTATAGTCATTGCAAAAGAAACAGATAAGGGAAATTACTTCCGTTGAAACTTGAAAGGAACTCTAGTATCAGACGGTGTCAAGGATAATCTTGGAATAAACACCTTATCACCTATATTACTGCCAAAGTGATGGTATTCCTAAAGTGATTAATCTGTAATGGTGCATCAGATAAATTAAAAAACATGAAATATAACACAGATGTATAATTTGCAGGCAATTAGGTGTGTAAAACATATTAAAAAGAAGATGACCTCTGAAACTATGAAGAGCAAAAGAAACAACGTTCATAGCAGACAATGTATCCATTCTCAAGGGATTTTTAGGTTCGAAATCTGCCAGAACCAAGCAAAGTTGATTTGATGGAGAAAAAACTCAATAGACTTGATGAAATTCTACAGAAATTCGGGTCTCATGATGAGGATGAAGTATAATGACCTTTCAGATACAATCAACTCACATTCCTTACAAAAAATATATTCATTAACAATGTCATTATGACACACAATCAAATTAGTCGACTGAAATAATTATTTTCATGGGAATTATAGGCATGCACCAAGACTAAATGGGGAAGATGCAACACATTTTAACAGCTAATAACAGAAATTAAATACGTGTATTCATGCCTATCATGCCAATTGGCTAATTTTTTCGATACTATAAAGCTTGAGATATTATTAGAGGATCAAGTAATTTTAGATGGTCTTTTAACATTCCTTTCTGGCAAAAATCGTTTGACTTTCTGTATCAAATGCAATTGTGACTGGTAAACCAACATTAAAGAACATACAGTGGTTTTGACAAAAAAAATAATAATCTAATGTTCATTTGATGTACACGGCTACCCCAATAATTACATATTTCACACTTATAGTTGAATCATCCTTAAGAAAATTGCATACTCATGAAACGTAAACATGACCAATCATTTTTATAAAAGTTGACTTGTGATATTTGATGATATAACCTTAATCGTTAATTTAACTACATTCAATTATCCATATTATTTCAAGGGAAAAGTGGCCATAAAGAAATGGAAATAGGGATAAAAATGTAATAACATATCCATAGTAACTTCATTCATTGTTTTCCGTTTAAATTTTTCCGTACTATCTAGGATTTCTGTTATTTCAATCTTATTGATATTGGTTTCTCAAATTTATAAGTGAAATTAAGAAAGTCATATATTTATAACAATCCATATGACATCTGAAACATAGCATGATCAAGATGGAATGACAAATCCAATACATGGGCAGGAAAACCATAATAGACAGATTGGGGCAGGACACTTTTCTCAATTGAAAATCTCATGGGAGGGACAAACACATGCATGTTAATTTTTCTCTTAACTATAAATTTGATTTCTTGATTAGAAACCTACCCAAACCCAAAAAAACCACAGTAAACCACGCTCTTAAACCCCTAATGTCATAAAAATCACGTAAAGCATCCCACCCCCTCGTGAAAAATATGCTACCATTGATCCTCTCAACTCTCACCTCAAACTCGTTATTATTCTTATCAACCAAAACAGTGTATCTATCAATTTCATCGCCAAAATCCGACCCAAAACTATTGGGTATCATGACAACACCCTGCATAAAACCAATAACAACGTCATTATTTGAAACACCGAAACAAATACAAAACATTCAAACAAAAAAGAAATATTGAAACAGTAATATACTAACACAATCGACTTCAAAATCCATTGTGCATGTCCTATATTTCAAACGCAAGCAATTAATCATCTTGTCCATCTCACCGACTGGATTGCGGATTAACGGTGCTACTCGAAAAAAATTAAAACATTTGATTAGAAAGAGTGTACGACAAAACATATGTAAAAGCTACGTTTGGACTGGACGACCAACCATGTTTGAACAGGATGTGTGACGAATTTGTTTGAAAAAAGGCAAGGCTACTAAATGAGAAGGTCAAACAATAAAAACTTTAATGTTGATTTAAGAGGCACTATTGCTTTTAAATGAGAAGGTTAAACGATTGTCTTTAAGTGAGTAGGGAACTTTCGAATTTGAAATGAATGACAAAGGAACATTTAATGCGTGGCAAATGACTCTTTAAGAGATTGTTCTTAAATGAGAAGGTCAAACAAATCCATTTAAATGAGGAGGGAATATTCGAATTTGAAATGAATGACATTTATTGCGTGGCAAATAGGTGAGAAGGTCAAATGTTAGAATTTATTGTGTGGCAAATGAGCGTTTAAAAGTTTGATCTTAAAGAAGAAGGTCAAACAATTGCATTTAAATGAGGAGAGAATTTTCGGATTTGATATGAATGACAAATGTGCATTTAATGAATGACAAATGAGTGAGAATGTCAAATGTGAGAATTCGAAATGCTTTAAGGACATTTAAATGAGAACGTCAAACAATTGAATTTGAAATGAATGACATTTATTGCGTGACAAAGGGGTGATGAGGTCAAACCTAAAATTAAATGCGTTAGAATGGGAGGAAAATTGCTAAGTTAAATTTAGGGTTAGGGTTAGCTTGACCAGACAAGTTTTAGTAAGTAAGATGTTTCAATTTTTACGAAGTCGTTGTGCATTGGCTGTGATGACATTTTGCATAATAATAATAATAATAATAATAATAATAAGGGTTAAATATGTTTTTAGTTCTTATAAATATATCAACTTTTTCGTTTGTCTTTTTAAAAAATTTCTTCAACTTTTAGTTCCTATAAACCGTTTTAGTCTTTCTAAAAAATTTCTTCAACTTTTTTCGTTTTAGTCTTTCTAAAAAATTTCTTCAACTTTTAGTCCGAACTATGTCCTAATATTATTATTTATGCAAGGATAATTATGTAGAATTTGGTATTTACTTTTTTAGGATTAATAATTTATGAACATTCTTTTTCATGAGATTTATGCGGAAAACTTGTAAGCCGAATTAGGACGTACGTTTTCATGATAATAGTTGTGCTTCCATGATATACTTCAACCAAGTCGCCCTTTCTTCAGGCATGTGACTGCTGACTAAATGGGAATTGAGGAGGAGGGAGGAGAGCTGGTGTGGGAAGTGGAGGGAAATGGTCCTGCTTCCTCCTAGGCAGAGACGGATCTGGACTTTCAATACTAGCATGACAATTTTTTTTTGTCAAATAATTAAATAATATTAAATTTAATAAGAAATTATATTAAAAATAGTTGTAGCAATTCTTAAAAGAAAGAAGTTGTAGCAACCAAAATTATAAAGAAAATAATATATTTTTCACTTATTAAAAATGAACTAAAATTATATCATTACTAATTATCCTAAAAACATCTCTTTCTATTCTTTCTATATAGGTTAAGATTATATATTTGAGATGTTTTGTGGGGGACAAGCCTAGATTGTGGCCTAAGTGGTTGTGTTGGGCAGAACTATGGTTCAGCACCAATTTTAATGTGTCAGCTGGTATGGTCCCTTTCAAGGCCTTGTATGGTAGAGAACCTTCACCAATTCTTAAGGGTCCGACTATCCCATCAATTGTGGAAGCTGTGAACATGTTATATCACGAGAGAGATGTTATTTTGGATCAGTTACCGAAAAATTTAACTGTAGCCCAAGAGAGAATGAAGAAACAAACTGACAAACACAGGAGGGAATTAGTATTAACAGTGGGAGAATGGGTGTACTTGAAAGCCAAACCTTACAGATGGAGCCCTCTGCCCAAGGTACTATGGTGCTTACTCCTTACCAAGTGGTGGAACAGATTGGCTTTGTTGCCTTTAAACTGGCACTACCTGAGGGATGCAGAGTGCATCCAGTGTTCCATGTTAGCAAATTAAAGAAGGCTGTCGCTGCTGATTATGTATCTCAACCTTTACGAGCAGCTATCACTAACGAGTGGGTCCTTCAGCCAGAATTGGAAGATGTGATGGAGCTGAGATACAACTCCCATTGAGCAGCAGAAGTATTAGTTAAATGGAAATACTTGCCAGAATGTGACAATTCGTGGGAAAGCATGGATAGCTTACAAGCAGCATTTCCTTGTTTTTCCCTTGAGGACAAGGTGAAAGTCCTAGGGGGGAGTATTGTTAGTGGAACAGCTGTTAGTAGGGTGTATGTCAGGAGTAGAAATACTGGGAATTAAACATGTAATTAAAATTATCACAGTTGGGACAGCTGGGTAACTAATTCTGTTTGTGAAACAGAATTATAAATAGACATTGGAGGGAAGTTAGAAGTAAGTTTTGAGAACTCATTTGTAATTGGAGAGTGGCTTTCTCGAATTAGCCAAGTTACTGCATACTTTGAGTTGCTTGAGAATTCATATCTTGTTCCCTTTTACCAGTTGAATCTTTCACGAGGGTTCCAGATACAGTTGAAAGTTACTTTTTTTGAATATTATCAAGTTATCAAAAAAAAGAAGGGCTGAATTCTCAGGATGTTTATATTGCCTGTGACATCATTAAAAATGGAAAAAACAAGTGCGACTTCGATCCATATGAAGTAGGCGAGGGGGAAGATGATACTGGTGAATCTGATGTGAGGGACTTTATAGGTTCTGATTGTGACGACTTGGTTGACACGTCAAGAGTTAAATCAGTGAGGAGAAAGAAGAAATGCATGAAAAAACTGAAGTCAATAAAAGGGAAAATAGCGAAAGATACGAAAGGGATTTTGTTGAATGGGGTTCAAGAAGTCTCATAGATTTTCTTAAAAGTATTGGTAGAGACACGATTGAAGCGTTTTCTAAACTTGATGTTGCTTCGATCATAATCGAGTGCTGCCACCGAAGAAAGGGATGATAATGAGGCATTCAAATTTCCAAAGCAGGGAAATTTGAATTCAACTGCAAAATCTTGTCAGAGCGTACGTTCGGAAGAGCTTCCAAGTGGATTTGCAGCTATAATTAGTTCAAACATAAAGCTTTACTTGAGGACGAGCTTAATTGAGGAACTTTTGAAGCAACCAGAAACCTTTGATGGCAAAGTGTTAGAAAGTTTTGTTAGAATTAAATCCGACCCAAATGACTATTTACAGAAGAACTCTCATCTTCTCTTGCAAGTAATAGGTAATCTTGGTCTTCGCTTAAAGTTACTGGTCTGAAAAAATCAACCATACAATTTTTTATTAAAAGTACAGTAGTTAATTTGCTAGCATCATATTTTCAAGTACAGTATCAATACTATCATATTCTCATTTTTGTTGGTCTGATTTCTAAAATATTGTTTTTGCTTCATGATTTTATATATTCTTTTAAGTAGAAGCGGATCATACGTGTAATTTTGACAGCAATTTGCTTTAATTGGTAGGCAAAGAATATTGCACATAACTAAGTCATACATTGCTGCAGAAGGAGGTCAACATGAGTGACCTTCTTTTACTCGCTATCACACTTTCCTTATATGCTTACACTGATATATGTATCCATATCACAGGAATCAAAGAATCATTGAAGCAAGACGAAATCGGCCAAGAAATTTTGCTACAGCTTTCTAATGTGCCAAAAGATGTATCTATCAGCCAAATTTATGATGTTGACTTTTCTGAGGAATTATTACTTTGCTAACAATAGTTTCCTCTGTGATATCCCCCAATTCTAAAACCTGGTTACAATCAAAGTAGTAGTTTCCAAGTTAAAATGGAAACTCATTTTCAAACCATTTTTCAGAAAGATGTTGAATGTACAGTATTATTTCCTGCGTAAGAGCATAGCTGGATTTCTGATGTGAAGGTGATTATCTGTTATTGATTTCAAAGTTTGTTGATGTTATCCGATATGATTTGTGTATCCATATTGTTCAAGGAAATTAGGCCTAGGTTATTGATTCTGCATGATAAAATATAAAATTCATTATTTTATTTGGTAATTAACATGTTAAGGTAGTAGCCAATACATGTTTTGACTCTTCAACATTGAAGCCAATGTCCAATTTCTTCAATTGTAGAAATCATAGAAAACTATATCTCCACATGGTTATTAAGGTCTGTCTTTTAACTTCACGTCCAATATAACATTCACTAATGTGTAATGTCATATGATTAAAGCTAATATATGTCAATGGCATAGAGAAAGGGCCATTGAACTGATGGGAAAAGGAGAGGGGTTACAAGGGATACAATGTAAATCACAGGGGAGAAGCAATGAGGAGAAATGACATCAACAACTTCTTGAGAAACAGAAGCATACTATAGATTTAATTAAGGCTGCATAATCTAGGCATTTTTGGCTTTAGTTTTGTATCAGAACCTTTAATATATTTTTTTTGTGACATTTTAGATGTCATTGATTTTATAGGCTTTCCCTTGTTTGAGCATTGTGTTTCTTATGAATAAGAATTGATTTGTTAAATAATAATTGATTGAATTTATAGTGACCAAATGATAAACACCTTGTCTTTTACAGCTGGAGCTTGAGCACAAAGCCAGAACTCTGCATGAAGATATCACAAAGCATGTGTGTCGTATATCAATATTATTGTGCTGCGTAATATAATCCATTTTTTCTTTTGTAAAGATAGAGCTCAATATATTTCAAAGTGAAATATCGTAGAATCCAGCATGTGAAGATGGGCTATGAATCATGAAATTTAAAAAGTGATAGCATTGGCTATGAATTCCTTGATTTGTAGTTGTTGCAAATTTCTGCCACAAGAACCTGTCATCAAATTTAAAGCTCCTTGTTTAAATTTTTTTACCAGTCATTACGTCATATTTTTTTTTTTAACACACGCACTAGTCCTTGAAATTCCAAACATCGGTCAATTATTTTGGCTTCGATTTTATGAAAGTTGGAACATGTGCCATCCAACCCTGACATGATCATCAAGATTGCACGATTGCCTCAAAGGCTTAATTGGATTCTATGCAGTTAGGAGGATCATGCATTCGGTCAATTAAGTCCTTGGATGAAAATCAAATGATTTGGATTTAAACTCCAACAATCTGATTTAAAACATAACTTGAAATAAAATCCAAATGATTTTCATCCAACAACCGAGACTTTCAACTGTTTCAATTCACGACTGCAGTGATTCCATTTCCGTAAAATGCACGCTTCTCTGACTGTAGGGAATCACGATTCACTAAAGTGTACCTTAAACATTGGTGTGATAGGGCTTCCAACTGGAACCTTGGTTCTGTACATGTGTGAACCAAGAAGATAAACTGGAATGGAAAGTAGTATTGATGAAGTTGATACACCTAAACCCAACTGCCACACCTTGTTGTCTTCAATCCACACCACAAAAGTAAATGCAAACAATGCACCACATGACAGGCTAAAGACAAAGTAATTAAAAAATTCAGACCTTCTCTTTCTTCCTTCTACGGTAGTCTCATCAAACTGCTCAGCTCCATGAGGGGGAAGCAAACCTTTTATTCCAGTGCCACAGTTTGGTGACCTACTACAAGGGCCACAAGATAGAGGCCTGCAAATAGCATAGCTGCTTTTCCCCCCTTGAACTGTCTGACGTAAACCATTGGTGCTTCCCATAACACAGTTTGGTGGTTTGAGTCGGGGTATGTGAGCTTGTATAGTAAGCATTAGTAAACCCTGTTGATCTCAATCTTATCTTGATAACATCATGGAAATGTTATATTTATTCAGTTATTCCTTAATATGCTTCATTTATTTGACAACTTCATTGAACTAATCTCAATATATGTGATAAATCAATGCTTCCTTTCTTTGGTTAACATATTAGTTTGATATGATATGGTATGATATGATTGAAGGGCTGATTGGATTCACTTATTTGAGCTTATCTATTGACATATTCACTTGTGAGACTATTTAAGAGAGTATGTGAAAATAAGTTATGACATATACATATGTTGTTTTAAGCTTATTTCCATAAACTTTCTTGGATAGTTTATGAAAACACTTTTTAACTTGTATGAAAACAGTTTGACTTTAATTTATCTTTTGTTATTGAAATAGTTTATACTTTGTGGCTGTGAATCAAAATCTTCACAATGTGGCTGTCTCACGCATCTTTATTGCTGCATTCTTCTAGAATTTACCCTCTTCAACAAATTCCATTGGTACAATTCCTCCTTACTATAAGGTAATTAGTAATCACCTACCTAAAAGCATAGGAGTAATATTATGTACATCTTCTTTCCACATTCAAGCCTTCCATTGAAAATTATGGAGTAACACTAATTTTAGCTTATTATTATTATTATTCATTTTTTTAATTGTCATGTGTCTGATATACAAGCCAGTATTCTGTATTCCGATGAATTTGAAAGTCTTGAAGCATTTTCTTGCAAAGCAAGCAAATATATTAACTTCAAACACCAGTGGAAAAATTACAGAAGCTTAAATAGGATTAAAACTACCATGGGTGAAGTTTAACATGGGAAAGGTTAAAAGAGTACCATTTTTTTGTCCCAACATTTGAAAAATATTATTTACTTGCAATCTCTGCAGGAACATCAATCTGGCCAAATTATATTGCTGAAGTAGTCGTTAGGAGTCTTAAGTAGCCATACAATCATTCTATGGCTCCTTGCAGCAACAATTTTCTATTGGGATGGGTTGCCATATTTTTACGACTATAGGTTAAGAACTTTTCAAAATCATCTAATTACCAAAACATTTTGAGTAACAAATCTACAAAGTTGAGTCAGATGGAAATGTTTTACAATGACCATGTATTAATCTTTACAATTATTTGCATAATGCTCCACCTTGTTCGTTGCCACTTTTGATTGCGTGATCAGGTTTAACACATATCCAACCTCCTATTCTCTCACCCTGATAATATTTCTGCTTTGCTTTTTCATCCTACTTTTCATCTGCTGATATATGCCTTTTGCATTCTCCCACCCCAAAATTATCTTTCATTCCATAATGAAAAGGGTCCGATCTGCAATTATAAAAAATAACACAGTACCAGTTTCAAAGTAATCAATCTTTAATCTGTAACAAATGTTTTTTATAAGATGCTACATAATACACTTCAATAGATTTCATTGTGCATCAGAATGTCAGGAAACATAGTTACAAGGAAATCAAATCAGAATGTCCCCCCTTACACATGAGAGTGAAATAATGAGTTGGCCATTTTTACCATGAGAACTGATTTTCACAACTAAAATAAGTACCAAGGTTTACTATATCATGTCATTATAAATGCAGGCAAAAACAAAGATTGAAAATTTTGTTTTCAAGGTAACAATCATAAAACCAGTATACAAGATTTCAATGTAACTGAAAATGAAAACTGTTGCAGTTCAATTAACAATGACTTAGGAACAATATAGTTCAATGATCTTATGATCATGCAGAATTCACCAAAGGAGACATGCTGAACAGTAAAGTTGGTAGTGTATTCCTATCTTTGATTGTTGCATAATGGTGCACAAGAAAGTAAATGATTTTGCCTTGTATGTGCTAATAAATGGAGTATAGTATTGGTGATTTCATTTACAAAGGTAAAACATAAATGTACATTTTGACATTGCATTCAAATTTCAAAAGGTAACTCAAAACCTTTTGACCTCTTCACAAAAAACTCAAAACCTTTTGACTTGTTGACTTCATTTGCTAATGACTTCACTTCTATTCTCTCTAATCCAATATCAATGAGTTATATTTACAAAGAGACACAAAAGAGTTACAAAAAATTAACTTCAACAATTCACAAAGAACAAACTTTAATTTCTACCTTTTTCTCAATCTCTTCACAAGAACAAGAGACTCAATGAATTCACTCACCCGAAGTGCTTACAAATGTTTCCCAACCCAAGAGAAGCTCTCAAAAGAACCCTTACCAAAGACCTTCGACCCTAATGTTACCTCCTTTGATTTCTCAAATTTCTCTCTTCAAGTTCTACTCAAAACATGAATAATGAAACCTTATATAGTGCACATGTCCTGTCAAAATCGTGCCACGATTTCACGTTAGTACACAATACAGTGCTGGACGTTATCCAAAATCGTGTCACAATTTCAACCCTTCGGACCATGATTTTTTCCGATCCAAAACCTCCAAAATCTTTGCCTAAATACAAGATGAATTAATTCATATTAAATTCATGTTTTTAAAAAAAATATAATTTTTTTGGAAAATATTGTCATTATTTTCTACCCATTTTTGAAAAATTCACTAAAAAATATGAATGTTAGACATGAGTTGATTAAAAAGTATGAACTAATTTAATGGATAGAAAATTTTGGAGGGACCAAAAGCATAAAAAATATTTTAAGGGGACTAAAATCAAGTGTTGGTTTATTTAGGGGGACCATTTACTTATTTAACCCTACAAATTACTAGGTGCATCTTTTTTTAATTTTTTTTTATAAACATACTCCTAATTAATATTGCTAACTTGCATTCGAATATGAAAAGTTAAATTAAATACACATACAAACAAATGACTATTTAATAAAATTCATACACATATCAAACACGTTAACTACACTACCAACTTTTCTTAATATAATTAGAATTAAGACTTCAACCTCAAGTTCAAGAGAAATATGAAAAGAAAGAAAGAAATGGGAAATGTGAATGTTTGGTTGTGAAGAGAAAGTGTTCAGAAATTTTCCTTTTCTTTCAGTGTAATTGGGCAAACTCTCAACCCTTTCTCTCAAAACTCATTTTCCTCCTATCAAGTTTTCCAATTAAGCCAATTTATGCACCGAAGGTTTTGGTGAATTTAATTGAATATTGTTGTTGTTTCACTTCAAAGCATGAATAACACCTTGGTTAGCAATTTGATAAAATCCCAACTCTTTACAAGCCTCAGATTTTCTTAAAGGTTGAAGCTTTTTTTTCATTTAGGTCAATACTACATGAACGGACACCAGCTGTGCACCATTGGAATACGTTATATAACATTGGTATCCCAATGGTACAAAAGTGGTGTCCCAAACAAGTATGATATACCTGATCACAACCTCCAAAATTATTATGCAGATTCTTGAATCTTTTTATATGAATATATCCTATTCATGAATTATAAATAAAAACTACTTCTGATTCTTTGAAAACATGAGCATGAACATGAGGTGGTGGTTGATGAATCATATTCTAGAAACTTGCATGCAGCATGATAAAAAGCAACAAGAAATAGCCTTAAAAATTCCCCTTGTTTGGAAATTTTCAAAAGTATTAATAAAGGCAAAACAAACTTTTGGTGTAACCTATTTTAGTTCCAATTTTACCCTTGATTAATGAAGCGAATGGAGTCATATGATGTCCATTGGTGCTTGAGCGGGCAAAAGATTTGATGAAAGTGGTGTCTACATTAGACATGGAGAGCTCAATTGCTCTCTACTTGCATTTCAATTGCAATTGAGCTCTCCACTTCCGTAAATAAAATATTTTTGAAAGTATTTTATTTCATTGTCTTTCTAATATTTTATTTACTGTGTGCATTCTTTTTCTTGCTGAAACTTTGCAGTGACTAGCTAGAGAGAATCCCGAGTCAATTTGTGTTATTTCCTTTTCTTTTTAATTTGCAACATAGTGATAAATGATTTCATATATAAAAATAAAAAACAATTGTTTCAAATATAAAAAAACAATTGTTTCATGCATCCAAAAAATATTTATGGAAAATATGACAGTCAAAAGGAGCTGTTATTTCCCCACAAATTCCATTTGGGCATCCAGTTGAAAATTTCTATACTAATATAACTTGCAACTGTACAAAAACAAAAGGCAAATGTAAGGTCAAATTTGAACGTGCTCCTTCACCTAGAATCTAAAAATTACACAATCAGCTTGTTCTTGGAAGCTTTCAACTAGCAGGCTGGTATTTGCAAATACGGTCGTATATGTTCCTTTTAATCAACTTCTCAGCCAATCTCAGATTTTTTACCATCGCAAGCTGCAAAAAGTGTTAAGAAAAGATAAATATAAAATCAAAAAGAAGAATAACCAAACTATTAGAATGCGAGTTGGCAGTTCAAGAGTGTTTCAAAAACTCCAAAATCATGGTGGAAAATCCAACAGACCAGAAGCTACGCATTGGAGCTTTTAAAAATAACGGTAGCGGTTGTCCACTGCTCAACCCAACACAAATACTAAGTGTGTTTGGTTTAGTTCCCTAAAAACTTTTAGTTTTCGATTTTCGAAGAAAGACACTGCCGCAATGTGATTGCATACAACATATACACAAACATTTACAAAAACATGGAAGTCTTGAAAATAATGGAAGTATTGATCAAGGGTAGAAAACATATGATAACTTTAGATATGGATGAATGACGAGAAAGAGAAACCATGTGAATTGACCTCCCTTGAGGTTGATGCAAATACAACCCCTATTTTCTCTTTATATCAATAACCTTCCCTACCACAATCGTTTAATTGCAGTTTGAGTAACAGGTGGTGAGAATGTGTTCTCTGGTCAACAAAAGAAAGCTGCATTCAAACCGTAAGGCGTAACACACCCCTGTTTTGTAGTACCAGCAACAGGAGTCATCGGCACAGGTGCAGTAGTTTCTGTTCCTTTTTGTAAAAACTTTTCCATCCACGAAATCTGCATTGGAACCTCCACGAAATCTGCATTGGAACCTCCCAATCACATCAAATTTCTAACAGATAGAGCCACTTCTGAATTTATGGAGATAAAAAACAATGCATATAACTATATGGCACATCAGAGTTATAAACATCTAAAAGAATTTACAATAAATGATAAAATTAATCTATCAAGAATTCAGACAAATAGCCTTATCAGCTCATTTGTTACATAAGTGTAATTCTTTTTTTTGAGGGACATAAGTGTAATTCTTGTCAAGCACAATGTAATTGTAGCAATCGCTCACTCTTCTATGAATTCTAATTAATTGGTTTTTTTTTCCAAACGAAAAAGGTGCACTTTTGCTAACTTGGACCTTCATGTTTTTTGTTGGTCTAAGTTAGCAAACCCCCATATATATATATAACTCAGAAAACAAGACATCAACTAAATAATTAGGAACGAGGATTTGACCGTATAATAAAATAAAAATTCGAAAATATTTTTTATTAAGAGAGAAATAATATCATCACTCAATAAATTATATTGATAAAATATTTTTACGTCAAATTATGATCAAATACTTTAGCATAAAAATAAAATAAAATATTGGGATCTTACACGGTAACCCAATCTATTAGTGAATGAAAATTGCTCTTCTCCTATTAAAAAACACTCACCATCGACTGAATGCAGAAAAATACCTCTATGTGACTTAAGTCAAGCTCGGTACTTTCAGCGTGAGTTAACTCACGTAGGTTGTAAACCCAACGTGACTTAACTCACACTGCATGACTTTCAGCGTGCGTTAACTCATGCTGATTGTAAACCCAGTGTGACTTAACTCACGTTGCATGTTGTTATAGAACAACAACTCAGAAACACAACCATTCACTTTCTAAACATTTCAAAACTTCATCAAGTGCGATTTTAAACCCTTCAAGTGTGATTTTTGTCATTCTTGTGTCATTCAAAGTCAATTTCTCCGACAAAATCAAGTAAGTGTTTGCATTGTCCTTTTTTGGTTTAAATTTTGGTATTTTTGGAGAAATTTTCATTTTTAGAAATTTGGTATACATGTTAGTTCTTTTTATGAATTAAGTTCTAAATTGTTGTTTATAAGTTGATTAGAGTAGGTTTGATTGAAATGTGGTAGGTTAGAGTTAGGAATTGTTAAAAATTGTGTTGAACTCTATTTGTTTGATAAAATGTCTCAATGAAAATTTGTTTGTTTTTTGCATTGTTAATAATGAAATTAGTTAGAAATTGGTTTGTTAATTATAGTTAGTTCAACTGTAATGTGATAGTTTACGGATTGAAATGACACTGCCGAAATTTAACAGTTGTTGAATAGTTAGAAATGACACAATGTCCATTTGAAAAAATTCATTGATTTTTTGCTTATTGAAATGTTGTGTAGATATATCTCAGAGGCCTGACAGAATTAGGTTGCAGAGGGAGTCTGCTACCAGTAGTGCACGGGCTGATGTGTTTTAAAATCCTCTCGTTGCCAAACTTATGGAGGGCATCCGGTCGAAGTATAGCATGCTGCAGGAGGAGCTGGTTCCGCAGAGGATGACTAGGAGCCATAGTCCATAGGAGGCGTAGGGTCTTGTTCTACCATTTTTAGGACATTTGTATGTTTGTGGTTATTTTAATGACATTATGGCGGATTTTCATGTATTATATTTACACGCCCGTCGGTGCGCATTTTGATGACATTTTAATTAGTTTATCAATCTAATTTTACATTATTTTCGGTTTTATTATGCAGTATGTTAATTATGAATGAATGTATGTATGATTAAATGAATGATGAAAACATGGATGAAAATTAATGAATAGATATATGGAAGTATGAATGAATGACGTAAATTAGGGGAAAAAAACCAGAACAATTGTTTGAGCAACTCTGATGATGAGCTGTTTGAGAAAATCAATCAATGATAATTTGCTTTGATTATTGTTGCCTACATTCTACAATATTTGTTTGTTAAATTATATGATCCAAAAATTCTCGACAAAGATGTAAGCAAAATAACAACCATATCAAACACATTGGTTGTGCTGTTAATGAAGTTTTAGGTTAGAACGAAAAAGTTGCGAGAAGGAAAGGTTATGTGCGATGCAGTTGAATGAAAAAAGGAGTGAAGAAACGTTTCTAATTTTCTAATGGCACATTGACAAATATTTGGGCACACTCGTATGAAATGAAAAAATTTAAAATAAAAATAATTAAATAACATCAATCAACTCTACCAAAAAAAAATCACATCAATCAACATCATTTAGTTTTATTCTCATTTAATTTTTGTATTTGATGTGAGTGTGTTTAAACATTTATCATTTATAGTTGTGTCTATAGAAAAATTTCTCATAAAATAGAGGAAGGTGAGTTACATAGAGAGAAAGTTTCGGGAGGTCGATGTAATTTTCTCTAATAATTTTACAAAAGTTTGGTGCCAGTATCGCTAATATTTCTCTTGAATAATTTATTTCTAGTCTAGTCTAGTCTAGCATAGAAAGGTAAATGATTGTACTTTTGATGTGTCAGCAGAGACATTCCTTGAATGAAAGCATTAATTATTATCAAGATAATCAGAAGAGAAAAAGTTGGTCAAAAGATGAAATTACTTTACATTTATGAACCTGCATTTCACTAAAATTCAAAGTCAATGTCATTATAATTATTTTTCTTAAATCATTTGTATCTAGCATAGAGAGATAGTAGATGAGTAAACATCAAACGATTGAAAATAGGAATTCAAAATATGAAAGTACTTTACATTCATGAACTTATGCCTTTTACCAAAATTCAGTACCATCAAGAATATTATAAAAAGCAAGAATACGAAACTATGATCCACCATTAAGTCACTTTATTTTACAAGATAATTGAAAAAAAATGATCAATATACTATTTTTTTTCATGTGTTTGGTGGCTAGCATTTCTAGTCATCGAATTGATAGTATGCAAAGCAAGGTGAAAGAGGATCTAAACCTAGAGAAAGAGCTAAAACTTATTAATAAGACTCCTGTCAAGAGTATTCATGTATTTCATACTCTTCTTATATGTCACAATATGATTCTTTTGTTGAACTTGATCTTAGTACATGGCTTAATAATTTTTCCTTTGTTTAATTGTGGTTTCTATAGACAAAATATGGATACATTCTTGATTGCATTGATATTGATAAGCAACCAGCCTTTGACCATCCTTTACTTATGAATCATAAGTTGCAGGTATGCATCCAATTAAATTTAACAACAAAAATATGAATACATTTTAGTCTTAATGGTACGTTTATTTATTTTTGTTTTCATAACTATAGAGAAAACCCAGCTTTCAAAATAGAATCAAAACAACTAGTATGAAGAATTCATCAAATAAGGCTATATTTGGGCTTGAGAAGGACCAGTGTCCCACAGGAACTGTTCCTATTAGGAGGACAATGAAAGATGACCTCATCCGAGGCAAATCATTTTTTAACGAAGTTATGTTTGGAAACAATCCTGGTAACCATGTATGTTTTTATTTGTACCTATCAATTTAAATTCTACTGGTAAGTTTATAAATATTTCAACTATACAATCTTAATATGAATATATATGTATTTATAGGTTGCAAAAGTAACACTTGCAACAAATCCTCATGATGGTTATTATTACGGAGTTGGTGGGACAAGTAGTGCTTATAATTTTGCAGTTGAGAATTATCAATCAAGTGAAGCTATGATATGGGTTCAAAATGGACCTACAGATAGAACAGATTTGATTGGAATCGGATGGCATGTGAGTTTTATATTGTTGATTTATATTAAAAAAAAGAGTTATCATAAAATATAGTTTTCACACAAAAAATTATTTATCTATGATTTGTCAATTTAGGTGGCTCCAAAACTATACAACGATGATGCAACTCATTTGTATGCAGTATGGTCGGTAAGAATTGTTGTTACCCTTTTATTTCTTCTCACAGTTTTGAGTTTATAAATTTATACACATACTTTTTTTAGTATACTTTAGAGCCAATGAGAATATTTTTATGCTTTCTTTTAATGTTTATTTACATTTAAGGTTAATACAAGAAAAAAAGTTTCCTTTCTTGAATCTATTATGTGATGTTGAAAATTGACAGACAGGTAATTTGAAGAAGCCTGGATGCTACAATTTACAATGTCCAGGTTTTGTTCAAACTAGCAAAGTTCAATACCTTGGTGGAAGATTTGACAGAACCTCTATCGTTGGTGGAGAGATGATTGAAATCACATTGTCTATTACCCAGGTCATTTCTATACCGTAAATGTTATGCAATAATATAAAATATTAAACTTTTATTGATTTTTTTGCAACCAAAATTTTCAAGCAAGTATAAAGAGTAATTTCGCATGTAATTTGGAAGAAAAAAAAATCATATATGATATACTTACCAATATAATTTGTTGATGTATCCAGGATCCTAAAACAAACAATTGGTGGCTTACTAATGAAAATGAGAGAATAGGTTACTTTCCAGCATCTTTATTCACCAACTTGTCCTCTGCTGATCAAGTAGGGTGGGGTGGTAGAACAACTTCAACAAGTGCTCTTAGTCCACCAATGGGTTCTGGGTTTTTTCCCAATAAAGTATTTGATCATGCCGGTTATTTTATACAGGTGACATTTCACAATGGGTCCAGAAAGGACTATGGACCTAGCCCTTATTTAACGAATGATTACTCTGACAAGCTTAAGTGTTATTCTGCCGAATACTATGGAGATCTAGGAGGGGAGATTGGATGTTCTCTCCAATTTGGAGGACCTGGTGGTAGTTGTGGAAATTAATTCATATTGTTACAAACTTCAGCTGAAATTTAAAAATAAATAAAATTATATTTGCATCAATGGTAGAACAAAAAATTAGCACTGGCTCCATTTATTCAGTTTAGTTGCTATATAATTGCATGGCCACAATACATATTTGAAGCTTGCGCTTTTTTGACATCCAATATTTCCTACAAATACATAGAAATGACCAAAAACTCAGTAGTAGTTAACTATTGGCGGTTTTCTAGTTATAAGTCAACGAGAGTTACCTACCGTTGAGGTGTTTTTGGTCATTTCCATGTGTTTCTAGGAAACAATAAATATCAAAAAATCAATTCTCTTCATATTTAGCATGCGTATTGTAATGGTAAGGAGTAGGGCCACAACCCTACAAAAACTAAGAGAGAATTACTTTTCCCACCTTGTGGAATTCTCGCGCGCCCTAACCAACCTCAGACCTAGACTGACCAACATGACCCCATATGAACCGCACTTCTTTGCAGCACGGTTCCATCCCCGTTGACCGATCATATAACCCCTAATGGATTTCTAAAGAGGCCTTTTTCTATGAAAGGCCAACGATGGAAACACATCGTTGTAGAAGGAAGAGGAGAAGATGGTGTGAGGAAATGAAACTTATTTATAGGAAGGGAGGGTAAAAAAAAAGGTGGGAAAGCCATTAATTTAGTCAAAAAAAAAGTGTAAAAACACGTTTTTTTTGACTTGACCAACCTTTGAAAACGTTTTCTATGTGGTGCAGACCACCGACCAAAAGATTCTGATGCAGTTCGGATTATATAATCCGGAATACATTATTGGTTTCCGGATTATATAATCCAAAAAAATACGATAATGGGTGAAACAAAGGGAAACTTGGCTGGTTCTGTAGGGTGAGGGTTGGTCTGGATTTTATAATCCGGAAAGCTTCAGCATAGGATTCTTTTGTGTGACCCACATTGCATAGACATTTTAAGTGGTCCACAACCCGCAGATGACTCTATAAATAGGGATCATTATTTTCATTACAAGTAAACTACACCAGAAAAAAAAAATCATGGAATTAACTAGCTTTGATCCGAACACGAAGCTAGCGGCAGTCTACTACAATGGGGGAAAATCACCCCATCTGTTTAGGATTCGCAACGATGTCACCCTCTCCGGGATGAAGGATGAGATGGATCAAATCAACCGTCAACTCAACCACAGAGACACGAGGAGGGTGGTCGGTGTTGAATATCGATGTCCATTATCTGACTCAGCCGGATCTCTTCGGTTCAGCTGGAAAAAACTCACGAACGACGACAACGTGAGAACCATGTTCTTTGTCTTTGGTCAGCACAGTACTAGAGGATCGATCGAGTTGGATGCTTCGTTGGTTAGATTTGCTGAATAAATTCAAAAATGTTTGATCTGGCCTAAGAACTACGAAGAGATCAGAGCTCTGCTCGAGGGAGCAGAGGAATAAGTTAGTTTAGATGATACGTGATAATGTGCCATGTTTTTAATTAATCACGTGTTTTATGTTGTTTTAATTACGTGTTAGTTATATGTTGTTGAATTAAGTTGTTGCATTATGTTTTGAATAAGATATATATTATTTAAACTTTCATTATGTTTTAATTTACATCGAAGATGTTCATATAAACGCTAAAATAGTTAGAATTCAACTCACTATTTTTAGGGTGTAAGTAGAATCCGTATTACAAATCCCGGACTGCCTCATCATAGGATTCTTTTGTGATGACCACATTTCACAGACAGTTTTTGTGGTCCACAACGTCCATAAACCCCTATAAATAAGTGTTTCTAGATTTCATATTCATTTCCATCAAAAACGCACAAACACACCAAAGAAACAACAAAATTTTTTGTCATTGTGCTGAGGATCTTTGTCATGCTGCCACAAAATAGATTGCTCTCTATGTGACAAATATATTGCTCTCTATGTGACAACGTGATGAAGATCTTCAGCATGCTGCCAAAAATATATAGATAGATAAATATACACAAAGCAGCAGGATCTAACTCAAAGATATGAACATCAAGAGGTTTCTATGAGTTAGATCTTGCTGCCAGCCAGATGAATAAGTCATTAGGCAAGACAACATGATCTAACTCAAAGAAATCCTCTTGAAACACCTTGTCTTTCTTCATTATGTTTATTTGTCTTATGTTGTTTTTATTTATGTTATGTACCTTTGTTTATTTTTTTCAAGTCATTCGCCACGAAAACACTCCAAATACAGGGTCTGGTGTTGTTCGGATTTTATAATCTGGAACAACTTCATGCACTCCGGAATATAAAATCCGGAACCCCTCAGTTTCATTTTGGCCGGTGGCGTTTCACCAAAGGTTTGGACGGTTAGTGGGGTGTTTAATGATTTTTGCACGGTTTAGGTTGTGGAGCACATTTTATTTAACTATACTTAAAACCTATGACTGATTTAAGGCTATAAAAAGGCTTGGATCTTCAACAATTTCCTTCATTCTTCTTCACCTCCTTTCTTACATTTTCTTCAATCATTTTTAGTTTTTTAGGTAGTTTTTAGGTGTGTCTGTGGTGTCATGGTCATTGTTGACCGTTGATACGACCCCTGCAATTGCATTATAGCTTATGTGGGGGTTGTATAACGGTCAACAGAGACCCTTGACATCAAAGAAAGACACAAAATATTCATATCGATTGTGTTCGGAATTTATTTTCCCGAAACACTAACAATCTGGTTCAGATTATATTTTCCGGACCAGAGGTATTTTTGGAAATTTTGCAGGGCACAGGAGAACACAGTAGGGTGGGAAAAGTAATATTCAAACTAAAAATACCTTAATGACATTAAGCCAAACTCGATCCTTGATTGATGTACTAGCAAGATACGTCGCCAACCCGGCTAGGATGTTCTTTCACTGCCCCTTCAATATCTGTAAAAAGAAAGGGTTTATTAACCATTATATCAAATATGTTAAGTTATGCAGGAGAGAAAATGATATTTTAGACTATGGTAAAACATTCAACAGAGTAATGTAATAAGATTATATGAACTATCTCAAAAGTACTAAAAAAATATTTATTATTAAAACAATCCAATGACACGTGGCAGCATCCGATTGGGGCAAAGGCAGGTGCCTTTGGCGCCCAAAAGGCACTGAAGTGCTGCCCGTCAAAGCATCAGTAGAATCTTTCTTACTAAAGCTTGTTTGGTCAAGCTATTAGTAACCCTAATCCTTACCCTAATTTTTCTCTCCACTAATCGCGCATTTAATTCTCTTAAGTGGTTTTCCTTATCAGCATTCCACTCAACAATTCAAGTTTTCATCCCACACATTTCTAATTCTGCCGATCCATTGTTTCTACTACTGTATTTAATGCATTCAATCATCTGTATTGTTTTCTCCAAAATCCTGTGCCATTTTCAAATCTAACAGCCCTTTTGTTTTCCCAACATGCCAATTATGCTCCCTATGCATCTTAAAACTCCACCGGCCCCTTTTCTAAACAATATCATTGAAAAACATAATATTCACTCCCCTGTATGATGTAAAGGTTTGGTTTTTGGTAAGGCATCATTTTTATAAAATTTGAAGTATATTCCACAAATTTTCTTGCAATTTTATTGACCTTAATTAATCATATTGTATTATTTTAGAAGCTGGACTATAAGGGTTTTGCTGAGGTAACGTTGGAGAAGACAACTCATATGCTGGCTGTTATAGATGAATGTGGCAATAGGTGGGAATGTATCGTGGTGTATGAAGATGTGCCTGACAAAGAGAAACAATTCGTAATTGGTGGTGAGTGGAAACAAATGGTTGATGCAAGAAGAATTCAGCAGGGTGACTATCTGAAAATCGGTGCTCCAGCTCCTCGAAACAACAAGACTCTCTACTTTAGCCGTAAACGTGTTTGAGGAATAAATTGAGAATTAGCCAAAATCGAAAAACTTTTATGCAATTCCATTTAAGTTTTTTTAAGTTCAGATGAAATCTGAAAATGTTATCTTTATCAACTCTGTTAGTTTTGAGCTTTTTTGCTTTTTAATCAGACTTATGTGAACCGAAATGTTATCTGAATTGTCACTATCACCATTATTGTACTAATGACTTAGGCCCCGTTTGGATAAACAGCTTATATAGATGCTTATAGCATTAGGGCTTATAACATTAGAGCTTACATCGTAAGCTCTTATACTTGATAAGCTATTTATGTTTGGATATATACACTAAAAAGTACTTACATAAATTGAAGTGTTTGGATGTGACATTACATAAGCAATTATCGAAATTTTAAATATTTTTAATTTAACAAAAAAATTAAAGAATCGAACCACAATTATCAAGATTTTTTTTATAAAATTAATCAAGATGTAAAAAAACAATATTATAATATATTAATTATAATTACATATATATATATATATATATATATATATATATATATTATAATCAATATT
>Ga0315915_1001432_pt1 | contig 28862 bp, 22 predicted proteins | sample MpolbnodulesMG_FD_207738 | JGI IMG/M metagenome (GOLD analysis project Ga0315915, IMG submission 207738) | Medicago polymorpha root nodule microbial communities from Los Angeles, California, United States - branched nodules | ecosystem: Host-associated > Plants > Roots > Nodule | place: USA... | reverse complement strand
ACAGACACTTAGGTTGACGAAGAGTAGCTGTGGGACGTTAAGAAGGTGGAGATGGGGATGTCCTCTGCATAGTTTTTTTATTTATTAAGTTGTTGAATAAAATGTAGTCGCTACGAGCTCTGATTCCTGTAACACTAGGGTTGGGGAACGACGATTAATCTTTATTTTCCTTCTGAGTTGAATTTTGGCAATCTTTTTATTTACTATTTATGACCATTGAGAAACAGGCGCGAAATTATTATTGTGACCTTTGACTGTTGTATTTCACTACAATGAATTTATTTTTGAAGAAGGTATTATTATGATATTTAGGTGACATAACGTTGAGTGTGTAACATCCTTACTATTAAATATATCATTTATTATTTAATATTTAACAACGGGAAATAGGGTGTTACACTCAGCATGCCACATCAGCATTTTGTCCAGTCAGATGGCCTCAGGGTCTAAAACGAAAGAATCTTAAATTAGAGGATTGGAATCTAAACTTTTTTTTTACATGGGGTAAACCGGAACTCGCCCAAATTACAGGGGGTGAAGACATATTAACCCTTGATTATAATAAGATTTGTTAATAGTTCTTCCATTATAAATTACAAGTCACTTTGAAAAAAAAAATCTTAAATTATAAATAGCATTACAATGTCATTGAAGCATTAGTGTTATTTTCCCAATTATACTCTTAAGTATTTATTATTCTCTCTATTTTTAATTCTTTAATTTATCTTTTTTGTACCATTAATAAAGGACAATTTTATAAAATAATTCAAAATTTCTCTTTCTTATATAAAATTAATTACATTCTTTAATGTGTGAAATGGTCAAAATGACTTATAATTTAGAACGAATATAGTATATCTTAGAAGAGAAATACTAACAACAAATGTATGTTAGAATGTGTGTCGCTAGCATTCCTGATCTTAGAATTATGATTAACTCACATTCCACATTCCTTTATAGATTACATCTCACATGTATTTGTAAAAATATTTTCATTGTCAAAGAAACATGCACTAGCTGGTGTTCCTTCTTTCTTAAAAGAAGCATGCACTAGCTAGTGTTCCCACACAACCAATAGAAACCAACTCTGTTATAAAAGAACCATTTGAACCATGTTCAACACAAGCACAATCCAATCCTAATAATTGCGAACCCTTTAAACCTACACAACAACACAAATTTGGAAGATTGTTGATTTACCTCCGAATGTGAAACCTACTGGCAGCAGATAGGTTTACAAAACAAAGGAGAATCAAATGGGACAATTGAGCATTTTAATGCAAGATTGGTCTGCTAAGGACTATGCTTAAACAAAGGGAATCGACTACTTTGATAACTTTTCACCTGTAGCCAAGATGACAGCAGAGAGGCTACTCTAGGCACTTGCTTTCATCCATAAATGACATGTTCAACAATTGGGCATTAATAATGCCTTTTTACATAATGATCTCAGGGAGGATGTTTATATGCAAATTCCTCAAGGTGTTCAAGTTGAAGGAAACAACAAAGTTTGCAAGCTAATTAAGTCCTTATATGGGATTAAACAAGCTAGTGGGAAGTGGTGTGAAAAGTTATCTAGCTTGCTCATTTCTCTTGGGTTTCATTAGGCATCATCAGATCCAACCCTCTTCCTTCAATTTCACAATGGTAATTTTCTTGCACTCCTCGTTTATGTGGATGACATGCTACTTGTTAGGAGTTCTCTACTTTCCATCACTTCCTTTAAATTAGGACTACATCTACATCATCATTTTCGGATTAAAAATGTGGGAGTTTTTAAAAAAAATATATATATCTGGGTTTATAAGCTGCACATTCTCCCAAAGGAATTACCTTCTGCACCACCTATATCTTCTCACTGATGCTCGAGTTCTCACATGCAATTTTGTTAGCACGTCCCTTGAAACTCACTCATTTATCTCAAGGCGACAATGAAGCTTACAAGTTACAATGACATTACAACCCATAGGAGTTTTTTGGGTTAAATTTGAAAATTGAAATTATTGGTCAATTTGTAAATTTCAAAAAACTGAGAGGTTAAATTATAATTTTTGAAAATTTTGAGGGGTCAATTTAAACATTTTGGGAAATTTGAGGACTAAAATGCAAAATTTGAAATTCTTAGGTGTCATTTGAAATTCTCTAAATTTAACTTATAAAATACTTCATAAATTTCCATCATTTTAAAAATTCTTCAAATTATTATCCAAACAATAGAATTTACCTCAAAGTATTTGAATTCCCTCAAAACATTTCCTCATCCAAACACACTCTTAAGGGGATCCTCTATATAGTAAATGATTGTTCTAAGTCCACCCTGCAATTGCTTGGCTTTGCTGATGCTGATTAAGGGAAATGTACTAACACTAGACGAACCATGTCTAGGTTCTGTTTCCACTTGGGAAACTTTCTCATCATCCGTATGTGCAAGAAACAACAAACAGTAGCTCATTCTTCCAAAGAAGTCCGGTATCGTGCTCTTGCTTCGGCTACTTGTGAACTATGGTGGTTGCACTGTTTACTGTTTGTTGAAAGATCTTCGATTTCACTTTCAAAACACCTGTTATGTTTTCATGGCCAAAGCGCATGTTACACAACTGTTAATCATGTCTTTCACGAACGAACAAATCACTAGGAGATTGATTGTCATTTTAATTATGGATATTGATAGATGCAGCGAGAGAATTATCACGAAAACCGATGTTATAATTCCTCAACACCTTTCCTTACCTTTCCATAATTATATTCCATTACCTCCCTTGATTTCCGGCCAATAACAAATTTAATTGGCTTAAAACTTTTTTTTATCAATTCTAGATAAATAGCATTGCTCTTTAATTATTTAATGGTTACACTTATTGGTACACTTATATGAATTAAGTTCAAGCATGACATGCTACCATTTTTTCGAGGGTCTATTACCAATTTAAATTTGGGTCTTGCTAATAAGTCTATTTTGTTAAAGATTAAAAAATGGAAATAATTAATATCTTTTATGTAGAAAAAGTTGTTTTTTTATGTTTCAATATGTTGAATACACATTCTAAGATAAAATTTATAATACACAAATCTTAAGATAAAATTTATACTTTAAACTTCTTATGAGAGCATCTCCAATGGAGACATCCATTTTTTGGTACTTAAATGGGTCTCACGTATACACATCACTCATTTAGAATTTTTTTAATAGTAGTATATAATAAGCATTCAATCCCTCCAACTCAGTATCTCACACAAATTTCTTAAATAGTATTCACTAATCAACTATCGATAACTTTATATCATTACATTTAAAAAAATTAATAGGCTTAAATATGTGATTAGTCTCTGCACTTTTACCAAATTTTGGCATTGGTCCCCGCACTTTTATTTGTTTGGCATTGGTCCGTGTACTTGTAAAGATATTGGCTTTTGTCCTTCTGTTAAGTCTCAATTAAAAAAACACAAAACTAACGGCGTGCCACGTGGACCAATCATTCGACGCCACGTGGCACACTAAAAGACAAAAAAAAATTCCAACTTTTTAATTATTATTTTATTCACTATATTTTTACTTAAAAATATCATTAGTCCCTGCATTTTTTTATATTAATCCATGGACTCTGATATTGTTCCCTTAATTTTATTTTATTATTTTAAAAAAACTTTCAATGAAATTATTATTTTGTTCATTATTTTTATTGAGAATAATTATAAAAAATAAAATTAAAAAATATTTTTAAAAAAAATTAAGATTTAAGTGTATCGTAATTGAAATAAAATTAAGATTTAATAAAATGCAAAAAGTGAAGGGACTAATGATAGTTTTAAGTAAAAAAAAAATAATGAATAAAATACTAATTGAAAAGTTGGAATTTATTTTTGTCTTTTAGTGTGCCACGTGGCGTTGAATGATTGGTCCACGTGGCACACCGTTAGTTTTGTGTTTTTTTAACTGAGGCTCAATAGAAGGACCAAAGCTAATATCTTTACAAAGCGCAAGGATCAATGCCAAACAAAAAGAAGTGCAGAGACCAATACCGAAATCAGGTAAAAGTGCAGGGACTAATTGCATATTTAAGCCAAATTAATATTATCCTACTTAAAATTGTGGTCTTAAGTGAGACATTGGGTCTTATAAGACCTCGACAAAATTCTCTCCGATGTAATAGGTATCCAGTCTTCAAAATTTGAGACACCCTCATTAGAGATTGTCTCAGATACTCTCTAAATTAAAATTAGGAGATATTTGTTAGCATTTCTCTTTAAATTTCAATTGATAAAACATAAAATCATTTGTTTACAAGTCATAGCTCAACTAATGAAAATATTAAAATTGATAAACCAAACATCATTACGGGGTTCAAACTCCGAGCTTTCCATTTTCATTTATCTCCGAAACAAACACACAATTTATTTATTTTTATATCTTTTTCAGGTAGGCATATAGACGTCTGAAATAGTGAACTCAAAATTTCAATAAAAAATAGTCAATTGAAAATGAGATAACATTCTCCAATCCACTATTTACTTACGAGTACATGATTCCTTAATAATTTGTTCTTTGATTTGATGTGATTAGATTAAACTAGTTATCCCTTTCCTTTGTTTCGTGAAAACAAAAAAACAAAGCTTATACCGCACCACTGTGAGTTTAGAAAACAAAAACGTTGCTGAATGCCTCTCCTCTCAGTTCCATCCACCACCAAAACCCTAAATTCTCCATCCCCTTTCCACCACCATCACCGCCATGCCACTTTCTTCCAATCCAAATTCAAACCCAAATTTCAATTTCATCCAATTCTCAATCTCAGTATCGCGTGTAAAAGTCTCGATGTCGCAGTCTCTTCCTCATCGCCACCACCCGATTCGAAGCTGAGAATCGTTGGATCCAAACACGTTGATGTTGCCACTTTGGGTAATCTCTGTGTTGATATTGTTCTTAATGTTCCACAATTGCCACCTTCTTCCGTTGAACAACGTAAAGCTTTCATGGAACATTTGGCTTCCTCTCCACCTCCCAAGGTTTGTTTTTCTCTATAGTTTCTAATCACATTATATTATTTCTAATCTCTCTAATGGAATCAAAGTTTTATCTTGGAATTAGTTTTAGCGTTTAATTAGTACATTCTGTTAGTGTACAATTCTTTTACACATGCATCCCGTCAATTAATGATTATGACAACTCATGTGTAAAATAATTGTACTTGTTTTTTCTCGAATTTGATTAGAGTAGAGTACCATACTAGGACCCGACTTTGAAGATCACTTTCAAATAGGTCACCGAGATTACAAATATTTAAAAAACATAACTTTATCAACTGTCAAGTTGATCCCTATGTGTTAATAGCTTATTATCAATTTGGTACTTACATTTAGCCACTTACATCAATTTAGTCCCAAATTTGACAGAGTCTAGGACCTTTTTGAAATATTAATAATCTTATGGACCTATTTGGGAGCACCCAACAATGTCCGGGATGAATTTTATGGTTTACTCGTTCTGATCATGTATTGCTTCTATTGGTTTAGTTAGTTAACCTGCTCCTTGTTTTCTCATTAATATTATTTGTCTTTTTCGACAAAATAATAATAAAAATTGAAAAACAAGGTGACAGTTTTGTAATTAAAAGGGGAGTAAATAGGCAAATTAGTCCCCAAAGTTGTAAGCATTGTACAAATTAGTCCCTCGATTTTTTTTTCAAATTGGCAAATATGTCTCCGAAATTGTAAAATGTTATTTAAAATAGTTGCTCCGGTAACTTTTGTTAGAGGTTATGATGTGACGCGTTAGCTGGATATATTATATTGTGCGTTGATCTCACATCAATTTTGATTCACAATCCACTAATTTGATTATGAAATTTAGGTCATATCAATCACAAATTGGTCAGTAATTGCAATCATGTGATGACTCATTACTCGCAAATTAATCTAATTAATCTAAATTTCATAGGCAAATTAGCTTCCAGTATGTTGGCATTGATGTAGGATCAATGATTTGGGACCACAAATTCAATTAATGTGTCATGTCATAACTTCCAATGATAGAATTTATTCAAGGGACTACTTTGAATGACATTTTACAAATTTCAGAGATGTAGTTGACGATTCGCAAAAATCATGAACTATTTTGACTGATGCATACAAATTTGAGGACTAAATTGCCTATTTACTCTTAAAAGGGGAGTAAATCAGTGTTTTCGTGATTTAAATTGTAATGGTTGAGCAATTTCTTACCTCATATTTACGAAATAGCAAATTAGTCCCTTGTATTGAAGAATATCAATCAATTTGTAAGCATAAAATGTCAAAATCGATGCAAGACATACATATTGACTTGAATAGTCTCTTGTTGCATCCAGATAAGCATAAAATCTTTAAGTCGTGGTGCTAAATTTGGAAACTAAATTGACTGACATTGTTCAATTTAAAGGACTAAATTGCTATTTTGTAAATTTAAGAGACTTAATTGACCGACCCTTACAATTTCAAGGATTAAAATTTTGATTTGCTCTTAAAGGGGAAATATATAATGAGACGGAAAATGTTTTCTTAAACCAAACAGTGCTGACTATCTTTCATCCCACTTTTGTGTGTTCTTCATATTTATATTCTACAAATGGTTTTATTGTCTTGTATCCTGTGGTTTTTGGTGTAGAAACATTGGGAAGCTGGTGGGAACTGCAATATGGCCATAGCAGCTGCAAGGCTAGGACTTAACTGTGTATCAATTGGTCATGTTGGTAATGAAATCTATGGGAACTTTCTGTCGGATGTGCTTCGTGATGAGGGCATTGGCATGGTTGGGATGAGTACTAATGATGATACTGTCAGCTGTTCTGGTGCCTCTTATGAAACACTTCTATGTTGGGTTCTCGTTGATCCTTTACAAAGACATGGGTTTTGTAGGTAAAAATGATTCACTGTCATTGTGACACTTAAATTTTCTCTTTTTTTTTTTTTTTTACGATGGCCTAATTGAGCTTTTTTTCCTACTAGTCGAGCTGATTTTAGCAAGGATCCTGCATTTAATTGGCTGAGCAAAGTGTCCAGAGAAGCAAAATTAGCAATTAAAAATTCAAAGGTTTTGTTTTGTAATGGATATGGATTTGATGATTTCTCTCCTGATTTACTACTCTCAGTAGTGGACTGTGCTGTTGAAGTTGGCACATCAATCTTCTTTGATCCGGGACCACGTGGAAAGAGCCTCTCCTCTGGGACTCAAGAACAACAGAGAGCTCTTAACCAGTTTCTGAGGATGAGTGACGTTCTTCTTCTAACATCTGACGAGGTTTTCACTATAGCGATCGTCATATTGCTTCTATCCTTAATACAACTGTGATTGCTTATGACTGTCTACTTTAAGCTTGTCCTCTACTATTTGTGATATGCTGGTTTTTAAGTTCTTTTTTCTTTGGTTTATAAACTCTGAAATTTGTCTTTCTATCTCTCATTTGAGCTACATATTTCTGTTTTCACTTTGCTTTCAGATTATTGACAGTGCTCCATGTTAACCTGTCTTCATTTTCTTATCCTAATGCTAAGGACTTCATATTTATATATTCTCTGTTTATAAGAACCCTCTTAACCTTATGCAGTGTTTCTGTTGTTCCTCTCGGTTGTGGACTATTGGACATGTTTTGTTTGTTTCTCCAAGTTTTTATGTTTGATCTATAATCAATATACTATGGTACTTGCATATTTATGGACTCTCTCACGATGTCGAAATTAGTGTGTTTTCCTCAATAAACATGATTTTGGAATCTTATAAAGTTATTTGTAGTTCTGCAAATTTCAATTCACTTCGCTTGGGCATTTGACATTGTTGCGCAAAATCATGTCAAAACAATTGGAATGGTAGAAAAAGGAGAATCTTTAAACTGATTTGGAGCTGTGATTATTGGAGCTTACAATCTTATAATTTGTCTAAAGATTATTGTGGTGTGAATTTTGTGAGATTTGGAGCTCTCTTATAATTTGTCTAACGAGATATTGGTCTTCTCTTGTATTACTCTAGAACAGTTATGTGATGTAACGTGAAACCATCATTCTGACATGTCAGTCCATTCTTGTTACTTAACTTAAAATAAATGGTATGAAGTGCCAAAATTAAGGGCTCCTGTTCGATGTCAGTGTAAAACTAATTTACACCGACAATGTATGCCCATTAATCGCTTTTATATTTATAATTTGAAGGTAGTTTACAAAACACTTTTCAATTTAATAACATCTTTGATGTTTTTGATTTGCATGCAGGCTGAGTCATTAACTGGCATAGGAGATCCGATATTAGCTGGGCAAGAGTTGCTTAAAAGAGGGATCCGCACAAAGTGGGTGATTGTAAAAATGGGTCTTAAGGGTTCAATTCTAATAACTTCATCAAGTATAGCGTGTGCACCTGCATTTAAAGTAACTTCTCAATCTCATTCTGAACTCTCTCAATTGCTTCCACATCAAATTTTTGCAATTATGGAACATATTGAGTTTTTTTTTTTTCATTTTATATACTGCCACTCTACTTAACTTTACTACGGCATACTTTGTATTAAGAATTTCATATTTTCTGCTTAGAGATGAAATTCCAGTTTAGGGCAAATTAATGAAAAGTACGCGATTAAAGCTACAGACACTTTATATTTTAAAACATAATGGCCTTCTGAACATTGGACGTGGTTTCTCCTACTGAAATATCTTTTTACTTGTGAGTTAAACTTGCATTTCCAACATCCTAATATCAAAGGAATTATCAAGTGAGAGTCTGATATGCTCCAAGCATAACTTGTCACTTTTGCTGTCTGTGTCCAAAGTCTTGTTTTTCTCTCTTGCAAAATTTATGGAGTTTTATTTTACAACCATTAAATTTTTGTGATAACTCTTGAATGCAAACTAATTGGATTTGCAAATTATATCATCAGGTGAACATTGTTGACAGTGTTGGGTGTGGAGACAGTTTTGTAGCTGCTATTGCATATGGTTTTATACATAATTTGCCAATGGTTAATACATTAGCATTTGCAAATGCAGTAGGTGCGGCAACAGCCATGGGCTGTGGTGCTGGTAGGAATGTAGCATCTCTGGAAAAGGTAGTAGATATATTAAGATCATCGAGCTTCCATGAAGATCGTGAATTTTGGACCGACATTCTTGAAAAGAAAGTGATAGATCAGGAAGTAACGTGTCTGTCAAATATTGTGATGAATGGAAACAGAAATCATGTCAACTTTGTCCCATTTGACAAGGTTGCCTCTGAGCTCTTGCCCAAGCTTGAGTTTCCACAGACAGTGGAGAATGTGCCAACTTGATATTTTTACAGTTGATTGCCACTCATGTGAACTAACCCTTCTCTGGATTCTCTCAACCTTTTGGCATTCATCCTCTAAAAATCTAAAAGTAAGCGTTACGGCCCAGAGTTTTATCTCAAAAAAAACACATTGTTTTGAGCAAGTATATGAAAGGTAGCTTCTCATCAAACAATTTAGCAGATTTCTCTCATTTCAGTCTCAATTATATTCCTTTTATGTCAAGGCTATTTTTCCTCCCATAAAGGGTGAGGCAGAGCTTTTATCCTCTGGCAGATTCCATTTCGTTTGGCTTCATTTTTGCATGAATGCTTCTCAAGCAGTGATATGTAATAGTCTCTATAATACATATTTTGATAGTTAATTGATGGCTGAGAGAAAAGTTTCTATGAATTTCAATATTTTGAATAGGGATTATGTTATTATGATACTTCATGGTTGGAATTAGATACAGATATGTGACAAACGGTTGGAATTGAAATGTTAATTGCAGTATTTATTATATCTGGACTTCGGCCATGTTTTTACGACATATGAAAGAATAGATGAAATTAACGTATTGAAGGATGTAACTGTTATATCAACAAAAGGACTAATACAGGGTGACAACAATTCTCAAGTATAGAAACATATACATCCAGTTATAAACAAGATTATGAGTTCACAGCATGGCGTTTATTCTAACTTGTCACTTGCATATTCGCCCTCAGTTTTTCCTTTCCCAGCAGCCTCTGTTAGGCTCCTTGGCGAATGTACTCTCCCCTGTTTGCTCTCTACATGCTTGAACTGTGCTTCTCTGTCTCGCTTCAAAGCCTTCCAAAGGCATGCATACACTTCTAGTCTATTTGGTTTAGATAATCCTCACAACCAATGGGAAAAATAACAATTCACAAGACAATGTTAACAAGGTCTTCACCGTATCTCTGTTTAGGCTACACCATAACTTTGTAATTGTGGTTCTTGTTGTTATCATTTTTATTTTGACTCTTTGTTCTGGCTCCTTTTAGGCACATTTTGTGCTTAAGTGGAAGGTTCTCTTCCATTGACAAAAAGCCGTTTTGTTTTAGCTAGAGATTTTGAAATCTATATTTGGGAGGAAGCTTTTTCTTCGAAAAAAATTCCACATGAGAATGGGACCCATTTATACATCCATGCATTTGTTCTGTCTTTTTGTAGTCATTACTCCCTAATTGCATGTTTCTAACAGTAGATTGTCTCATATATATAACCACTAATGATCCCTCTTCAGGGCAAGACGTTAATTGTATCTGATGAATCCGTTTCTCAGTCTCCAACAGCTTTTGAATTGTTTAGTATCAACATCAATAAGTCAATCATCACTATCTGCATCTCAAATAATATCATGACAACACTATCAGGAGAAACCCCTACACATATAAATGAGTGTTTGGTTTCACGTTTACCATTATAGATGTGCGTTTAGAGCTGTTTCTGCCGTGAATTTAAGAAGCTAGAAATCCTAGCTTTTAAGACTGACTAAGCTCATTCCTTAACTCTAATATGACTTGATTAGAAAGTTAGAATTAAGAATTACAAAAAAAAAAATCTTATTTTTTCCAACAACTGACAGTGTAATAATACACCTGTAATAAAGTTAGAACTGTCCGGCTACGGCGACTGGAAGTTTGCAGACAATAGTCAGGTTGTCCTATTGAAGATCCAACTTAACTAAACACATCCTCAGTTTTTGTAGATCGCTCTTATGTATCTATCATTTATTTGTTTTTTGCTATTGACCTAGTGGACAACACATACTCAAATAAACACACACACGAAGAGGGGGGTAATGTGGTAACCCGGGTTCAAACCTGGGATTCCGCATAAAATGTCTTCATAGCCAAATTATTAGGTTGTATCATCAACGAAGACAAAAAATGCCACATTTTGGAATCATGTATCTATCAGTTGTTTTAGATAAAACTAAGTTTGAGAAAAGTGATGCATCCTCCTCAAAAGAAAGACACGGGCATTTGCTAATCGTTCTATTAATTAGAGAGCTCAAGAGAAGAATACTGAATATGCATCATTATTATTGAATCATCAAAAGAGAAAGTTACAAAGGAGAAAATAGGAATGCTCCTCTTATATACAGAAAATGATAACCAAAACTAAACAAACTGATTAACTAACTCTACTTCTTTTATCTAATGGCAATACAGAAAATGATATCAGAAAGACCAAGCTCGGAGATAAAACAGGAGAAGTGTAGGAAGGACTATGCAAAAGTTTTGTAAAAATATCTACAATTTCCGTAGCAGACGGAACTGGAATAGGCAAATAAGACCAAGACATTATTTTTTCTTTAATAAGATGACAATCTATTTTGATATGCTAAGTAGATGGTTGTTTTGTCAAAAGTAACACAGAAATCTTCAAATAGGAATTGTAGCTATTGCAGGTCACAAGTAAGGCTTGTTAACGCACAATAGTCAGCTTCTGAACATAATCTAGAGACCGCAGATTGCTTCATGGATTTGTAGGAGATGGGTGGCGATCCAAGAAAGGTACATTAGGGACATGTTGACTCAATCATCGGACAAAGAAAGAGATCTATGGCTGGGTAGTAGTTAAGTATAGAAGTTTTACTACGATTCTTCTATACTTCGATTCATCGTCAACAAATACAAATTTTGTTTCCACTCAACCCAATGCCGATTCGGTTTTTTCTCAATATGCATCCATCAATTCCATCTCTTCTACTCATGTGTAAGAATGATATCGTTTGGGACATAGATACAAGTGCCACTGACCCTAAATCACTCTTTCTTCAAAATTTCTCATATTTTCGGTACATTGAACCTTTTACTATGACCTTGCCTAATGGTTACAAGACTAACGCAACTATTTCAGGCATTATCAATCATTTCTATTGTAGCAAAAACTTATCAATTCTTTGGATTGTTACATTAATAACTTTCCAAACTAACAAGACATGGAGATATGTAATGTATGTGACAAGAGTTCATGCTGCCTTCTCTCTATGTGTTAATGTAATTTTGTTTCTAATATTCATTACTGATTCTTCTCCCTCTCCACGGCATTATAGACTACGACATATTTATGATTCTATACACAAATAAAGGTATTGCTTTATTACAATTTCTCTTCATATCTTACAAAAATAGTATAATTCTCCTGTCCCTGTGATATTTGTCATCTTATTCTAAAGAAAGAACTCTTTCTTATTCTAACAGCATTACTCATTCTACCACTAAAATATTTAAGCAGACAGCTCCAGTGTACTGAATATGGATCATGATTATTGTTCAATTGAATGATCAAAAAAGAGAAAGTTACAAAAGAAAAAAGAGGAATATGAAAACTAACCAACAGAAAACAAAGTGATTCAACTAATTCTTTTTTTTCCAGTATATAGACGAAATGGCAATAGCCATTTAAGATAAAACTCGATGAAAATGGCTGGGAAAAAAAAAACAAATATTACCTGCAGCGAAAAGAATTAAAGGTAGAAGAAGGTTAAAAAAAAGTCAAAAAAAATTTGGACCATTTCTCGATTTGTGCGTGTCATCCTTGCGCAGGGGCCATGCTAATCTTCTCTGTATCGTTCCAATTTTATCGGATGTCCCCGAAGGGACACTATTAGGATGTATTTGCGTGTTATATAAATGCTAAATAATTGCAAAGGTTAACCGATGTGGGACATATTCTGTGCGTGCATGAGACAACCAGAACATAAAATATTAACATGAACTGCACTTACCAACATCTCTAAGTTCGTTCGGTTCCTCACTCTCTTGAAAACATACTGCACTACATTGTACACATGTCTAGCTCTTCCCTTTCACTTTTTAAGCTCAATAAATTGGTTCCATTTTCATATTTGTTGGATTCCAATAGATATTGATGTATTTGAAGGTCCATTAATTAATTATCACTCAGTTGTCCTAGAGACTCACTCTACTCAATTATCAAGGGAAATCAAAATCATGAATATAAAAGGTGTATTAGAAGACAAAAAAACTAAGGGAACTGGTGAATATTATTCATTTATGGAGACAAAGAGGAAGACATTATTTATTTTTTTAAGGGAGATAAAGACATTATTGATGAATCATATAAATCTGTCATATGGAGGGTTGAAATTTCGTCGTAACATTATAATTACACATCTTCCATCTATAAGTTTTTGGAGTAAACACAAATATATGCTGGAAAAACTATGTACGATATATAATTGGAAAGGTTTCCTTTTTTATATATGTAGATATTAGTAAATTAGGGGTTATGTTAGTTTCAGAATCAAATCGGACACCCTACTTAAAACTTATTTGATGTTCTTTAACTCAGCAACCGGACTATTTACATGGGATTTATATATATTTTTATTGAAAATGTTCATATTTATGCTACGGTTGGACAGTAAACAATTATTTGAACTTAAATTTGAAAATTGAGTTAACGTGTTGTGGAAGTCTAGCATCTTTTAGCAAACTCGATCATATCTAATAGTAGAGATATTAGTTCATAAAGATTTTAAGATTAAAATGAGGGTGATTTAAAGAAGATTCATATAAAATTCTTAAATATTCATTTTAATGCATCTTTTATACTACATTTCGATAACTATAAGTAGATAAAGGTTATTTTCTTGCAGGAAGAAAAAAAAATTACACTTCAATACATTTTTTTAAGCATTTTTTTAAATTCGAATTCTGGGTAACACTTCAATGTTTGACACATCTGAAATGGATTAGTATCAGTTTTTATTTCTCAAAAGAAATTGAATGTGGATCTCAACACACATTAAATAATAGGTTAAATATGTTTTTTGTCCCTATAAATATACCGACTTTTCGTTTTAGTCTCTTTAAAAAAATTCTTTAACTTTTAGTCCCTGTAAAATTTTCAATCACTACTTTTGGTCCCTATTTTTAATTTAATTTTTGTTTTTTTTTTAATGAAATTGTGCAGAAATGTGTAGAATATTGTAAAAATAATTCCAAAACATAAATCAAATATGAATTTTTAACCGTAAAAAATATATAAATTCATGTTATGTTAAAAAATTCTTTTTTTTTTTTTGAGATATTCTTATAATATTATAAATTTGTCTGCAAAATTTTATTCAGGAATATGATTTCTACATATGAGTTTACTTTAAAGGAATGACCAAAAGTGAAGATCAAAAATTTGAGACTAAAAGTTGAAGAAAACTAAAATGAAAAGTTAACATATTGAACAAAAACATATTTAATCCTTAAATAATTTCCTAAAAACCATTTACATTTAGCTTACAACAAGAATATTTAATTAAATATATGGGTTTTAGCCCTCTTCCCACCCAAAAAACAAATTATAAAAGCATCCAATATTTTAAACTAGTAAGAGCTTATATAAAATACTCACTTAAAATGCAAGATTTTATAATACAAGCAATTCAAAGGATAAATATTCACTTAAAAATTTTAAGATCACCTTATTATCCAGACTCTTTTAAAGTAGAAAGGACTGATGTAAAACTTCGCATTTTGCAACATTTTATCGACTAAAAAAAATTCCAAAAGCAATAATAAAACCATCTGTGGCAGCTTTCACATGATGATACAGTTTAATTAAACTGTTTATCTAGAAGCATTAGTTTCATACACCTATCAAAGACTCGGAATTCAAGCATTAAATTTCAATCGTGATCATGACAAGTGATTATATTTATCTTCGTTAACGACATTTAAATCCAAGACCCGTAAAATTTCTTGTTTGGGAACATTCAGGAAACCAACAAGTTAACATTTAAAAAATAAATAAAAAAAACCTACTGAATTATCATATTCTCTAAATCCTATCCAATATTATACCAAATTAATGCAGTACAACTCAAATACAAGAACCGGAACTAAGATTTAATTGATTGTTTAAAAAACGCGAGGCTCCTCAACTAGAATTGAATGTAATATTCTCAATAGCCATAGTTGGTGCCGTAAACAGAACCATAGTCTGCAGGAGGTGCATGGCCTGCAGCACCTGATTGTGGAGATGCATAAACAGGAGCATTAGTGGGATAGGAATTATAGCCTTGGTTAACTGTTCCTCCCATATGATCCTGTGCCTGTGCAGCGGCCACAGCATTTGCAGCTTCAGCCATGAAATTCTGCATCAGATAGATTGTGAGCAATTTAGATAAATACAAAGATGACAGACAAAACATGCACCTTTATTCTTAGGATAGGATTTCAATTTTATGTACATAGACAACATCAAAAAAGAAAAAACAGCAAGAAGTCACATGACAATGATGACTAAAATTTGTTCTATCCTTTGCCACTATTTATAACAATTCGTTTAGCCTTGTTTTATAAGATAAGGTTCTGAAGACCAACCTACCATTTCACACTCTGTACCTTCCCAAGAGAGGCTTTCATCTAATTTTTGTTCATCGATAACATGGGAAAAGAAAAGGCAAAGTGCAAGGGGAAAAAAAAAACAAATATACTTCAATCGGAATTCCCTCTCATTATTCAATGCTATCATTTAGTTATATATATCTTCAACTACAAATGATGGTTAGCAACAGAATACTTTTACTATACCAGTAGACATTTAAAATTGAACTATCATACACAAACAATTTAAAAACTACTGGGAAAAATTATCATCCAAAGACAATCATTAACTAGTATATATGGAGCTATCCACACATACAAGAATATACCAAAAATGCAAACATAAAATCTACCATTTCCAATCACAGAGAATTCAATCAGTGTCTATTAATCATCATTAATGAGAAGACATAACAAGCAGACTCTATTAATCATCATTACTGAAAAGACATATAACAAGCAGATTAGAAATCTCAAAGAACCTTCAAAATCAAATACCTGAACCAGCTGTTGGGCTGCCTGTATTTGTGAAGCGGTACCGCTTATTTCAACAGTCATCTCCCCTGGCACGCCTCTAGTCTCTTGAATTGTAATACTTGCTCCACTAGCACGGCGAATGTAGCTAATATTTGCTCCTGATGCCCCAATAACAGCATCTGCAAAGGACAGCGGGATTTGCATGTGCTGTGTGACCTATACAATAGAAAATAAATTACAGAAGTCAAGATGATGATTCAAAACCAAAGTCGCTCTCTGCAATGATCAGTTGGGCAAAAGAAGACACCTTAGTCCCACCAGACTGCTGTGGCTGTCCACCGGAAGAATGTATACCCAAAGAGGCATCCCTTGCGTAGGCAGGTGGTGGACCCTGATGCATGTGCTTGTCAATAGGCAGGTCAGCAGGTGGGTAATAATTATCATAGTTATGTGGAGGTGGCATATACTGAGGATTGGGCGGAAAAGCAGGTCCACCACCACCGCCGTGAGCAGGAAACCCTTGAGGAGGAGGCCCCCAAGGTTGGTGAGGTGGCATATTCTGGTTACCTCGAACATCTGGTCGTTGCATCTAAAGTTTGCGATGAAGAAAAAAATAATTAAATAATAGAAAAGCATTATAGTAAAATGCTCTATATAACCTCAAAATAAACAAAATACAAAGCATTGCTTCAATCCCGAGCATAAGAGAAGAGGCCATTACACAGTGTAATTTACACTTGAAAGTAACATTGAAACCCCTTCTCAAAATGCAAAACATAAAAACAATAAATGAGTTAAGTCGGGCATACATATAACATGCAAATGATATAGCCACCTAAAATGATTTCCAGTCCACCCTAGTCCTATCACTAACCTACAAGATATTATTAATCTGCCCAATCATGCCTTTTAAATTTTGAAAACAGATCTTTACCTGTGATTCAAACACTCCGACTATGCTGCGGTCAACCAAGAACTTGCGTAGATGGAGTGCAATAAGTTCAACTGCCTTGTGAACTCCTGCGGGTTCCCCTTGTATCTCAACAATACTATCATCCCGTAGAGCGAAAATTGGCAGGTGTTCTGCTGTATACATTACATTATTCAGGTACAATAATTACACAGTTGCATATTCATAAATCATGTTTCTCCTATACATGTTTGCCAAATATTAGGGCATTGCTCCAGGAAAAAAAAAAACTAACTTTCTAAAGGCATAATAATAAGAATATCAGTAAGCAAATCAGTGCATCTGTGAGTGGCGGGTTTAGTGATCCTGATAACATGTGCATCAGTTAATGAAAGTTGAGTTGTGTCAAATGCACAGATAAAAAGACCTCTAGAATAAATTTTTTGAAAAAAAAAATAAAAAATTCACGCAATATTTCCCCGTGTTTAATAATGTCAGAAAATTACAGATTACACTTACGTCAGTGTTATCATAAATCATGTTTCTCCTACACATGTTTGCTGAATATTAGGGCATTGCTCGAGGGAAAGAAGAAAAAAAACTAACTTTCTAAAGGCATAATAATAAGAATATCAGTAAGCAAATCAGTGCATCTAAGAGTGGCGGGTTTAATGATCCTGATAACATGTGCATCAGTTAATGAAAGTTGAGTTGTGTCCAATACACAGATAAAAAGACCTCTAGTATAAAAATTTTGAAAAAAAAAAATGTTTACAAGCAATATTTCCCCATGTTTAATAATGTCAGAAAATTACGGATTACGCTTACATCAGTGTTATCTGTAATCCTTCAAAAAAATAAAAAAATAATGTCTGAAAACACACCTGAACCAAGAATGCGTATATTGCAACCTGTAGAATCTTGAAAGATTTTTATGGTGGACCCCTGCTTCCCAATCAAGCTTCCTGCTTGAGTATCAGCCACTAGAAGCCTAGTAATACTTGGGCGCCCTTCACCTTGTGCGGTATCTGCAGGCTCACGGACCACATTGGCAACTTGTTTATGAACCCTTAACAAACCCTCCACAGCAGGTGGTATGGGGCGATCTGGCTCTTCTTTTGCAGAAACCATTACCTTTTATAAGGATATATGAATAGAATTCAGAAACACCGTGTAGGAAATAGCAGGCTTTCATTAAACACAAAAGACAGATGAATTCCAGAAAATCTAACTGTATATGATTGATTCATTTCAAATGTTCCAAAGACACACTCGTTGATCACTAATTTCACTATTGTATCTCTAGAACAAATATACAAAATTTTGCTTTACCTTTTCACTTAATTTCCATTTCTGTTCATTAAACTAGCAATTACTTTCACTAGTGAAACTAAATTTTCCTTTAACTTTATTTCCATTTCATTGGAACGATGCATCTCTATGTTCTCAATTAGCAATTATTTTCACTATACCAGTTTTCTATGAATATGAATAGTTTAATTTTTAATTAATAATTTTAAATCTTTGGAGTAACTCAATAATGATAGGAGTGCCAGGAGTAATTGAATTGCCCAATATATATGTTAGATTTATATATTTTAATGACATAGCACCCTGAATTCATCAGTTTTAGCGTACTTAGTAATATGTGGATCAAATTTCAGAAGCTTTTTTTAGTTGACTGCAAGTGTGTTTTGAAGGTAAGAGTTTGAGTGTGGCAAGACACCAATCGACCAAGTTCTAAAGTTACCAGGTACAGTGAAAGCTTCTTGCCACCAAAGTCTGCACAAACTATTTCTGGTTCTTAAGTCAGAAACAACATTTCGGCAGTTGTACATGCTCATTGCTGTTTCCCTGCAACTTGAACTTTGGCTCTTCAATTTGAAGCCACTTTGTTCATTCATATTTGCTGACAACCTGCACACATCCATTGTGTTATCTCAATAAAAGACATCTCTTTTTGTTTATATTAACCTGTTTCATTATTTATTATTTCTTGTGTTTAGCTGGATTATGTAATTTTAATAGGTTCATTTCCTTGATAACTGATCACCGTTTCCTTATTATATAATATACAATTCCTTACTCCTTAGCAATAGTATTCATCTCTGCTACCATGTTTTATCCTGAATGAACCATTTAGTTTCAGTTTCAAATTGATGAATTAAGAGCTTGCTTCATCCAATGGATGTCTTCCATATTAAAGCACTAAATAGTTGCCACAACAAGATAGAGCACTAGGGTTTATTCATAAGCATGATGGAGTGTTAGTTTTCATGAAGTGATGTTCCTTCTATTATATTTTCATTAACCTAGTTCTTGATGATTGAAATTACATCCTTAACGACAATTAAGTTTTACCATAGTTTATGTTTGTGTTATGGGCAACAAAGACCATAAACATACTTCAACAAAAGAACTGATAAGTCAAACAAATATGTATAATACACTTCAATATCCGAGATTATCCCTAGCTACATTATTAATAACAAGAACAAATTGAAAAGTATACTTACTGCTCTTTCTGCGGTTCCTTGAGGTCCATCGAGAATTTTAACTCGAGCCCTAGTCTCTTCAGTAATTTTCTTAATAAACTCTCCTTTGCGTCCAATGATGCTGCCAACCTTTTGTGCAGGAACCAACATCCTGAAAACATTCTCTCCAGGCCACCCAGGCCACTTCTTTATTTCAATTCCTTTCGAATCTTCCCCGGGTACCTTCTTTTCCGGCGAGCCAAAATTCTCAGTCACATTATTCCCTTCATCATGTTGTTCCTCGTTAGTATGCTCTTCAGTCAGAGCATTGGCAATAGCATCGTCAATTTCAGGAAAATTTTCCACATCATGACCTTCAAATTGATCTTCAGGAAGATTGGCATCCTCACCCAAATTTCCCGCCTGTTCATCATCAATATCATCATGCTGCAGTTGAGGAAACTCAGACTCATCATCTTGCTGCAGTTGAGGAAATCCAGACTCATCATCATGCAGCAGTTGAGGAAATCCAGACTCATCGTCATGGTGCAGTTGAGGAAACCCTGAGTCATCAATCACATCTCCTTCATCGTGTTCATCGGAATGAATTTGTGGAAATTCCATATTCTCAGGCACATAGCCAACATCTTCTCCATCAAAATGTTCCCCAGACATATCTTTTACTACAAAACCCATCATATGAAAACAAAACCTCATCAATATCCTTCTCAACGGAAACTAAAATTAAAACACACACAATACACAAAAGAAGAAACGGAATAATGCAACAATCATGAGGAGTAGCCAACCCCATAAATAGTCAATCTTGAGTAGTTTAATGGACATGCTTTGTTAATGTAAATTAATTTTACACCGACATCCAATAGTCATTTATTCAATATTCATACATACAAAACCCTACGAGTTTGAAAGTTCAACTAGTGTGAACTGTCGGTCTAAAGTTATTATACACGTGCATCAAATGATGTGTTTCTATGTCATTTAAGAATGTGGCACACATTATTGGATGCAGGTGTTAAATAATTTTACACTGACAGTGCATATTAATTAAACTCCTAGTGCAATGGATATGCTACGTCAGTATAAATTAATTTTACACAGATATCCATCCAATAGGAAAGTATTTCTCCACGCCATACCATTAAATTGGGGTGATTTGGCCGCATACTTGCTATTGGACGATAGTGTCAAATTATTTTACACTGTCAGTGTGTATTCTCAATGCTTAAACTAATCAAATAGAAAAATAAATTATAGCCTCAACAGATATTAAAATTAAATAAAAACAAAATTAAAAAAATAAAAACGAATAACGCTAATCATGAGGACAAATAAACACTAATCAATAATCATTCATTCATTCAATATTCATACATAAAATCCCTAAAGTTAATTACAGTAACTGTCAATGCCTTGAAATCATATAGAACTAAATCATAACTGATAGATAAAATAAATAACCAAACGAATCAAAAAGAAAAATCGATAACTAAATTCAAGAATTATTATCCAAAACGCAAGAAAGCACGCGAGAAGCATGTGGTAAGTGGAGAAGAGTGAAAGTTAGGGTTAGGGTTAGGGTTAGAGAACTTACTGTGATTGTTGAAGAAGAAAGAGAGAAAGCGCGGGCGATTGGATTTGGAGAAAGGTGTGTGTGCGGTGCGGTGGTGAATTTAGGTTTTTGGTAAGGATGAGAAAGATAGATATAGAGAAAGACAAAAAGACACCACAAACTATGTATATATATATACTCTATTTTCTTTCTTACTCCCTAATTTACAATTTTACTCATATATTCCCGGTTTTAATGTATTCAACTTTTTTTATGTATAAAATTTAGATTCTTTTTAATAAAATAATATTTAGATTTTTTTTAAAGGTATATTTTGTGAGGCACGGGTCTTATATGCTAATATATGTTACGATAAATAAATATTTTTTAAAAAACATATAACATTAAAAACAATAAATTAACAATTGGAAAAAATGAACATTATACAAATCTCCTAAAAATAAGTGATATATAAACACTACATTCTAAAACAAACCATCCCCATTTTACTTTTTGAGACAATTCAAATATATTGACATAGCATTTCAAACTTGTATTTGCTGACTAATGATGAAAGAAATGAGTAGAAGAATGAAGCTTTTTGCTAAAAGCAAAATATCAAAAGCAAGGCTAACAGGAAGAAAATACCTTGGATAAAGAACATATAGCAATAAATTCAAAAGTTAATCAAACCAAAAAGTCACAAATATATTAACTCTGTAAAAGTAGCACGATCAGCCAACCATATATTATTCAGCTCTCCAAATCAACAAAATAGAAAAGCATTAAAAAAATTACATTTTCTTTTATGAACATACTTATGAAAGAAATAAAAAAACCAAGTAGACATCTGAAGAGGATGGCAAGACTTAAAATTTATTAGCTAGAAATAGTAACATAATTAACCCCAACACATAGACACATGAACTACCAAAGGAAAATTTAAAACAAAATTGAAGAGTTAATTATGATGATTATAAAATTAGAAGAACCAATTGTAAAGCAGTAGAAAAGACTTCACCATTGTGGAGCTTGTAAAATATATTACTTTTCAAATTAGACCAAACATCACAACCTGTGAGAAATAAATCATGATAACAATGAAGTACGCAAGAATATTTGAAGAGGAAGAAGAAAGAAGTTGATATAGAAAGATTCAATTTCTTTAATCTATTTATTTGAAAAGATATTTCTCAATTCATCGAAAACAACATCCTAAAAGACCAAAATATGAAATACCCACTATATAAAATAGATCGGAATATGAAATACCTCTTATAGGGTTTCCAACTTTTGTAAAAAATAATGGAAAGTCATTCCAATTTATAATAATAATAATAATAATAATAATAATAGAGTTGTAATCTAACATACAATCAATAACTAGATGAGTTTAGTGGGGAGGCAAAATTGAAATGGGGTGGCAAAAATGAAGGGTAAAATAGACAAATTTGTTATTAGGGTTGGGAAATAGGGTTTGCACACTATTCTCCACGTTATTATAATATATATACTTACTCTGAATCCGTCTAAAAAATTATTGATATCCAATGCAACATGCAAGCCTCAAAATGTCATCCCTACTTTTGAGATATTTTTGAACTTTTAATCACTTCGAACATTTCCCTGATTTGTAATTGACAAATGCACATGGTGTTGGGTGTTTTTCAACCCGGAATGGATTAGAATATATTACTAGAAAAAATTGTGAAAATTAATTTATGGTAATAGGCTTTGTTGACCAACGTTATTACGGAGCAACCAAATCAGACATATCGTTGCCTAGTGCTACGAAGCGTCGTGTTTGGATGAAGCGGTTAAAGCGGTCGCATATGGGTGGAGCGAAGCGGGGAAAATTGGGTCAAAGCGGGTGTGCATCCTTTTTTACAGTCAAAATGAAGAAGAAGAAGAAGTGAAAGAATAAGTAGAAATCCGGGAACAAAAACGATGAAGATAAGATGATTGTGATTTACATACTTTTATTTATGTGAAACAACAAGCAAATCGTACAAAACAATTATGAGAAAGGTGAAGAAGGAAACTAGATCTGTGAAGAAGGAAACTAGATTTGTGAAGAAGGTGTGGCGGCTGGGAGAGAGTGAAACTAGATTTGTAAAAAAAGTGTGGCTACTCAAAGAGAGAACGAAACTAGGGTTAGTGTAGAAGATTATTGCATTCTTAATTGGATTGAGCTAGGCCCGATGATATAATCTTACATATTATATTTTAAATAAGTAAATAACAATGATATTAATACAAAATAATTTTTCATTTAGATTAATAAATATATGTTTCATTACCCATTTGGGATTGGCTTAGTTGTTGGCTTGAAATCTTGGAACCTGCTCCTTTCAACGTTTCAGGTTCAATTCCCTCTGGTGCCAATTTCGGCGGGCAAGTCCATACAGAGCTTTGCTCTAACTTAGAACGAGCCCCCCGTAAGTGGGCGATGGGATTACTCCCCTCAGATTAGTCGTTCATTGGATTGAATACCGAGTTTTCAAAAAAAATATATGTATGCTTCATTTATATTAATATTAATTATTAAATAAATTTTATAATCGTATCTAATACTAAAAAAAAATCATCTATAATTTTTCATTTATATTCATAATAAATCTATTTTTTCCACACCTTTGTAGTCCTTAATTAATAATAGGGTTAATGGTGCTTTACTCCTTGTAATATAGGTCATTTCTGGTTTTCCCCCTGTAAAATATTTTTTTTGATTTACCCCCTGTAAAAAGAAATTGTTTTGGAATACCCCCCTAATAGGTCATTGAAAAACCAACTTTTTTTTTTGCTGAAATTTTCGTTTTTGAACGACCTATTAGGGGGTATTCCAAAAGAAAACAAAATTACAAGGGGGTAAATCAAAAAAAATATTTTATAGGGAGAAAACCGGAAATGACCTATGTTACAGGGGGGTAAAGCACTATTAACCCTTAATAATATAATTTTTAGTTTTATTGTTTGCGTCGCTGAAATAGAGCCTGCGTCGCTCCCCGCTCCGCTCCAATTTTTGGGTTCGTCGTGCCGCATTTTCGCATTGACAACAAAGGTAAGAGGTTTAGGTTTGGGCAAAATTCTGAGTTCGAGGCTAGAAAAAATTATTTTTTAATAAAAAAGTTATTTAAGTGAGGGACGAGGCAGGGATACATGAACTTGTCAAGAATGAGGTTCAATTTCTCATCCTCGTCAGATATCGAGTACATTAACAGGTGAGTATATGGAATTTGGGGACAATGACGAGGAATGTTGTCCCCATCCTATTACCATGCTTGTTTGGAAGTATCATAATGCATCTATGCGTCAGGATTCAACAATACATCTTTCTGTGTGTGGTGGACCAAAAATTATCTTTTTTTACACCTCAAGTAACTTTTTTTTTTTTTTTATCAAGCAGGCAAGTTTATTTCATTACACCTCAAGTAACTCAGATGTATATGACGAGTAAAGTTCTCCATAGGGTCTAGTGCATGCATCATGTTAAATGAATGTCTTAAAAGAATATCAAGGTCCAAGGAATTAGAGTCATGCAAATGATCATTTGATGGAAAAGTTCCTCGAACACAACAGTGATGCGAAGATTCAAGGTTCTTATACCACATTATTTGTTGAAACAATTCAAGCCAAACATTTGGAAGAGCGTCTAGTCATGAAGTCTAAGTCATATATGAAGGTGAGAAAAACACAAGAAGGAGAGTTAAATTGTGTTAGCTTTTTCTTCTTTTTAACTAAGTCCAAAGTTCAACTTTTGATAGAGTTCAGAATCTGAAACAATGTTCAGAGTTAAGTGCAGCAGGTATAAAAGATATATATATATATATAGGGAGTGAGAGAGAGAGAGAGAGAAAGAGAGAGTGACAGAGACATAGAGAAGAGAAATACACAAAACAATTTATCCTGGTTCCTTCCACAATATGGGAGTAGTCCAGTCCCCTCGTCACTTACAAGATATTTTCACTATAATCACACAAGATTACAATTGCCCAAGCACAAAAACAAGAAACTTCCAATGCTCAAGCACACAAGCAAGAGACTTCTAACAATTAAAGATTACAAAGAAAATTGTTTGGATTGAACACTTGATATACAATCAGAGGTGTTCACAAAATACAACATAGTTCACACTCTAAGACTTATGAATTTCTAAGATGTGAAAGTCGATAAGAAATTCTAAGTGTTTGATGCGTATACAATTTGACAGAGTAATGGCACTTTGAAAATATTGCAGAGTCTTGTTATCTCTTCAAGTCTTATATCCATTATATAGAGATTAAAAAGAGACATTGAAGAGTGCCAACACATCATTAAAGTCGTTAGAGAAGCTTAATCAAACATCATTGATTTAATTTCCTATGAAGGAATAAATTTGAAACCTTTCCTTGATAAGGAATTAACTGTTCTTTTCCAATATTCAAGCTAACTTACACCTTCATATCAAGCATTTTAGTTGTGCCTCTGGAATAAAACCTACAATCAAACATAAGTCGTGATTATCAAGATCCTCCATTTTGAAACCCCCACTTCAGTACAAGTCAAACTTCCAGAGCCAGATGTATCAAGTGTACATCATAGGTTGTCCCTAGAGTACAATACATTTGATATATACGCCCTTTTGTCAAGAACAATCAGTGTGAGCATGATCATTATGTGGTGTATACAAACCAGCAAAGACGAAAAAGAAATTGAAGCTTGAAGGCCTGAGCTCAAGGAAATATGTTTGTCCATTTAGGATGCGTGGTTATTTTGATAAGAAGACAAATGACTGGTGGTTGGCCATGCTTAACGGACAACCATGAGTTGGAGCCAAAGTTAGGCGGTCACCTTCTTACAGGTAGACTAAAAGAGGAGGATAAGAAAAGAGTTCTTAACATGACAAAGAGGTTGGCGTTGCCTAGAAATATTCTAACAGATTTGAAGGAAAAAAAGAAGAAGAAAGTTTGACGAATATAAAACAAGTTTACAATGCACGTGTTAGATGGCGAAAGTCTATAAGAAGTGACAAGACGGAGATGCAATATTTGGTTAAGAAGTTGGAAAAGCATAAATATATCTATTTCACAAGAACAAATTGTGAGGAAACTACTCTTGAAGACATATTTTGTGCTCATATGGAGTCTATTAATATGCTTAACACTTTTCTGGCCGTTTTGGTCATGGATTCCACTTACAAAACCAATATGTACATAATGCAGTATTGGCTTGAAATCTGGGAGTGTCCTCCTCCTCAAGGTCTCAGGTTCGATTTTCCTTGGTGTCAATTTGGGTGGGCTAATTTAGCTTCTTAAAAGAATATATATAGAATGTCATTATTTGAGATCGTTGGTGTTACCTCTACCAACATGACATATTTTGTTGCTTTTGCCTTTCTTGCCTCTGAAAAAAAGGGTAAATTTACACGGGTTCTTGAGATGTTGGTTGGTCTTTTATCCTCAAAAGTCAACATGCCTAAGGTGGTTGTCACTTACAGGGACAACTATGATGTTGCCAAAGTTCTACCTGAAACTAACACTTTACTTTGTTATTTTCATATTGGAAAGAATGTAAGAGTTAAATGCATCATGGACTACAAAGTCAAACTTAAGCCGAAGGATGTAAAAGTTAATGGGAAAGAAGTTAAGGAGGCGAAGGCAAGTGATGTAGTTAACAACATCATGAGATCTTATGAAGATGTGGTTGAATCTCCTACAAAGTATTCATATACAAGTGCGGTAACGCGATTTCGATATGTATGCAAAAAATTCCCAAAGTTCCTTGAATATGTTTAAACCACAATATTGAACACCGTTAAGGAAAAATTTGTGAGGGCATGGACAAACAATGTCTTGCATCTAGGCTACAAAACCACCAACATTGTTGAATCGGTTCATGGACAGTTGAATTTTTTTTTTTGAGGAGTAGTGTGGGAGATTTGACATCATGTTAGGATGAAATAGACAAATTGTTGGTTGTCTAGCTGTTTGAGATACAAGAAAGTTTTGGGAGGAGCTGTAACGTCTTAGAACGCAGATACAAAGGCAACCTTTTGTACTCTGATTTGGAGGGTTGTGTATCTAGAGCCACATTGAGTTTTATCTTTTCGGAAGGAAAACGCTTCAAAACATTCAAATTTGTTAAGAAAGATTGCAGTTGTGTGCTTAAGACATCATACGGGTTACCTTGTGCATTGACGTGTAATAGTGTAATATGTTTGAATTTGTGTCTGTAATGTTGCATTTTAATGAAATTCAATCTTTTGTGGATTGTGTATTTAATGACGAATTTGGATAAATTATGTGTGATTATGTTATGATGAGTATTATGAGTGAATTATGTTGTTGAAATGATGTAATTTATATCAATTATGAGAGTGTTTTGGTTGCTTGCATTAAATGTTGTTCTGCTGCTATACCAGAACTCAACGTGAGTTAACCCACGTTGGTTATTCCAAATGTGAGTTAACTCATGCGGAGGTTAATTATGGAACTTTGAGGTGGAAATGAGCAAAAAGGTTTGGGAAAAAACTTCTTTTTTGATAATGAGAATAACAACTTCCTACAAGCTATAGAATTATCTATATTATCTTTTATCCAAATAAATAAAAAAATTGTTTTCAAAATTATTTTCACACAATTTTTTGCTTACTTCATATAAACTTAAAATTCAAGTTTGTAAGAATAACATAACTTCAGATAAAGTGTTTTTTTTGAGAGAATAACTTCCGATAAAGAATTTTATTTTGTCAGAATAACAATTTTTTAATAAAATAATATGTATTTTTTCTTCTGAAAATTCAAAATTCAAGTTTTCCATAAAGAAATAGGTTTCACTAAAGATGAATTTGAATTTTGAACAACCTCATACTATTGTTTTAGGTGTTTCTACTCCATGTGTCCGTGTGTTTTTTTTTTTTTGGGTCTGTCTGTATGTTGTTTCTTTTTTTGGGCTTCAGCCCCATCATTTATACAAAAAAAAGTAGGATTTGAGTTTGTCGAAATAACTTTTTTTTGAACTCAAAATTCAGGTTTGTTGAAAAGGTGGATTCTACGGTGAGGGTTCTAACAAGTCCCTCACCGGAGGACCATTGTGAAAAACATTAATAGTCATTTGATTAATCTAATTGCTTGTATCCTACCATACACTTTTTTACACAATATCACACTTATTTGTTTTCTTCTCTCTAGCCTTTTCCCGTTTCTATTTCTCTGCTCTCTCAGCATTGATGATGAGTCAATAAATTAGTGTTTTTAATATATTATTTGAGTCCGTTTTATTTAGATTTGATTTTGTTTTATTTAATATTATTCCCTTTTTAGAACTATTTTACTTCAATTGCAAGTTATTATATTTCAGGAACAAATATCTGATAGATTGAGTCTTGGAGCAAAAGAAAGAGGATTAGGAGCTGATTCGGGATGAAAACACGAAATATGAGACAAAAATATGTCACCCCCTAAGTCAAGAACTTGGCACGGCCCGTGCCACCAGTAGCACGACCGTGCCAGCCTTCAGGATACTCTTTTGATGCTTCTGCTTCACGGACAAGCTACCTATTAGTTTACTTCTGACCTAATAGCACGTGGTTTCTTGTGGAACATTCTAGTGTTATATTTCTTAGGGCTTAAGTCATTGTAAACTATAAATAGAGTAGCTAGCTATCACAACAATTCTTTTTTTGTTCTTGGAATTCAATAGTGACAATTGTCTTTCTTAATAAAAGTTCTTCTTTTACTTTCTTGTTATTTACTTATGTTATTCTTCTTCTCTTCTATGTCTACGATGAACATGAGTGAGTAGACT
>Ga0315915_1001427_pt1 | contig 28893 bp, 25 predicted proteins | sample MpolbnodulesMG_FD_207738 | JGI IMG/M metagenome (GOLD analysis project Ga0315915, IMG submission 207738) | Medicago polymorpha root nodule microbial communities from Los Angeles, California, United States - branched nodules | ecosystem: Host-associated > Plants > Roots > Nodule | place: USA... | reverse complement strand
ATTTTGTAGCTCAAGCTTATTTGAATTTAAATCAAATAATGACCAAGTCAAGTGCATAAATTTCAAGAACATCGACCATTTGCAAACATTGAAAAATAACTGGTGTATCAAGAGCAACTGTTAAGTACTCTCTCCGTCCCTATATATAAACACCCTTTTATTAGAGACAAAGAGTGCTTATATATAGGGACGGAGGGAATACGTTAGTGTTTCTCGTACCACAACAAAAAGTCATGATTCATGATGTATGCTGTTATGGCCTCGTCTTCACAAAATATGGAAATGTTCCCTTCATGAGTTGTTGAGTATCATATGTGGCTGTGCCACATTGGCCTTCTTTGATATCACTGACTACTGACTAAGTAACTAACATCCATATCCATAGTATATTGTTTCAGCCGTCCTATCAGTACTACTAAATAGTTCATTTAGTACTTAAGGAAATTCATATCTCCCCATATACAGCTAATTAAATAGATAAAAAAATAAGGAAGTCTTTTCAATAAAAACTAATAATTAAAAGGAAGTCAAAAAATAAAAATTGTTGATGAAGGGATTCGCATAAGTTTTTTACGGTGTCTCGGTCTCGCACCCAAATCACCAAAGATGAAGAGTTAATTTTCAATTAAGTGACTTCTAGAAAAACTAGTGAATTCACCTAAGCTTAATGAGCTCATTATTTGTACTTTTCCTAATCATTCGCTTATAAAAAGCTAAGCTTGCTTCCACTTCAGTGCATCTTTCACAGTAAAACAGCTTTCCCACACTTAATATAGCAGAAAGATATGGAACACGGAGTTGTTCTTTCTCTCGCATTTGGCATGCTCTTGTTAATCGTGAGTTACTCAACTTTGCATGTATGGTTGAATGCTTTCATATATGAATCGTGAGTTTGCGTGCATTCTTATATGCTTTTATATCATAATCTAGCATTTTTATCTTTATTAACAATTGTTTACGTTGAATTTAATGCATGCTTATAAGATCCTCCTCTTTAGTTGTTTTATGTGGATTCTTCACACTCGCATTCGAGTTGGCCTACTCAATTTGATAGAATGACGTTGTTTGGTGTAACTAAATTCATAAGAGTGCTATTCCCTATTCTTTGTTTCAGACTTTGTATATATCTGCTATACTATATGCATAATGAACGTTACCTCACTAGCACAATGTATCATATAAAACACTTGTGTTTGTATGTGATCATACATATCATACTAAACATGTAATTTAGTTATCACTCATTAATATCCCTTTATTCAATTGGATTGTAGAGTGAAAATAGAAGCTATGCTAGAGATATGAAGCTTCAGCAAGAGAATATAGAAGAAAAACAACTTGATCAGCCTTACCTTGATGGCTGGCTCAGAAACACTCCACTGAAAAATAAAAAACTCGCCCCTAACTCTAAAAGTTACCTTGATGGGTGGTTGAAAAATACTCCTGAAGAAAACCAAAAAAATATCCATAATTCCAATCAAGTTTACCTTGATGGATGGTTGAAAGATACCAAGGATCAAAAGGAAAAGACTTCCCAAAACTCCAATCAAGTTTACCTTGATGGATGGTTAAAAGATACCCAAGTTGAGAAAGCAAAATCTACCCCTACATCCGATCAAGTTTACCTTGACGGATGGTTGAAAAATACCAATAATCAAAAGCTAAAGACTACCCACAATTTCAATCAGGCTTACCTTGATGGCTGGTTAAAAGATAGCCAAGTTGAGAAAGCAAAACCCACCCCTATCTCCAATCAAGCTTACTTTGATGGTTGGTTGAAAGATACCAGGGATCAAAAGGAAAAGACTGCCCACAACTTCAATCAGGCATACCTTGACAGCTGGTTAAAAGATACCCAGGTTGAGAAAGCAAAATCCACCCACAACTCCGATCAAGCTTATTTTGATGGTTGGTTGAAAGACTCGCACGCAGCAAACTACAGGAAAATTGGACAAGACTTGACAGAATCAGACGGGAAACTATCTTCTAAAGTTGACCATACAGAGGCATTCAAGCTAGCTTTTTTTACTCTGGATGATCTTTACGTAGGGAATGTAATGACCCTGCAATTTCCTATCAGAGAATATGCTTGCTTCTTCCCAAGAAAAGTAGCTGACTACATTCCTCTCTCCAAGTCGCAACTACCTAGCCTTCTTCAACTATTCTCACTCACAAAAGACTCTCCCCAAGGTGAAGATATGAAAGACATAATTGACCAATGTGAGTTTGAAAACACAAAAGGGGAGACCAAGGCCTGTCCCACTTCTTTAGAGTCCATGCTTGAATTTGTTCAAAGTGTTCTCGGTGCCGAGGCCAGATATAACATTCACACAACTAGCTATCCGACAACATCAGGTGTGCGTTTGCAAAACTACACCATTTTGGAAATCTCAAAGGATATCTATGCTCCTAAATGGGTAGCTTGTCACCCTAGACCTTACCCTTATGCTCTTTACTATTGCCACTACCTAGACATAGGCAGTAAGGTCTTCAAAGTTCTTCTAAGGGGTCAATATGGAGACATAATGGATGCTTTGGGCATTTGCCACCTAGACACGTCTGACATGAATCCTAATCATTTTATATTTCAACTACTTGGAATGAAGCCTGGGGAAGCTCCACTGTGTCATTTCTTCCCTGTAAAGCACGTTCTATGGGCGCCACTCCCACCAGAGGCCACCCACTTAACCAAAGGGAACTAGTTCATATCTTTGTTAATCCGTGTCTGTGTCGTTCCCAATACTTTTCATGTTGTTGTGAATTTCTCAGTACTGTAAGGTCTTATTTCTGTGTACTAAATAAGGCATTGTTTGTGTACTAAATAAGGTTTTGTTGGTGTACTAAATAAGGTCTGTGTAATAAATAATTGTTATAAAAATAAACCTTGGTTTGAAGTTTGAACAGTTAAGGAATGAGTTGGCGTCTCTTTAGTCTTTCAAATTTAGGTAGTTGTTCAGTCATGAAAATGACATTAAAATAATAATCTTTACATAGACCATGAGATTATTGAAAGACTAAGCTGAAGACATATTCTATTGGGGGTTAAAAATTTTGAATGGCAAATACACACACACACTAAAAAGAAGCATACTTATAAATCACAAAATCAAAGTTTGAAATTCTACAAACTACAAAGCCCTTACCCTCGTCTTACAGGCCACAAAAACACAGGATCACAAGGAAATGGTATTTAATGAAAGGGTGGGTCAAACCTAATCGTTCACTAATCCATCTTCAGTTACAAAAGGGTGGCACAGTCACTTTGTGGGATATAAAACAATAAAACACCAAAGCATCACTAACTGAAAACTTAGAAGTGTTGCATCATGCTGTGCACATAAGTTACATCCTTTAACGTACAGCTACTAAACAGGTAAAAAACGGCAAAAGCAGTAAAGTCAAGTGCATTTTGAGCAGTGAAAATATAAAATCCAAGACATTATTGATAATATTAATAATCTCATACAGTTAGGTAAATGCTACTGAGCGGCATCTTCAGAAAACCTGGCATCAAAAGGAGCCGAGGGATGTGAAAGAGCTGAACTAGAAGAACCAGCAGGTCCTCCAGAGCCATGCTGCAATTCAATCACAAGCCACCGAACTGCTTTACTCATCTGTTCCAAGCGAACGGCGCTGATTGGTGGAAGACCCGTCATGGTAGCTTGTCCAGGCTTCCCTGCCACATGCCCTGTAGCCTCATCCACTAAACACTCTGATCCAATTCTTTGCTTGACAGACTCCACATACTCCTCGGCTTGATCACACGCTACTCTAAACAATTCCCACTTTTGCTTAAAGCTTTCGAGAGCAGTGTCTGTTGCAATGTTTTTAAGGGCAGTGGAAGTTTCTCTTGCTTCCAGCACAGTTGCTGCTGCAGCAATAAAATCTAGATATGCACTATTTAGAGAATCAACCACACTGTCCATTAATCCTGTTTATTTTGATGTTAAACACCTGTGAAACACAAAAGGGCAAATAAGTCATGGAAAACACTAAAAATTATCACCCAACGATAAATCCCAGACAAAATTACGATATCAAAATAAACAAATACAGAATCGCTAGAGAGTGGAGATCTGCTGCGACCAAACTCTATGAAATAGCGCTGGAATCAAATCCTTGCGCGCGCTGCAAGAGAAATGAATGAAAATTGGGAGAAGGAAAAAAATAACTTACGGCAGATTGTCTTCTTACGGGCAGATTTTGATTATAACAGCCAGTTTAAGTTAGTGCGACGGCAGCCATGAATATGACAATGGGTGGGTCTCTTCAAAAATTGATGTGGATTAGCGATTATAATCTCATCTAAAATTTTTTTACTTTCAGTGAACACCATTTTTTTACAAATATGATAGTCTACGGTTGTTTTTCACTGAATGTTGTTTTTCACTCATTTCAATCGGTTGAGGATAATGCTTACAAAAATATATGATAAAATTAAAGTAATTGGAATATGCTTCCAGATCTGGAATATTGACGCTCAAATCTTCGTTCTCAAACAAGATCGCACAAGACGACCAACACACCACCACACTTGTCATGAAATTATGGAAAAAAAACTAAATCTATATGAAAATCACTTATTTATATTGAAATAGAGAATACGACGAGGGATAATTTCAGGTCGGAAATTGACCAAAAACCACTTTTCATTAAAGAAACTAGAAGAAAAAATCTAAGAAAAAAATAAGGGACGACGTTTTGGAGAGAGAACTTAAAAAAAAAACTATAGGTGGACATAAGTTAAGTTGTTAATTTTTTTTTGACAAAATGCTATGTCTTTTTTTTTTACAAAGACAAAATGTTATGTTTATGGTTAAATAATAGTCTTTTTTTAAAAATAGTTAAATAATATAGATGATAATACTTCCTATTCCTGAAGAAGAGAAAAAACTTTTTAAAAAAATTAGAGTCATGTTAACGAATGTCTAATGACACTCTTTAAGCATCGTAAATTAAATAATTATTATTTAAAATGTTAGAGTTTTCAATTTTCAATGCACTTTATTACACAAACTTTCATAAAAAGTTGCAATTTAAGATCTTTAACTAGTACCCTAGGGACACTAGTTAACATTTCCAAAAAAATACTAGCATAAAAAACTTTTAGGAACTTCAATAGAATCTCGTCTCAATTAATTAACATTTTTATCCTTTGCAATTCAATTTTTTTAATTTAAATTTAATTTATAAAATCAAAAACATACAAATATTATCAAAGTAAATTTTAATCCCGACCACCACCAAAAAGGCAAAATTTAATACATTTTTACACCAAAAAATGTCAAGTTAGTTACTACTTAAGAAATTACAAATCGAATTTAAATTTGGGTTACAATACAATCAAAAAAGTTTGATTCCTACGTAGCCAAATGGGCTAACACTCGAGCTACCTGATCACCACTTCTCTCAACATGACTTAAGCGAACATCATTTTTTTTTGTGCGTAAATGAGATATCCTCTCCTTAAACTTCGGAGGCTAATCCTTCGATGATCAACAACTGTCCTTAAGAATTTTAACGTTTTTGCTTGTACAATACCTGATTCGAACCCATGACATTGGTTTTAGCTGTAAGACATTTGTGTCATCTCGTTTAAACGTTTTTAGGTTAAACAACGTCGGTGAATGGTTGTTTATGTTTCTTCCAATGTTCCCTATCCATCATGGGTATCACAATTGTGTTACGGCCTCCTTCGATTTTTTTACCTTCTCAATCTCATCCTCATGCTAGAAGCTCCACACGAAATGTTGCATATTTGTTGATACTCGATAACACTTCGAACAATGTTCGTAACGTTGCTCATAACAAGTATTTCAATTCCTTCAAAAACTATGCATTCCTTGTTCTCCCAACCTCGCAAGTTATATCCACCTTTAAACTCAGGGTTTCTAAATTGTGATCATCCATTCAATAAAAAAGTTTATATTACCGTGATTAGATAATTAATGGATAAAGGCAGGCCAGGCCAAAATTTGCACGATCTAGATACAATCTCTAAAGTCGTGATAAATAGTTTTCTAAGACATCTAGGACACAAAATCTCACAAATTATATTTCTGTTATTGAGTTTTTCTCAAGCAGGAATCACCTATCAAATAGTAAATTAGTATTGTTGGAATTTACAACGGTCCCCTCGTACAATTGATATAGTATTAAAGCATCTGAAAAATCATTGAAGTCCACAACGACACTTTGTACAAGCGCTTGTCTCATCGTAAATTTTCAATGTCTTTCTTCTCAATTGTTAGTTTCTTCACGAGTATAAAAGTGAAATTATTCAAATTAAATAAGTTGTCGACTTGTTGTCGAAAGAATGATAAAGGAGTCCATCAAGAAAAAAAGACTTGTGATACACGAGCTAAAAGTTTACGGCTAAGTGTCTCAGACAACAAGAAGAAACCAAAGGTTGAGAATAAATTATTATTCGGCATATCATATCATGGGATTGTTTTATGCCATATCCATGAATGAGAAGAAAGGGGCAAGTTCATCTAGTCAATAATATATTTATAAAAAAAAAAAAAAAAAACAGACTTGAAGTCTAAAACTTTATTTATCCTCTTGTGAGAGTCAGTAGACCATGTTGTAAATCAATCAAGTTGTAGTTGAACATTATATTGATAATAGCATCATCTCGAAGAGAGGTAAACTCGCAACTAAAAGTTGTATCAAAAGTTCTTTATTGGGGTAGTTAATAAATACTCAGTATAATGAAGCAAAATGTAAAAACTCCACCTGACTGACTTAGGAAGGTTGTTAAAGAATAGTTACGGTGTCTATAGATGGAGCATAAAAATTATTTAGTTAGCGAATTAAGTTCTTATTGTAAGAAGGCAAAACCAGTTTTATCAAGGGCGGTGGTCTCTCAGTGACACGACCATCACCATCACCAGTCACGAACATTACTAGCGACGTCGGCCTGTCTCCGTTTCCATGGTTACGATCATTGCCATCGCAACCACGACCACACTCACCCACCAACGCCGCGACCACCGTCGCCACCGCCCACACCATTAGATCTCACTGTCGTTAGATTTCACCAACACTATCTAAGGAGAGAGAGAAAGAGAATAAGACAATGGAGAAAGAGAGGATGAAGGGAAATGTTCCATTTTGAAGCTAGCAGCGGTGGTTGTGACGAGAAATAGATAGATAGATAGGAGACCCGCGCGATGACTGAACAGTAGGCCGGTGGCGGGTGTGACCGATGAAGGTGAAGGAAGAGGGAGAAGAGATAGACGAAAGAGAGAGTGAGAGATAGTTCTTGTGTGCTTTTGTGTAGGGCCCACATGCGCACGTGTCAATTTTATATATGGAGGTCAAATGGATGTATGCCACGTAAGGATGTTCACGTATCAACACTCTTTTAAAAATGATCAACACAACTTAAACTATTCCTTCTTATGCTTTCCATCACATTTTTAAAAAAAAGGAATGTTATGGACAATCACTCTCACACTCTCTCTTAAACACTCTTTCATTCATTGGTCCATGTCATCATTTTTCATAAACCATTTACGTGATGACTAGTTGTTCTGGTTTATATACATGGCCTTTTTATTTTATGTATTAAATATAAAAAATACAGTTCTTTTCTATTCAAACACCATGAAATGAAAAGTAGCCGCCTTGTTGGTCGCGACTTATGAATCTGAAACATACTTATGATAATCACAGAAAAACATATGCTAAAACAAAAACACAACAACCATAGTTCAACAAGTTAAAATCTTGCTTCTTTTCTATGTTTAAAAATGAGTTACTTCTCTAATTAAAAAAATGGGTTCTTTGATCTTTCTGTTTGTTTTTCATCTCTATCAGATATGCAACAACCCCACACTCAATCACATCAAACATGCTTGAATTTTATTCTTTGATCAACTCAAATCCAACCCAATTTCACAACACCAATAGCAACAAAATATAGAAATTTCAATTTTAAGATTCACTTTTCTGCTCCCCACAACTCAACTCGCTTACATTTGTGTAGAGTTGTGTATCACAAAAAACACACACATTTAACAGAAAAATTCTTTTGTGCTTGCTTATTATGATTTCTACCCTAGTCTCTTTTCTTTTGGTACATATTTTTCTAATAAAACATCATCCGTTGTGTTTTAAAATATGGCTGAATCTAACTTCTTTAATCCAGTCCATATAATTTGAAACTCCATCGCTTTTAGGTGTGTTTTTCTAAAAGTTTTTGTGTTTTAGTCAATGACCTCTCTTTGCCTTTGCAACTACCTCAATTTAACGGTTTTTCACTTACCATAGAACTTGACGATGAAGACGGATCTGCACCGAAGCAATTTTAAAAGACTTGATTTTATATTTTGAAGGATTTAAAATTACAATAAATTAAACCATGGGTGTTGGTTCACTTGGTTGCCTGTTACAAGAATTTCAAAAACAGCCGCCACGTGGTCCGCTTGTTGAGTAAGTGATCAAGAGAGAGCATCTAAGTGACCGTGCTCAACACCTCTCTAAAAAAATGATGTTTTAACACACAAATATAAGGGTGAAAAATAAAATAAAATTATAAATAATTTTATTTCGTCAACTTTCCAAGTACGAGAATGATAAACTTGTTATGTTTTATTGTAAAATACTAGTCACATTTATACACAAAACAACTATTTAAGGTTATTGAATAACCAATGTATTATAAATTATATATAGACCAAATATATTAATTATTTAAAAAATTGTATTTTATTTATAAATGCGACCAGAAGAAATAGAGTTTAAGAGGGGTGTATTGGATTGAGATTTTAAAAGACTATTTTGGCAAACAAAATCCTGAAGATTTTAAAAGATTTTGTGAGATTATATTGATTTTGTTGGATTTTAAAAGACTTTTTTTAATGACTTTTTACAATCAGGATTTTAAACACATGATTTTAATAAATTTATAATACAAATTTCAACAGACTTTATGAGATTTTAAGATTTGGAAGGATTGAATGAATTTTTAAGAAAAATTCAAATTGACCGGTGGATGAAAAAGTTATAAACTTACGATATGAATTTGATTAATAATAATTACAATAATTAACTCAAAATAATAACAAAAATAATAATGCCTTAAAATAATAATGGTCACTTACGGAAAAAATAAAATGGTCACTTAACAACAACAAAAACAACAACGAAATAGCATAACAGTGCACAACAATAGTAAGGTATATGATCTGCCAGTATATGAAAAATGGTCACTTTACAAGAACAACATTTTTATTTACTCGATCGTGAAAATCAACGTCGAGAAGCAATTCCGTCGGGAAAAAATAACGAGAAGCAACAATATGAAAAAATGAATTGTGAACAACGAATCATATCATTGTTTTTTGTATATAAAAAAAGAATAATATCAAAGAGGGAGTTATGAATAATAACAAGAAGAGGGTATGAGTGTGTGTGGCATGAGACAAGAAATGTTATGAGTGTGTTAAAAAATTATGGAAGTCTCAAGAACTCTCAAGGTTTTCTATGAGATTGTTGATTGAACATGCTATGTGTATTTTTAATTAAAAAGTCTCAAAATCTATTCTAAAAAAGAATCTCTTAAAATCTACATACTTTTGAATACCAAGAGACATTTTATAAGTTAGGGAAAATCTTATTTGAATACCACCGGATTTCGTTGTCCTAAAAAAACAATCTTGATTGTTTTAATTGAATACCACAAGATTTTCTTATATTCTATAAAAATCTTGATTGAATACCACAAGACTTTTTTATTTTTAAAAAGTCTAATAAAATCCTATGAAATGTTTAAAAAACACATTCCAAAGGCCCTACATAGGACACATTTTGATCTTTGGCTATTTATTTATATTTATTTCGATGAAATCTAGTTGAGAATATAGATAAAAAGTCATTATCATTATTTATTGTAGTAATAAAGAAAAACGAATTCCTTCAAAAAAAGAAAAAATGAATTCACCAACCAAAAATAATTTTATGAAATGAACACCATGTATTCCCACGCGTGAGAAACTGAAAACGGATGCCGTATCGCTGAGGCACAAGACACACGCCGTGGCCCACTGACCCCACCCCCAATTCTAGTTCAAATTAGACAAATCCAAAACCCGAATCTAAAATTATCGCAAACCCAAAAGAAAAGAAAAAAAATAAAATTAAAAAATATAAAAAGAAAAAGTAAAAAAGAAAGAGAAAAAGAGAAAAGAAAGCATTAACCATGGCATGGAAACTGCAACGACGAAAAGAAGAGTAACAATGTTGGTACGTGGTTAGAGAGAGAATCGAACACCACGATCTCTTCTGAAATTCTCAACATTCTCTCATTTTTCGTTTGAATTTTCACCCTATTTCGTGATGGAAGCGTTGATCGAATTATGCGACCTCATTGCACAAAATCCATCTCAATTCTCCGATAAACTCTCATGGATTTGCGATAAATGTCCACCGCCGGAGTATCTCTCCGCCGGATCGCCTAGGGTTTCACGTTCTCAGCTCAATGCCGTTACCGCCGTCGCTCGTTTCTTATCTAACTGCGTAGATTCCACCGATCTACGACCTAAATCAGTCGCAATCGAGTTCCTCCGTTCAATTCCGCATTCCTTTACTCACTCCTTTTGGCCTCAACCGTTCAACGCCGATTTCGTTGCATCTTTCTTCAACGATTTCATTGGTTATGTTTCCAAAGCTGCACAATCTTCGCCGGATTTCGCCGACGAGGTTGCTGGATTTACCGGTGAAGTTGTGTTATCCGCGATTGCAGAACAGGATTCTGTCATTGCTAGGGCTTTTTTGATCGCCGTGTCGCAGAATTTTCTTCCTATTTCGTCTTCGGATGGAAATAAATTGGTTACTTGTTTGATTGAACAATATGCGGCACAGATTGCTGTGGCTGTTCCAAGCACGCAGGGGGAGCAAAATGCCGGAAATTCCGATAATTCTTCTGCTCAGAGCTCGCCTCTGAATGGAAACCATCAATCTCAGACCAATTATAATGGTAGTCCGACTAGTAATTCGAGTGGCGCGGCTTCTAAGGCTGCTGGTGATGATGCCACTGCTAGCACGGCTTCATCGAGAGGTTCGGTTGTGACAAATGGGGGAAGTCATATATGGAGGAGTAATGCCGATCAATTGGCCCAAAATTTAGGTTTAAATGATGGTGGTCTTGGTGGAGGCTCTTCTGGGCAACAGGTTACTTCCTTTGAGGAAGAGTCTGTGGACTTTTTGGAGAGACAAGAAATTGCTTTTAAAGTGATTGCTCATGTGTTGGAAAAGGTTCATGTTGATCCCGCGCTTTTGGAGCAGGCTAGGTTGATTGGGAAGAAGCAGATTCAATCTATGTCTGCTTTTCTAAAGGTAGTCATTTTTCCGTACAATGCCTTCGGTTTGTATTTATTTTCTCTGTTATGATTCGTCATGGTAACGCACTGTTGAATGTGGATAGTGGAGTGAGTTGAAACTTTAACCTAGCATCCTTAATTGCGCATTGTTAAAATTCTGCTATGCAACAGTGCTATAGCGCCACTATGGCGGCTATTTGATAACATTTTGTACCGAATAGTGTAGTGCGGAACAATAGCGGTTTGTCCAAATACCGCTATGCTATAACGGTATAGTCCCGCTATAGTGGTTAAAGTTTAGGTTTATTTGAGGAGTGAGACATGTTTTAATGCTTGCAAGTTCTTGCAGATAAGGAAGAGGGATTGGCACGAGCAGGGGTCAAGTCTAAAAGCTAGAATTAATACCAAATTGTCAGTTTATAAAGCTGCAGTTTCTATGAAAATCAAGAGCCTCTCGGCATTGGATTCTGATTCGAGATCCGTCAAGAGATTGGTTTATGAGGCAGTTGCGATATTGATAGATGCAGCCGAGGCGTGCTTGCTATCTGGATGGAGAAAGTTGAGAACATGTGAAGAGCTCTTTGGTTCCTTGCTTCTTGGGGTAGCACAAATTGCTATTGCCCGAGGAGGTCAGCCGTTGCGGATTTTGCTCATTCGCCTAAAACCAATTGTTCTCAACGTCTGTGCTCAGGTGCACTCTGGTTACTTTTCAATATCATATTTCCATTAACATTTTGTTTTCAAACTTGCATTCCAATTGACATATAAGTTCATGAAGTTTGCTTTGCTTGTTTTTTAAATGCTTTTGAAATGTTACTTACCAGCCTGAAACATGGAGTAGCAACCAGGGGACCATGTTCGAGAGTGTCACAAAGGCCAGCTGTCAGATTATCGAATCCTGCTGGACTAAGGAGCGGGCCCCTGTAGACACATACATAATGGGGTTAGCTACAAGCATACGTGAACGGAATGATTATGGGGAACAGGTTTGTGTACTAATTTTTTATGCATCCATGAGGCAGAAACTGATAATAAATAAAAATATATTTGAGTGTGTCCATGTTGTACTGTATTTTTTTTGTTTTTTTGTATGCGCGTACATATCTATCTATATATATAACACAACATATATTACGTCTATATATTCATGTATACATTTTTATTTGTTGTCACGTGACTGAAAGGTCATGGGTTCAAGTCTTGGAAACAACCTCTTGTGTAAAAAACAGGGTAAGGCTGTGTACAATCCACCAAAATGGTGGGACCCCTTCCTGGACCCTGCGTATGCAGTAGCTTTAGTGCACCGGGCTGCCATTTTTATGCATTTCCATATACTCTGTGGACTTCAGTACACATGTGCTTTCTGATACGTGAGCATTTATTCCCCATAATTTCATCATTTTCATCGGTAATGATATCTATTTATACGGTCAGTAGGTTTTTCCTGTTTCTTCAGCATTGTTTCTTGTGCCGAAATAGTTGACATATTTTTTTTTTACTCGAAACATGATATTTTATCATATATCTATTTTTGTGTTAAACATTCACTCACTTTTGAAATCTCGTTTCCCTCAGGACAACCAAGAGAAACCTGCAGTTCCTTTTGTACAGCTAAACGTTATACGCCTGTTTGCTGAACTAAGTGCTGCAGTCAACAAGTCTGAGCTGGTAGATGTGATATTACCTCTTTTTATCGAAAGCTTAGAAGAGGGCGATGCTTCAACTCCTAGTTTATTGAGACTCCGAGTATGGAACTTTGTATTCAATATATTATAAAATTGATCTGAAATTCTTAAATTTATTGTGACTCTGTTTTGATAAATTATCTGTAAGAGTAATTCTTGCACAAGTACACTGTCTAGAGGCATTATGCTTATGCAAGAATAGCTCCAATCTATTAACCCTTTGGCGGCTGTATATGAATCTTATGTTGTTTTTGTTGCAAACCATACAGCTTCTAGATGCAGTGTCTCGAATGGCTAGTTTAGGTTTTGAGAAATCTTACCGCGAGACAGTGGTTTTGATGACTCGAAGTTATTTGAATAAACTCTCTAGCGTGGGATCAGCTGAAAGCAAAACAGAAGCACCTGAAGCTACAACTGAGAGAGTTGAAGTATGTAGTATCTCAAAATGTCAACAACACATGTTAAATTTGATTAGTTTGGTGTAAATATCAAATGGATTCTCACTAGTTCAATTAAATTCTAGACTCTACCTGCAGGGTTTCTTCTCATTGCCACTGGTCTTACTACTGATAGACTACGTTCAGATTATCGCCATCGATTACTCTCCCTGTGCTCAGATGTTGGTTTAGCTGCTGAGTCTAAAAGTGGAAGGTATACCTATTTTTTATGCTGAGCACATGACACACAAACATATATATATATGTATATATATAAATATAATAAGAGTTAGGATCCGTTGACACTAGGTGTCAAACTTTATATTGACACCAAATCCTAACCTTCCATTTCAGTTTCATCAAAGGCTTAAATTACTCACTAGAAACCTACTGTGATCTCCAACTCTTCTAGTGTGTGTAACCTCGCTCCATTTAGTTTTTTTTTTTTAAACGGATCTTGCACTTTATAATATTTAATGCTGAAAATTGGATGCATTATTGTATTTGCAAAGGTGAATGGAGGAAATCAAGAGGGATATCTTTATTTATTTATTTCAATCACAGACATACCATATATCATGACAATGGAGGTTTTTTTTTTGTTGTTTAATCGATTTCTAACGGATGCTTAGAACAATTGTCTGTAAAAATTCATATTAATGGTTGTTATTTTATAGTAGAAATTGATAAAATCACTTGACCAAATTTTTTTTGTTGATAAAATCAAAACTTTTTCATTCATTTATTTTTTTTATTAAGTATACGGAAATTTCATGGAAAAAAATGCTTCCAGGTTTTGTTCATCCAAAAATATGCTTGCTACTTTTTTAATTTCATCCATTTCAGGTTTTTATTATGACTTCATCAATCACAGGTTTTTATCAATCATAGGTTTTTAATAACTGGATGAAACAGATGATATTCTTTGTTTTAATAAATGGATGAAATATATCCTTTTTTAAACCATTCATATGGTCAAGAAACTGGATATCTTTTTTAATAGTAAAATTAGTATGTGGTGAGAATTAAAAGGAAACAGAGCGTGTGACTTGTGAGCCTTTGATTAAACTGAAATGGAAAGTTAGGATTTGGTGTCAATATAAAGTTTGACACCTGGTGTCAACGGATCCTAACTCATATAATAATAATAATAATAATAATATGCAAAGTTTTGCTGAGAATTTTAGTAGGCCTTTATTCAACTTCATTACCTTGATGGATCATGTTTTCTGAAGATTTCACATCTGATGCTTACTCACTACAGGAGTGGAGCAGATTTTCTGGGTCCTTTGCTCCCTGCAGTTGCTGCAGCTTGTTCTGATTTTGATCCTACTTCAAACGTGGAGCCATCAGTTTTAAAGCTGTTTCGAAACCTTTGGTTCTATGTTGCTCTTTTTGGCCTAGCCCCTCCTGTACAAAAGACTCAGGTGACGACAAAATCAGTTTCCAGTACGCTGAACAGTATGGGAAGCATGGGTGCAATCGCTCTTCAAGCTGTAAATGGACCATATATGTGGAATATGGAGTGGTCTTCTGCTGTTAATCAAATTGCACAAGGGACTCCTCCACTAGTAAGTTGATCCCAAAATATACTAGTTATCGGGGAAAGAATTCAATTGGTGTATTTGCAACATGTTTTTTTTAATAGAATACATTAGTGCATTTGTTGCTTTGACTTTTGGGTTGTTTTTGTTTTAGGCTTTGTTTGCGAGTTTGGAGGGGAAGGTAGGGGGAAACTTTGGGAAAAAGGAAGGAGCAAGTGGAAAGAATTTAGAGTTTTGGGAGGGGAGGTTTTTGGGGTTTTTAGTTTTCTTCATAATACAAAATCCCCCTAATTTGGGGGAATTGGAGTAAAAAATTATATTGGGGGAGGACATTGGAGGGTTTTAGAGGGTTTATAAGAATTCTTCAAATTCAATCTATGTAATTATAAGCGTTAATTTATCATTTTGTAAAAAAAATACTTTGTCAAATTTTTTGAAAGACTTCTCCATTTTCCCCTGTATTTCCCACCCCCATAGCACTCCCCTCCAAACTCCCAAACAAAAGCCTAAAAGTATTTTTGTGATTCATCATTACTTGGAAAAACTTCAATACCATTTAGCTATCTATCGGGATCTTTACCACATTTACTTTTACTTTGATTTGAATTTTGAACTGTGTTATTTAAAGCCTCATGCCTATGGATGGTCTTTTTCCTTGCAATACCAATACACAAATAATTGATTTTTTCCCTCCAAGACTTGGAGTAAGAGAAGGGAATCACACGGAGTTCGTATGATTGTTAATAAGAATTATATAGAATGGAGTCATCATTATAAGACAAGGAAAGAAGACAATTATTAATAATCCCAGCTTGTTTGGATTGGCCATTCTCACCTCTAGGAAGGAATAAATATTCCTGAACCAAACACCAGAATGAAATCATCGTTTCATATTTATTTTTTTAATTTCTAACCGACTAAAGAATTATGGTTTCTGTGGAATAGATATATGAATGCAATGACTATTTCATGTACCAAATGAGCACTAGGTTGAATGTGTCAGGTCCATGCAAAGCAGTCTAAGAAAATTTATCTACAATGTTATTCCATCTCATTTTTGTTGAATGCTTTAGTAGAGGTGGACTTCTTTTGTTCAGTTCAATGCATGCATACTTATTCTTTTTTAGTAGAGAGGGGCTTCTTTTTTGTTGAATGCTTTAATAGAGGTGGACTTCATAAGGATTTGAACTATATTCGTAATGAAGGTATTGTTTTGAAGTATGCCTTGATTTTAGAATGCAAATATTAAAATAATAAGTAGATAAGTAGCATTGCCATTTTTCTTCTATATAATAATATCTAAAAGGTTGGATATACTTATTCTGCAACTGCAGATTTGCAACCGGAAGTTTATGATTAAATTTATTGATGTAGCTACTGATGCACATCATACAAATATTTGTGTTGCATGATAGTTGCACTATTTTAATTGATTCTGGCATGGTGGCTACAAGGTTTCAAACTAGAGTGCCAGGGACAGTTATGGAAACTGATGACAGTGGTTGTATAATGTTGTGAAATTTAAATCCATTATTATGAAAATAGTTTCTAAACTATTTGAAGATTTTAAATAGGTCTCTGAACTTACAAAGTTTGTAATTGGGTCCATAAACTCATCAATAATTTGTAATTAGGTTCCTTAACTAATTTTATTAATCAGGTCAATTTTTTTTTGTAATTAAGTTTTGAATTTAGAGGCCCAATTACAAATTATTTAAAAGTTCAGCATCTAATTACAAATTTTTTGAAAGTTCAGGGACCTAATTGCATATTATTTAAAAGTTCAAGGATAAGATTAATTTTTTTGCCTCTGGGATCTAAGTGCAAATCATTGACTAGTTTATTTATGGACCCAATTATAAACTTTTTTAGTTTATATTTAAAAATCCCCATATAATAACTTCGAGGTGAAGTTTGTTGGGAGACAAGCAAACATGGTTGCTGATACTTTAGCTAGGGCGGCCTGTTCTTGGGCTAGTCACCGTATTTTTTATTCTTATCCTTCTTGTATTGAACATTGGTTGATTAATGATAATAATTAACTTTGCTTCGGTCAAAAAAAATAAAAAATCCCCATATAATTGAGAGACCTCCAGAGTTATTAAACTATTAAAAAAATTTAGACATGTGCAAAACAGATGATATTGCTTGTCAAAATTTGCCCCTGATAGGATATTTAACATGAGACCAATGGTAAAATCAAAGATCTGTTAAATCCTTAAGTTCCCACCAAATACCATGTCTGCCGGGGACCTTGATTCGTAGGATGGCCTATTATATTATTATTACTTTTAAAATCCTGGGAAGATGTTAAACATAATTGTGGTAGTATGGACTTCATATCAACTGCAGGAACCCCTCCCATTTTAACAGCGAATTATGAGTGACGTTGTTTTCAGCCTTTGATATTATTTTTAACCTGTATAGTTTTGTTGCATTCTATTTTGCACAAGTCTCTTTATCCTAAAGAAAAGTTGCCATTCCGATGATTTAAGTAAACTTTAATGCTACAAATTCAGCAACTCCCTTTCACCTCCCTTAATTTGTCCGTTTACTAGGTACCTGTCTGAACTGAAGTTTTACTTATGTCTCTCTGTTTTGTCCAGGTTGTTAGCTCAGTGAAATGGCTTGAGGACGAGTTAGAACTAAATGCTCTGCACAACCCAGGCAGTCGCCAAGGCAGTGGCAATGAGAAAGCCGCTCTTGCACAGAGAACTGCTCTTTCTGCCGCTTTAGGAGGGAGAGTTGATGTGGCATCAATGACCACAATCTCAGGTGGATTGCATTTACCATATTCCTTATATTTCTATGAAACTGTCAATACCATCAGTTTGTAGAGGGGCTGCCTCGCCTTGGGAACATATCAGTTTCATATCTTGTATAACACTTCCTCCCATGCCAAATGCATTGCTGACTGGAAACAATTCACTGTGAAATCAAGATATATTTTGAATGTTTTAACACCTTACACATTTGGACATGTGCTGGAATCTCTTAGACTGACATTTCCCATTCAACTTGTTCATAGCATTGTTCCAATAACAAGCATCAAGACAGATGATTATTTCTTAGGTGACATGATGGCATGTGTTTTGTGATCAATGTCATATTCTATGGAAGTGTGAACTTAGTTTTTTCTGGTTTGTATATGCAAATGTAAACTTTCATGGTTGATGCGATCGTTTTTATTATTTAATTAGTAGAATTAGTAGAATATTGGTTACATGAAAACTTGTTCATAGCCTTGTGCTGTTGACAAGCAACTAAAATTTCACTCACCCCTTGTTTTCTACATTAAGTTCTTATGTCTCTCATGCTTTCAGTTTGGGTTTGAATTCACTGCCTTGCTCCTTCTTAACTCCCATTAATTTTTTACTGCCCCCACTCTATCATGACTGGCATGGTGATTGTCTTTCTCATTGTTTGTTTACAGGGGTGAAGGCTACTTATCTTCTTGCTGTAGCTTTTCTCGAGATCATCCGCTTTAGCAGCAATGGTGGGATCCTAAATGGTGGCACCACTATGGATACTGCTAGAAGTGCTTTTACTTGTGTCTTTGAATATCTTAAGACTCCAAATCTAATGCCAGCTGTCTTTCAGTGCTTAACTGCGATCGTTCACAGGGCTTTTAAAACAGCTGTGTCATGGATGGTAGGTTTTAGTTTCACAATGTTTTCGTCTGAATTCAGTTTTTGCAAAAGCTTTAACTGATTTGAAAATATATTCCTATGTATATGCAAAACAATTATATTTTCTCATATTGAGAATATTGCTTGTTGTATTCACAATTTATTGTTTATTATGAATAAAGGCAAGGGGCCTGAACCGTTGATTTTATTTATGCATCAAGGAAGTACTACAATTTATTGATTGTTAACTAAGAAGCCTTCACAATTTAATCAATCTGTGCAGAAAGTTTGACGAGAAATTGTCATAAAAGTACAATAGTTTTCATTGACGTAAATTTTCCTTTGAAATTTGTACTTGTTCCATTATGCTTTTTATTATATTAGCAGTTTTACTTTACACTTTTTTCAAAGTGAGCATCCCTCTTCACTCTAATTTAAGTTTTATATTTTCTTAATTTTTTCCTTTTCTTTTTTGCGAGTGTTTTTCTTAATGTGCATATAATTCATTCTATGCTTGTCATATTTTTTTTTTCTCCAATCCAATACCTAGAACTTTTTTAACAAAAAGTCACTAGTTGTTTATAAAACAATTATTTTTGTTCCATTTACGAGTAAGCTCCTAAATTGATCCTCCAAAGCTTACATTGTCACCACATTGGTCTATGACAGTTTTTTATTACATTTATCTTTATGTAGAACTGAAATGATGAAACAAAAAGATGAATTTAGTAACTATTTTGTATACTTTAGGAACTAATTTGGTGACAAAAATATTTGAAGGACCAATTTAAGAGTTTATTCTATAAATAATTAGCATTTGTATGATGATATCCATATATCTTTTCGTCCAAAACTGGACTCCCCTCCCCCACCATAATAAAATCAAACTGAATGTTGTTTAATGTTTATGTACATCAACAAATGGTGTAGATTCACACCCTTTCAAGTGCTGCAATGGGTTGTAGTTATCTGACCTACTAGTGCTTTCATTTATGTGTCTGACCGTGTCTATGCTGTTGACTTTGTTAAAGGCTGATCCGTATGTTATTTGTGTCACTCTATATATGCACAACTGATTGATCTGCCTGCAGGAAGATCGAGTATCTGAGATAGGCCAGGAAGCTGAGGGCCGAGACTCAATACTTACAATGCATACCTGTTTCCTAATCAAAAGTCTGTCCCAGAGAGAGGATCATATACGAGATATTGCAGAGAACTTGCTAATTCAACTTAGAGATAAGTTTCCACAGGTAAAAAAAAATGTGTATGCACGTGTGTAGTTTTCCTAGTGTCTCCTACATTTTTTCTTTTCTTGGAATTGTCATTTATATTTAAGATTAAAACTATATCTTTGCAGGTTCTATGGGATTCATCTTGCTTAGACTCGTTGCTATTTTCATTTCACGATGACCCTTCTTCCGCTGGCATCAACGATCCTGCTTGGACATCGACAGTCCGTTCATTGTATCAGAGAATTGTTCGGGAATGGATAATTAAATCGCTTTCAAATGCTCCATGCACAAGCCAGGGCCTTCTTCAGGTTTAACTGATTTATTTCATTTATAAAAAAAATAATTAGTATTTCCTTGCTTTGAAGGGGCTAAAATGTTGTTTCCTATACTTATAAAACTTATAACTTTTACTTGAATATTAAAACACAAATTTCTATTCTAAGCAAATGAAGTGCTGGATGATGTTCTTTTCCTTTGGGGTGGTGAGCATCATTGTCTACACACAAAAAAAAATATGGTTTGAGCCATAATTTTCTATGCTTCTACCTCCAATGATTCTCCTCATTATCCATCCATCACTTTGTGTTCAGTCACTGATGAACACAGAGAAAGCATGAAAGAGTTTGAAGAAAAGAGAGAGAATAGAGAATCTGTAACTGGATTTTGTATTACTTGATTGTAATAGAATGATGAAGTTTAGAGTTATTTATAACCCCTAAGCTGATATTACAGCTGTCCTACCAATTGACAGCGGTTAACAGCTGTGTAATAGTCTGCATAGCAAGACGATACACTTAAGTAACTAATGCCAAGTACAATACACTTAAGGAAGCATGTCGGAAATGAGGAAACTATTATATTCTCAACCTTTTGGGAACTTGGTAGTGGAGTAGTTGCAAGACAGATCAAGGAGGATTAAACTGGCTCTAGATAGCTTTTAGATAAAAGGAAGAGAGACATATTATTACAGTGAAATATGCCTGATATTGACTTTTTTACAAAAAACTAAACACTAATCCCTATTAATAGGGATACAACACTCAATCCTGAATAAATAGGAAATCAATAGAAAATAATCTTCAATACTATATATAAAGGGAATACATGGTTTTGGGGTGGCTTGATTTTTCACTTCCAAATATACCCTTAAACAAATTTGTCTATAAGAATGCTATATTGTTGGTGTCATTCAAAAAGATAAGAATTTATATTTATTTTGCTATATTTTTTGTGTCATTGAGAAAGATAAGTATAATTTGTTACAATATGAAAGTGCAAAATATCTATACATATAATTTTTTTTTTGATAGAACTATACCTATAACTTCACTCAAAATAATTTTAATCAAAACCAAAATTATAAAAACTGCCATTCATAATTTATACGCATTAGTGCAATAAAAAAAGCGGACAGACGGGCAAGGAGTGCCCGTTTGATTGCTAGTAATAATAATAATATTTTATTTAAGAAAGTAATAATAATAATATTAATAAGTAATATAAAATCTAACCTTATCAAATAATAATATGAAAGTTTAGTATTTTAGTTTCTGAGTAATTTGCATGACCCAATTTAGTCATCGAGAAAAATAAAAAACAACCTTAGATAATAATATTAATAAGTAATATAAAAACTAATCCGAAGAGATAATCTAAGATGATACTAGGAAATAACCCAAGATACTCGAATATAATATAAAGGGTATTGTGAGATATTTTATAATATTCCATTTGATTTCTCTGTAATTGAAAATGTTACGTTATATTTTTTTTTTATTTTGAAGTCCTCACAGTTCTTTTGGCACATCTGGTTCTTTGTATTTCAAATCAGGATAAACTTTGTAAAGCAAATAATTGGCAAAGAGCACAGACAATCGACGTTGTTTTACTTTTATCTGAGATAAGAATTGGCACTGGGAAAAATGACAACTGGTCAACACAAACAGGAAATATTCCTGCAGTCTTGGCTGCAGCAGCTGCTGCTTCAGGAGCAAACTTAAAAGTGTCGGAATCTTTTAATTTAGAGGTTATCAGTTCTGGTAAGTGCAACCAAGCTGCAGCAACAGTTAAGTGCAACCATGCTGGAGAAATTGCCGGCATGAGAAGATTGTATAACAGCATTGGTGGATTTCAATCCAGTACTACACCTACAGGTTTTGGGCTTGGAGCTGGGCTTCAAAGAATTATATCTGGAGCTTTTCCTCCACAGCCACAAGCTGAGGATGATTCATTCAATGGAATGTTGCTTAATAAGTTTGTGCGTTTACTTCAACAGTTTGTCAACATAGCAGAGAAAGGTGGGGAAGTGGTCAGGTCAGAATTTCGCGAAACTTGTTCTCAGGCTACTGTGCTGCTTTTGTCGAATTTGGTAATCACATTTCTCCCTTGTATCTAGTTGGTAGTAATTATAACTGTTAGGGAATCCATATTTGTACCTTTATCTGAGTTATGCTTTTCTTATGGACAAGAGTTCTGGATCTAAATCGAATGTGGAGGGTTTCTCACAGCTTCTCCGTCTTCTATGCTGGTGTCCTGCATATATTTCCACACATGATGCAATGGAAACCGGTGTTTTCATATGGACATGGTTGGTTTCTGCTGCACCTCAGCTTGGAGCTCTTGTCCTTGCTGAGCTTGTTGATGCATGGTTATGGACAATTGATACCAAGCGGGGTCTTTTTGCATCTGAAACAAGGTACTGCGGGCCTGCTGCAAAACTAAGGCCTCACCTGTCCCCCGGGGAGCCTGAATCACAGCCTCAGATTGATCTCGTTGAGCAGATAATTGCTCATCGACTATGGCTTGGATTTCTCATTGATCGTTTTGAGGTTAGAAGCTGCTCACTGTTTTTTTTTTTTTTGAAACAGCAAATTTTATTTAACTGCTCAAGCCGAACAGAGACCGGTGATAGAGAGAATACAAACTAAAGGCGCCGTATATAGGCGGAACACCCAAAAGTAAACACCATAAAAAAAAAACCCATCATACAATATCTGGCCAAACCCTACCTTCAACACACACCAAAATAATTGCTGCTCACTGTATTTGTTAACTTACATTTTCTTGTCTTGGTCCTGTTTTTCTAAATTGTAATAATTGCTGTTTATTTTATTTTGGCTGTGATCTTAAGTGGGCATATTGTTTTGATATAGAAAATATAGAAAAACAATTAGAAGCAGAGTTGGGGTAGCACCTATAATGGGATAGGATGTTAGAAATGAAAATATTAGAGAGAGAGAGAGAGTCAGGGTAGCACCTATAGAAGAAATGATGGCAAAAAATAGCTTAGGTGGTTTGGGCATGTAGAGAGAAGACCTGTAGATTCTTTTATAACTTATAAGGAGAGTAGATCAAATAGAGGATAGTCAGATCACGAGAGGCAGAGGAAGACCTAGAAAAACTATTAGGAAAGACTTGGAGATTAATGAGTTAGACCAAAATATGGTTTATGATAGAACACTATGACGTAATTTGATCCATTTAGCCGACCACACTTAGTGGGATAAGGCTTGGTTGTTGTTGTATTGTTTTGATATTCCTACTGCATCATTTTTTTTTTTATAATTCACGACCGCCTTGTAAATCTAATTATGTTTGGTTTGACTTCTTGGCCAAATTGTTTAGTTTCAGAAACCTGAAATTTACCTAGAGTAACCACCAAATAATATTTTCTGGTGTTCTGGATGATTGGTCAATTGCTGATGCATGTTTTTAACATTCAATATCTTAATACTCATCACAGTTAACCCTGCGAACATGGATTGAAGTGCTTGAAGAGGGCATTTCGTTGTTCCTTACTACCTCTATTGTGTTAAAACATTGAATCTAGTTTCAACTACAAAATTGCATCTTTCTATTCCCTGTATTACTACTTATCTTGTTCCTGTAGGCGGTTCGACACCAAAGTGTGGAGCAACTCTTGCTTCTCGGTAGGATGTTGCAGGGGACGACAAAGCTTCCCTGGAATTTTTCACATCATCCTGCAGCCACTGGCACTTTTTTCACTCTCATGCTTCTAGGGCTCAAGTACTGCTCCTGCCAGTTTCAGGGTCATCTACAAAAATTTCAAATGGGGATTCAGCTGCTGGAAGATCGGATCTATCGGTGAACATCTCCTTATAATTTTTTTCTTTGGCATTCTCTGAGCATTTTTTCGTATATTTTATTTTTCTTTACCCATCTAAGTGTATTGTTGGGCTGTTGGCAATCTCTTTGTTAAATAGTATTCATTGAGCATTTTGTTCCTCTCTTCTATATGAAGCACGTGTTTTGCAAAGCACGTTTTGTATTCCCAAAAGATTATAACCTGTATTCCTTGTTCAGTGTCTCTTTTTGAATGGTTTCAATTCCCTTACCGTGGTGATGTGAAAGGTGTTTTTGGAAACCATGCAACTTAGGCCTACTTCACTTTTAGTTGGTCAATTTTTGTCTGTGTGCTGGTATGCTTTTGAGGGCTTAGATGGGATGAGTTGGAACTTGTGAAATCATCTAGACTAACTCAGCCTCTGAACCTGCCACGTGAATCTTTTAGGCTAAATATTTTCATCTTCTCATTATGTTTTCCTTGACTTAACAATACCATCAAAATTATTTCCTTCATATCTTTAAAATCTGATCAATACATAATTTTAAAAATGTGTTCTTTTACTTATTGCCATTTCAAGCTGAATGTTTTGCCCTTGTATAGAAGATATTTCAGGAAATGACTGAGGTGATCAAAGTAAACAATGTTTCTTTTGTATTTTTTATTTTCTTCTCAACAATAATATAGCCTTTTGTATTTATTCTTTATTTTCTTGGTCCTTAAAATATTCACAGCATGTATCTTTACTTTCACATTGGCAGTTCTGCTAGAGCAAGTAGTTTCTTGCAAAGATAACTAACTGACCTGGATTCACCATGTTCGCCTTTCTTTGGACTAATTGAAATTGTTTGGTGCATTTGCAGGGCCGCATTGGGTTGGTTTGCTTATGAGCCTGAATGGTATGACACAAACTATACAAATTTTACTCAATGTGAGGCTCAGTCTGTTTCTCTATTTGTTCATTACCTTTCAAATGTGAAAGGAGATGCTGTTCAATTTGGTTCAAAAGGAAATGGACAAGAAAATGGGAACCCTTTAGCTGATGTGGTAATATTTCTATGTCTAGCACTGACATCCGCTTACACTGGGCTTTTTAGGATTAATTTTTTAGTTTGAATTTTAAAAGCACGTCCTTTTTGCTTAATTCTTCGTGAAACCTTGGAAATGATTTGTGCAATTATCCTAATAACTACATATGTATAGAATGATCTCTTTCATCCTGTTTGGGGTCAAATGGAGAACTATGATGTTGGCAGAGAAAAACGGAGGCAGCTACTTTTAATGCTATGCCAACATGAGGCTGATAGGCTTGAGGTCTGGGCACAGCCCACTAACACAAAGTATATATCTCTTTTTGACGACTGGAATTTCATTATATATTTTCTTTTCTTCCTGTCCTGATCTTTCAAATACTTGGTATCTGTGTATTTTCAGGGAAAGTAGTTCTAGACCCAAGATTAGTTCAGATAAATGGGTAGAACATACCAGGACTGCCTTCGCGGTAGACCCAAAGATTGCTTTATCAGTGGCCTCTAGGTTCCCAACCAATACATTTGTGAAGACTGAAGTAACTCAGCTTGTTCAGGTATTTTTTGTCATTAAGATTGTGAACTGGCCTAGTCAATTGAGTGTCTGCATTGTGGAAATTGATTTACCATTTTTGAAGTCAAAAGAACAACTACTCCCTATGTTCTTTTGATGCTGAAGGAGTCTTTAAGCAATATAATTTGGTTTGAGGGTTTAATTGGTATTACCCTTGGATGCTTTGCAGTGTAAACAGTATCTGCTGCTATTGGTTTATGGATTTGATACAGAAAATTAAATTGTGTGGTGACTAAGATTTAAAGAACAAATGTTTTATTCTGTCTTGTGCCTACCAAAGAAATCGGGTCTAAGTGGTGAGAAAAAGAAACAGAAATCATACTAGTAGTTATGGAGAGCCATAGTCTGATTGTATCACCCAACCACAAATAAAGCAATTTATTTGCTGTATTCAAAATCTGACCAATTTGTTTGACAGTAGTCATTGTTAGGAAGGTTAAATATGTTTTTAGTCACTCTAAGTATTCCAAATTTTTGTTTAATAAGTCCCCCTAAAAAATTTCTTCGATTTTTGGTACCTCTAAATATTTTGTTTTCAATTTTAGTCCCTGCTTTTTTACTAAAGTTCACATTTCGTGTTCCGAACGACTCTTTTTTGACATATCGTTGATAAGACTATATAATATCATTAGTTTAATAATTAACTATTTGATCTTACATTTAACAATTTTTTTTTTAAACAGCACATTTATTAAAATCAAAACCACCCTTTACAAGAAGAGAAGGGTGATTAAATACAGCAGAGACAAAAACAAAGGCGAGCTGGGCACATAACCACACCACAAACAGGGTCTCCAATTACTGGACCCTTAACAATTTAATTTTTAATTTAAAGTTATAGATAAATTAATAAAGATTAAATAGTTAGATTATTAAACTAATGATATTTTAAGGTCTTTTCAGTTATATGTAAAAAAAAAAAAAAGTCGTTTGGAACATGAAATGTGATCTTTTGTAAAAAAGCAGGGACTAAAATTGAAAACAGAATATTTAGAGGGACCAAAATTCGATTGAGGGATTAAAACAAAAATTTGGTATATTTAGAGGGACTAAAAACATATTTAACCCTTGTTAGGAATATGAAAATTACTTTAAAAAATTAAAAGATGCCTAGCTCCTTACAGTCAAAAGTAGTGCTCTGTTATGGAAAATAGAACAGCAATACTGAACTGAGAAAGTTGCAGAAAATAAAACGGGTATGTTGTTCTGCAGATGCACAGAACCTATAAAATAACCCATTCCCTCTTCCCCGTAAAACTTACTTTAGTAATAGTAGTATGCCAACATTAATTCGAAACTAAACTTGACAGTACTTATGTTGGGATCAATTCAAGTTGAAAAGTCTAAGTGCATGTTTGAATTAATTTCATTTTGCAAACTTAAGTTTGATTAAAATTAAATTTAGTAAAACATGACAATATGCGTAACATTAATTGCTACAGTACAACAAAAAAAACTGTCTGTGGCAGCAAATAGAAATTTACAGAACATGACAAAATGGGAATGAGACATTTGATTTCTCTAAATGGAAAATAGAGAAAGCAAAAGTACCGATTATGGTACTTCTTGGTAAACATGGATTTGAAGCTAAATTACAATGCATAGTCATTAGTTTTTGTTATGTCAGATAATTCTGTTTTATATTTTTCAAGAATATATTTTATTGTTGTGAATGTGCAGTGTAGCTATTGTGTGTGTGTCCACGTGTGTATTCATTCACGTGATTCTAGCTGCTCACTCTCATCTAAATTCATTATCTTAGAAAATATGACATAATAGATTCACTTCGCAGGCACATATAGTGGACGTACGCAATATACCGGAAGCATTGCCTTACTTCATCACCCCAAAGGCTGTTGATGATAACTCTGTGCTATTACAACAACTGCCTCATTGGGCTCCGTGTTCTATTACACAAGCTCTAGAGTTCCTTAGTCCTGCATACAAGGGCCATCCACGGGTCATGGCATACGTTCTAAGGGTTTTGGAATCTTATCCTCCTGAACGTGTGACTTTTTTCATGCCACAGTTGGTGCAGACATTGCGACACGATGAAGGGGTTAGATATCTGCTGAAACTTTAAATTCATGGTTTATTCCCATAGTTTGGGTTTCCTCCTACTGTTTGTCACATAAAACTTAATTGTATGCTTTTGTTTCGTTGACTATTCAATATCTACAGCATAAATAAGCCTTGTGACAATACACAAGATTTTAAAAGATAATGGTGACTAACACAATTATATAGATAAAATTAAGGGTGGGAAGATGTTTTCACCGTCTTGAGTCTCACTATGCAGTATTGTGGTTTTCTTTTTGAGTTATTTGTCCTGTTCCCTGAACTTTCAGAATGGTTTCACACCGTGATGCAATTCGTTTTGACAAATTGAAAACCCCGTTTTGACTGAAACGTCTTTATGTCATTTTGATTTTATTTTTTTTATCCTTCACCGAATTTAATTCTATGAATTGATTTAAAAGTTGACAGAACATCGCACCAATATTATGATATTTTTTATTGTTAAGATTCCATGTGAAAGAGAAATAAAGCATAGCTGAATCTGATAATTATTTCATTGATTTATTTAGTTTTGTACATTGAACTGTATTTATAGAGCCGTTGTCTGAACGACCTTACCACTGAATTATTGTAAGCTAGTTATTCTCTAGTTATGACAATAACTAACTTACCTAACCTACAACCGTGTAATAGACTCGTCTAACTACCTCACTTTTAACATTTATTGTATATTTCAGTGTTTTCATTTGATAACCAGCTGCATATATATTTTTGCAGAGATTGGTGGAAGGTTATTTGCTTAGAGCTGCTCAAAGAAGCGATATATTTGCTCATATTCTTATCTGGCATCTGCAGGTATAAATTGTGTTATTAGTTATTAATTTTTATGCATGAAAGTGATTGTTATTCATTTATTATGTTGTGCAAACTATTCTTTTTATAACTATATTTGCCTTACCAGCAGATTATGATCCATTGTGTGGAATTTATTTATTCATTAGAAATTCTGTTTGTTATATGCTTTTGTTTTTTATAACTATATTCTTTTGGACAGGGTGAGACTGTACCCGAGGAAGGGAAAGATCCAAATAGTGTGAAGGTATGTATGTTAACATCAAGTTTTATTATTATTATTATTTTTTGTTTCTTTATATCTTATTGCTATTATATACCAACAAAAACATCATGAGTTTAAAACTAAAATCTATTTTGAAATGCTAGGTTCATGCTTGTTGTGTACATAAACATTTTTCAGATTGTAGAATATAATATATATATATATATATATATATATATATATATATATATATATATATATATATTTTGTAAATCTG
>Ga0315915_1001425_pt1 | contig 28908 bp, 13 predicted proteins | sample MpolbnodulesMG_FD_207738 | JGI IMG/M metagenome (GOLD analysis project Ga0315915, IMG submission 207738) | Medicago polymorpha root nodule microbial communities from Los Angeles, California, United States - branched nodules | ecosystem: Host-associated > Plants > Roots > Nodule | place: USA... | reverse complement strand
TTAAAAAAATAACACGTGGCACCTCACTTAGGGTGCCACGTCAGCGTAGACCGAGTCAATATCAGCATTGGGGGCCAAAATTGCTACAGTTGCCAAACTTAGGGGGCTGTTTTGTAGTTTTTTTTCTTAGGGGGCCAAAATCGCAACTTTGGGAAAGTTAGGGGGCTAAAACTGCAATTAAGCCTTTAATTTACTAGGCTGATAATCTTTTCCCATGGGAGAATTATTGGGTGCTGTGTCAGTTACAACAGCCTATTACATTCATTGGGCAGTGGGCGGGGCTGTGTTGTTAGAACTATAATAATATAATCATTCACATAGATTTTGTATCGACACAATTAACCGTGATGACTTACTGCAGGCATTAGGTCAGACAGCGGACTGGTTTAGGAGAGCATTGGCTGTTGAGCCTGTCAAGGGGAACTTGCGGTTAAGTGGATATTCTGCATGTGGACAAGATGGAGGCGTGCAGCTTCCTCGTGGATATATCGAGGGTACATTTTATTTGTTGCATTTGCATTTGTTGTCGTTGTTGGTGCAAGACATAAATGTAAGTTTTATTCTAATTAATGAAAGAAATAACTTGCTTGTTCATCTTCACCAGAAGGTGTCCCTGATGCCGACTTAGTTCTTTTGGTAACTACAAGACCTACAACTGGAAATACACTTGCTTGGGCAGTGGCATGTGAACGGGATCAATGGGGCCGTGCTATAGCTGGTATATTCTAGAAACATATGTTTGTAGAGGTGATCGGCTTTCATTTCGCATTTGGGATGCTCAGAACTGTAGGTATTATTATTTTGCAGGACATGTGAATGTTGCTCCTCGCCATTTGACTGCTGAGGCAGAGACTTTGCTTTCAGCTACTCTAATACATGAGGTTTGTTATATTTTTTGGTTATAAAAATGAGGTTGAGCAGGGGAGGTAATTTGTAGGACTTATCTTCATGTTTGACCCTTTTCAGGTTATGCATGTTCTTGGTTTTGACCCACATGCCTTTGCTCATTTTAGAGATGAAAGGAAAAGACGGCGTGATCAGGTATATGCTGTGAGATATATTTTAATTTATTTTTTCATATAAATTCCTGAATGGAATATTTTTGCTCATATTCTTATTATGACGATAATAATAATAATTATTGGTCACTTTCTTAGAAATGAGAAATGAAGTGTGACATACATGAAATTTGAGTAAAATTTCATATTGTATTTGTGCAGACTGCAGACAAACATTTAATTGTTCTGGGGAATGGTGTTTCTAGACAATTTCTTTGATTTGTCTTTAAAATGTATATCTAGGGATTATAAAATCTTTTATTGGGGGGAAAAATGATGAACGAACTATACAGAAATTTCATAGGTACTTATTTAAGCGGTACATTTGTGTCCATTCTTATTACTTTTTAGAAAAATACATTTTGTTCGTTCCAATACATATATTAAGAATTGTGTTACACATTTTAATGACGCGTTTTATAATATTATCATTACTTGTTGGAACTGAAGGTTACAGAACAAGTAATGGATGAAAAGCTTGGACGGATGGTCAATCGAGTGGTGCTTCCTCGTGTTGTCATGCATTCACGATATCATTATGCGGTATTTGCTTGCAAACATATGCATGTCATATACTTTCAATGGCATGTTTACTGTTTTCATACTTAAGGTGCCCTTCAAAAGATTCAACAAATGACTAATAAGTGACTTGCTGGACAGGCATACTCTGGAAATTTTACTGGTTTAGAACTGGAAGATGGGGGAGGACGCGGCACATCAGGTTTGTCATTCATTATGTTCTTTACTTGCTTATTCTTTTTTTTTCCTTCTTGTCAAACTATGGCAGCTATTGTACCTAAGCAACACTCAATATGGTTGATCAGAGTTTTGTAAATGACTTCAGGGTCTCACTGGGAGAAAAGGCTTCTGATGAATGAGATTATGACCGGTTCCGTGGATACAAGATCTGTAGTTTCAAAAATGACGTTGGCTCTCTTAGAAGACAGTGGATGGTACAAAGCCAATTATAGCATGGCAGACCGTCTTGATTGGGGTCGCAACCAAGGTACTGAATTTGTTACCTCCCCTTGCAATCTCTGGAAGGGAGCTTATCATTGCAACACAACACAATATTCTGGCTGTACATATAACAGAGAGGCAGAGGGATACTGCCCAATCCTAACATATAGTGGAGACCTACCTCAGTGGGCACAATATTTTCCACAAGCTAATAAAGGTATATACAATCATGTCTTCATTTCTAACAAATCAATGCTAATTCATGCCTTTTCTCTGTTATGTTATCTCATGTCAGAATGTTTTGTCAAGACATTACTTCCACGTTACTGCCTTCTGATTGATGTGTAGCTGCTGGTTTTGTTGTCCTATTATATATCTTGATTTTTCTTGTCACTAGTCATTGTTACCGCCCTCTTGTCACTACTCATTGTTCACACGAAATTGTGTTTTGGCTGGATTTAACCTCCACTCGTTGATGCAGGTGGACAATCCTCATTAGCTGATTATTGCACCTATTTTGTTGCGTACTCTGATGGATCATGTACAGACACTAATAGTGCGCGAGCACCTGATAGAATGCTTGGTGAAGTCAGAGGAAGTAACTCTAGGTTAGATTTACGACCGCAAATTGTGCTGCAGACTGCTTTACATTTGCTTTATTGACAACATGCAGGTGTGAAGTTTCCAACTGTTATTTCTTTTGGATGCAGGTGTATGGCCTCATCATTGGTGCGCACAGGATTTGTACGAGGTTCTATGACCCAGGGCAATGGTTGTTATCAGCACAGATGTATAAACAGTTCTTTAGAGGTATGGTTTGGAGTGTCAATAAAAACTAGCGAAATGTTCCCCTAATTTATAGTGCTATATATAATTAGATATTCATCTGGAACTCTTGTAATGTCTGATTCTCTGAGCTATGATATCGAGAATTTCATGAGATTGCGCTATCTTTAATCTGTGTGCAGTATACACCCATCACATCAACCCTACTCCGTGGAATTAATATGATGTTTACTCGCTCTATTTAATGCAACATATGTACATTCCATTAATTCCAGGAAGTAAAGTATTTTTTTTTAAAAAGAAGTTTCTTGATTTTTTTTATATGAAAAATTTTAGAATTTTTCTTGTGATTTTGATATGGTAAGCCTGCCATGACTATTGTTCCCACTTCTTTCATTGATGTTATTGCTAGACTTTTTTTTTTTGTATGAGGAAATAATCATATATGTAATTGAGCAACCATGTTTGAGTAGGAAAATTCCTTCATTTAGATTTGAGCGACTGCAATTACTACTGCCTTTTTCTTAAGCTTGTATTTCGAATGTATGCTAAACCTTCGCTTCCTTTTCCTTTATTCCAAAAAATAAGTGAAGCTTCATGTTTTTCCTGCAGGTTGCTGTGGATGGTATCTGGAAAGTGTGTCCTCATGCTGGTGGAGCTATTCTGTTCCCTGGCTTTAATGGTTAATGATACTGCTTTTTTATTTATTGAGTTGTTTGTATGTTAATGTTCAATTCTCAATAATTTGATGGAGACAATTGACTCTTCGTTTTTGTTTTTATAGGTGAATTAATCTGCCCTGCATATCCAGAGCTCTGTAACTCTGACCCAGTATCTGTGTCCGGTCAATGTCCCAATTCATGTAATTTCAATGGAGATTGTGTTGATGGAAGATGCCGCTGTTTTCTTGGATTTCATGGACATGATTGCAGTAGACGTGAGCTCTCATTTCCCTCCTTTATGCTATAACTTACGTATTCACTGTGCTTCTGCTGGAAGTTACCTTCAGCAATGCAGTACTCACTCTTTACTTTTCTAAAAATGCCTTCCCTTGACTACTTCTAGGTTCTTGCCCCGTCAATTGCAATGGTAATGGCATGTGCCTTTCCAATGGGATCTGTGAATGTAAAACTGGCTACACCGGCATCGACTGTTCCACTGGTACGCACCAATTTTTAAGACTAGATTCTAGATATTTTCTGCAACATTATTTCTTTGTATAAGACGTCCTCATTTCCGGGATTTGACCTTTTTTTCTTTTTCTTTTGTGCTTGTTTCATTGTATCTTGTGGGTTGGGGATGGGATGGGTAACAATTATAATTTCTTACTTATTTTTCAAGTATAAAGTCCTTGCCTTGTTAAAATAGGACAAGTTTATTTCTCATACTGCAAATGCTAATTGCATCTAAAGTAATAGGATATGTGGGGTGAGCTGAGCTCTGAAAATGTAACCCAGTATGAGTGTTGGAGTACTTGATAATACGTTTGAGTGCTGGGGTTCCTTTAGGATAATTAAGCTCAATCACTTTCATGTGATTGAGGCTTTCGAGTTTATGTATTTTCCTTTCATTTTGTTTGTTCACAATGACATTCGTTTAGAACAGATTAAGTAAGCATTTGCCTATTCCAAAAGAAAAGTCAACCACCAATGGGTTACATAGGCTGGTGTCCTAGAGACACCACTTGTAGTTTTGGGGAGGGCTGAACTGTATTGATCCATGCCTGAATGGATTAGGCTCACTCACATGACACACCCCAAGGGTACTGGGAGGATACCCTGAGAAATCATAAAAAAAATAAAGGATCGAGTCAATCTTGTTAAATAATTTTGTAAGTAGGAAAGACGTTTATTTTGTTCTTGCAGAAACATGAATTGGTTTTTGATTGTCCTTCATACCACATGCAGCTGTGTGTGATGAGCAATGCAGCCTTCATGGTGGGGTTTGTGATAATGGAGTTTGTGAATTCCGTTGTTCTGACTATGCCGGATACACATGCCAGAACAGCTCCATGCTCCTATCTAGTCTCTCAGTTTGCAAAAATGTACTGGTAAATGATGTATCTGGTCAGCATTGTGCACCCAGTGAGCCTAGCATACTGCAGCAGTTGGAAGAAGTGGTTGTTATGCCAAATTACCACCGATTATTCCCTGGGGGTGCTAGGAAGTTATTTAATATATTTGGTAGCACCTACTGTGATGAGGCTGCTAAACGGCTTGCCTGCTGGGTAAGATGTCTTTTCATATTAAAATTGTTCTTTTTCTTTTTTTTTCTTTCTGTAGTAGTATTGTTCCTATTCGTGCTTTAACCTGAAATTCTGTGTTGCGATCAATTTTCTGCTGATTTTTCTTCCTATTTTCATTCCTACTTGGTCTATACATTACAATGCACTGCATGTGATGCTTTCTTAAGATAAAACAATAGTGCAAGTCCCATTTTGTCGGTTAGATATTCAATGAGGATGTTTTTATTAGCCATGAAATAATCCTACTGCTTTTCAAGTCAAGTTTCATCATGTCAATCTAACACGCGTGACATCCCTTCCTAGTCCTACCACGGTTTTTTGACCAAAGAACATGAGACTGATTTTTATTGAATTGTATGCTTTCTCACATTGTCTTTACTTTAGATATTAGAGCACAGTTGGTAATTTTGCCTATTTGTCTGAAGACTTCGACATTTAATTTTCAGATCTCAATCCAGAAGTGTGACAAGGATGGAGACAACAGACTTCGGGTATGCCATTCCGCATGCCAATCTTATAATATAGCATGTGGAGCTTCACTTGAGTGCTCTGACCAAACCCTCTTTAGCAGTGAGGGTGAGGGGGAGGGTCAGTGCACCGGGTTTGGGGAGATGAAATTGTCGTGGTTTAGTCGCCTGCGAAGTGGTTTTTCTTTGAGAAATAATAGTTCTTTGAAAGGAATGTCTGTAAGATATAGGAAGCTTTAACCTTCCGCCCCTTCTTTTAGCGATTTTGGACTGTAATTTAAGTCCTTAGATTTAGGAGGTTGCTCTCTCATCCAAAATTGTTTAGGAAAAATTGGATGAGATTGCAGATTTGGTTTTCCAAGAGGAGACCCTTTTGTAGAGAAAATTGAAATTTAGGGAAATAGAAAGTAGAGGGGAAAGAAGAAAATTGAGAAGAAAAAAAAAAGGAAAAAGAAAAGAAGTTCACATGATACGATTTGTCAAGCTTTGGCCGAAGGCCTTGTAAGTTGTAAGGTTAAAAAAGAAAAGTTCTGCTTCATTCTTTACTCCATATATACTTGATCTCTCTTTTTTTTTGACAAAATACTTGATCTCTTATTTTGCCATTTATTTTCTTTTCTTTTTAATTTAATGCTCCGGTAATTTGTAGTCGTTTATAATTATCAGGTGAGGGTGAAACATTCAACAACAATGAAAAATTTCAACAAAAAATTTAAAACTGAAGTCTCGGTCCTTCACCGATCCTAACTTTTAGTCTATAACAACAATAAATTAAAACAAGTTAGTCTTTTAATTATCCCGATTGGCAATTCCTTTGGTACCAAAAAAAAAAAAAGAAGCTCCTGCATGCATACCGGGTGGTTACCAATAATTAAGGGAAATTGATGTGTTTAGTGCGTCGGGAAGCTTTCGGGAAACAACTTTTCGCCGGACAAAGCATTTCCCTTTTTATTATTGAAGTGAACGTGTATTAACAATGTGAAATAGAAGAGAATGTCAGAATGTAACATTAACCATGTGTAACATTAACCATGTGAAATAGAAGCTAATAGCATTTGGTGATTTTAATTGTCGGTTATTGCTCATCTCCTCATTTATATGCTTAAAAATGTCAAAATATACACTACTGGAAGTTTGCTTACGGTAAAATGCTGCATTTTAGTGGTTTTGAACGATCAATCACCTTAGTATTAGATGTTTTCAAGCACGAATCTGGATTATGTGATTTTTGCCATTTTATTTATCAGTTTTTAAGATCAAAGAGCCCTAATTCATCACTTACTCATTCTTTGAGCATAAAAAAGACTCTTTTCTTATGTAACCAAAAGAAAGTTCATCACTCACTTATCAGCATGAACACGCACGGTATGGGAGCAATCACATTAACATGTGCAAGTACTAACAAATAACAATAGTGATTCAATTACTCTTACATAAGTGATCACCAAACCAAATTAAAAATGACCTACCATATAATAAATAATAATGATAGTACATAGACCATCAGAAATAAGGAATCAAGAAAGCAAAGAAAACTAAAAAAAAAATAAAAAATCAGAGTAAACAAAAAAGTCATTGTTGAATGTGGTATGGCTAGGAGGAAGCAGTTGGACAAAAGGTGATATGGTAATCGGACCCAGAACATGTGCAAGTGCTTGAAGCATCATCATAAGCATAACTGTACGCAGAGGGACACGCAGTTTTGAACATCTCTGAGTACTGTGTTGGACTGCAACTCTGTGGACTCGAATGTTCACCAGTGCAACAAAACTCCTCGGTATTAAACGCCGCACACGCACTCTTACAGGCCACCACCGAACCCCCTTCCTCTGTTACCTGCAACTCCGCTGGACAATGACCGTTCAAATCCGCAACACAACCTGCATACTGACAATCACCCGTTCCTCTGGTTGCTTGTATCCCTATCCCCACATTGTAACCATCCACCAAACTCACGTCATAGAAGTCTTTATCTCCATTCCCGCTTCCGATCGTAAACTCCGCCAACGTCACTGGAGGGGCACCTCCACCATTGCATTTCAATCCTCCAGTGCAGTCTCCTGTGATGCAATTCCCGTTACCAGCACCGTCGAAGTTGCAGCCGGTTCTACCCCAGAAACGCCCAGACCAGCCTGCTGGAGCAGTGAACTCAAAAGATGATCCTGGCGGCAGAGAAAATCCGCCGTCGCCGAGAAGTTCAGCACCGTTGCCGGAAAGTGTTCCTGGCCAGATTGTGTTGTTGCAACGGTTTTCTATGGTAAACATTGTCCCCGAAGCTACATTACCTGTAAATAAAACCATACTATCAGTTTAAAAACAAAATTAATAAAACCATACTATTAGTTTAAAAACAAAATTACTTTACAAAAAACAAAAGACATGGAACATAAAATCAATGTTGAATTTCTTGTTCACCTAGTAGAAGCAGCAGAAGGATGATGAATGTAAAGGTGTTTGAGTTAGTGGTAGGAGCCATGCGTTTTGTGAATATTCTTTTGTTTGATAGTATTTTTGAAGTTAGATTTGGAAGAGAACAGAGTTGAAGTTGTGATGTGTCCACTAACCGAATTGAAGAATTTATAGTTAAAATCTCTGAGTGAAGTGTTCGATTTTGGGTCGAAATTAATTTAAGTAAAGTAGTTGGGTTCCTATATTTTAGGAGCAGTTTAAGATTATGGGTCATACTGAGGTGGGACGTGTGCCAAAACGTTATAAAGCTACCAATCTTTGAAAAGCCTCAACTATATGAAAATTTCTTTACATTATGAAATTGAAATATAGTCCGGTTGTTTGTACATTGTCATTGTACGTGTATGTAGTAAAAAATAAGTTTCTTTCTTCAAGAAAAAATTAACGAAAGAAATCCTTAATTAATTTTCCTGCCACACTCCACGTTCTCTGTGCTGTGTAACTGAAAAGAAAAATACAAGATAGAAATATAATTGAGAAAGATTAGTGGTAGTAGAGCACGTAATCAGGGCACTAAGCATTGAGGGGGCGTTTAATTTTTCAGGAACTTTACTTGACCCACGTTCTTGCAATTTTAACCCGTGTTATTTTCTATATTCTTGCATTCATCTTGCTCCATGAACTCTGATAAAAATTCTTTCAAAATTTCAAATATCTTTTTACTTATTCATTTCTCTTTAATGTATTTTTTTTATTGAAGATTTTGGTTCTAATTCTAGATCTTAGTGTTTCATCTCTATCTCTCCGACTTGGCTTTGGATTTGGCTTGCTCTAGAAGGTACCATTTTTTTCTTTTTCTTTCCAGTTTTGCTGTTTTTCTTGTGCTCTTTTCAACAAGAAACATTTATAAAATTCATAATTAATTGTAAGACCATCTCAACATTTCCTTTCCTACAAGTATTTGTTGAAAGTAAATGCTTTAAAATCATTGTTGAATTAACTTGTATAGCATAATGATATTTTCAGCAAATAATTAAAGGCTTCAATTTGTTATCATGGCTCATTTGATGGAAGCACGAAGAAGGAAGAAAAATATCATATCAATGATATTGATCATGCATTTTGAGATGTTGAATTTCTTTACTTTGATGACAATTATGTTATGTTATCTTGTTCTAAGTAAGCGTATGAAAAAGCGAATAAGGTCACGGGAATGTTACGAAAGAGGTGAATTACTTTCAACTCGACAACCGAGACCAAGACAAGAGAATGAGTCCGGATTGAATGAAACACTTATCTCTACTCAGGCACCAAGTCTAGCAAATGAATTACAATGGGATGCTACTACATATAGGACTGGAAAACGTGGGAGTAAAAGAGTAAAATATAATGATAAAGTTTTTGATAGCTTATTAACTTCAATATTGAACAAATTTGGTGAGTTTTGTGCTAGCGGTGTTGAAAGTATGCAACAACTCTCATCTTGTTTTTTACGCGAGAAACACACGGCTGAAAGAAGGAATCAAGTTGTGTCCATATTAAAAGAAATAGAAGGACTATCCACTTATGAGGTTGTGAGGGCTGGTATGCTTATCACCAAAGACAACAATCTCTGTGACTTTTTTTTCACAATGGATACTTTTGAGTTGAGGAAGGAATTCGTGAAGATTGTTTTAAGCAATAATGGTTCTTAGAAGGATTCAAAATCTTTAGTGATTTGAATGTATTTGAAAACTCATGTAGGAATTGTCTTTATTTCTTTTATTACTAGTTGTTTTTATCATTATGTTATGAGTGTGTTTTTGCAAAACAAATTCCAATGCAAGTGGAAATTAAAAATTGAAGATAAACTTTATGTAGAATTTATTTTGAAGTTATCATTATTTAGTGGTATTTCAAATGTTACGAAGTTTTCAATTTTTCCAGAATGTTACTTTATGTAAGATTTGTATATTTCGAAGTTGAAGGTTGCTTTTCAAACTTCATGCTTTCACATTTGAAATTCAAAACGACCATGGAAAAATGATGAGTGCCATATGATATCTTTAAAATGAACTACCATTTAGAATGATGGTGCTAAAGAAACTGCTTCTTATTTAATTCTGGACTGCATTCATTTGTATAGTGTGAAAAGAATAAAATGACAATATTGACTTCTGGATTTTATTATTCCTTTAACTTGATTTATCAATAACTCAACTAAAATCTTCTAAAATCCTAAAATAAAATGACAAAAAGACTCTCTATACAACACTAAAATACATGTTAATGCAAGGAGTCATCCGGGACCCTAAATAAATTAAAAGAGTAAGGTAGGAATAAAAATAAAATATCAAGAAAAAGGGAAGCAACAAAGAACCTCCCTCTCCTCAAATTGAAAATTCTTCTAATTGTCAAATTTCTGTGGCTTTGACTTAGCATATTAATTATCCTTAGCAGAGTCATCCTCTTGTTTGGAAGAAGCATCCTTCCTTTGACAGTGCGTATCGAAATATGACTTCAAGAAATGCCAAAGAATCAAAACATTTAAAAAAGAATTAAAAACCCATGCTCCAATTCCATTACATCCTCCTCTAGAATAATGCAACAAAAGTACTCCAACATGGCACGCCAAATTGCAACCAAACAACACCATATGAAAATTCCCTGAAAATTTAAATGTTTTACTAGGTAACCCAATTTGTGTCCAAAATCGGTACCCATAAACCACTGAACAAACCAACGTAGAGAACAATATAGCCAACACTTGAAGCGATTGTGAAAACTCCAGCCATAGATATGACATTATGAGAATAATCGAGTTGTTAAATAATCTGAAAAACGACAATTTTCTTTCGCTTAAAACGATGAAAATTGTCCTAATCATGTGGAGATAACGAGAGAGGTAAAAAGCATAAGACCAAAAGAAAACACGACCGGAGGGACGAATACCCAATGGGAAACATAGCAACCATTCAAATGGTGTGGTTCGGGTTCGTTGCCAAAGCCAACGAGTGTCCCGAACCTCAGCTTCAGCAGAGAAAAACATGCCAAAAAAGATTGTTAGGGAGATTAATGACATGGAGAGACTATGAATTGCGGGTAATGGACCCAACGGTACAGGACACAGTCTCCGACACAGTTTAAGGATGACGTGGATAGTTACCGTGATGGAGATGTAAAAGAATATGGCGGAGATGAGAAACCACCATGTGGCGCCCCATGATAGGGCAGGACTCCACCGGAATGAAACAATCGATGGGTGATCTAGTAGCCAATATTTAAGCCTCTTTGTAAACTCGAGTATTGAACGTGTTTGTGACTTTGTGTAAAATTCTTGCATGATGTATGTTGTACTACTGTAAGGAATTTTTTTGGGAAGTTGCTAAGATGATTATATAAGAGTGGAATTTGGATTATAAATTAGACCACCAAAGTTGAATCTAAATAAAAAATTGTTTTTGTGTCGTATACGATGATGACTTAAGTTATATTTAAATTTCTTGTTTATTTTCATTGCCTTTGAATGTTCTTTAGGAATATATTCTAGAAGGATATGATGATAAAAATGCAAGCAGACATTCACAAACCTATTCAAACTCAAAGCGTTCTTGTTACGGTTTCTAATTTTCTAATAATTATTGATTCTTAGTTTGGTCGCCTCAAAACAGTGCATTTGATCACAAGCAAACAAAATGTGACACATCACACACTTTTAAAGAAAGAACAGAAAAGAGAGAGAAGATGACATCCCTGCCAATGAACCGAGGAAGAAGAAGAGTACACCGTTGACAACGTCGGAGAAGGCGGTGCCGACGTCGATTTTAATGGTTGATACAGTGGTCACTGTTACAAGAAGCCAAAATTGGCGCAAACAAAACTCCTAATGCACTGGAAACAACACACCGAACCCAGGCTAAACAATCAAATAACTGCTGCTAAAAAACATCTGATAATCAGCAGAAAAGTGTATCATGTATCACATGTTGGTTGGTTGTGACCAAATGCACTCTCTTGGTCCCGTGACCAACCAAGAATTTCTCAAAGGGAATGAAATGATATTTAAAACAGATAGCGCAAAATTCAAAACCAAGTCCAACGTTGACTTGTGGTTCCAAAAAATAATGCTCAGACATTTTACATGTATTTCTACTCAAACCAAGTAATATTTTTAAGTGAGGTGTATCAATACTCCTACTTCATAAATTTATAAATTAAGGATCATTTTATGAAATAAGTAGTTATTTGTCAATATTTATATTTTAGAAAATAATCAATTTCATTGTTTATAAGAATTATATTAAATTTTTAACATTTTCTTATAAAAATAATCAATATTCTTCGTTATGAGCAATAAAAATTCAAAAAAGGTAAATTTTATTTCATGGACGCTTTTGGTAAATAAGATTTAATTATTATAATTGTCAATGATAGAAAATAATTATTTTTTATTCAAAAAACAACTAATTTAATTATCAATTTAATGCTTTGGTGTACCGGTACACTCAAAATATTGGGTGTACCATAGAATTTGCCATATTTTTATATTGTATTTGTTTAAAAAAAACCAATAACATCTTTTTAGCTAGGGAGCTTGTACATTTTTTTATTGCAAAGCGGAGAAAGCTAGAGAAAAAAAGACTATGTGTGTTTGTTATAGCATTGAATTTGACGCAACCGTGCGAGCCGTGTTCTTGCGCTCAAACACTGTCTTGAGATCAGAGTTCAAAGAGAAACTTGCATTTCTAGCTTCACAAAATCATGGCAACAGAGGCATTGGGACGCGATAACGTTAACTTAAACACATAACCAAACAAGCCATATAACGACCAATAGGTGGTGTCTACCGATGTTTTCGGCAAACTACGGGTTAGTTCTGATTATTACAAGCAAGACCGAACTAGAAATCTCAGGACATGTTGTGCAAAGGTTTTGACCAAAAACGGTTTGAAAAAGGCCACGAAATGCACTCAAGTTATTTAGAGGGCATGACAGGTTTTAGAGTAAAAAAAGGGTATTGTCTCTCGACAGGTTTGAGATTGCAAGTAAAAGCAAAGTAAAATTAAAGAAAAGGTTAAATGCTTAAACGCATAAACTTAGAGGAAAAGTAAAATGGTCTACAAATCAGTTTACATACATTCTGTATAACTCGTTTCTATATGCGTCGGTAGTTTGAGTGTTGTAGAATTTCTATAAATGATTTGCGATCCATTTTCTGACTAGGAAACTCTTATTTATACATAAGGAAAATAATTGAAAAAGACTAATCTCATGATCAACACTTCCTCCATCTTGGACAACCGTTTGTCCCCACGTTTCCACTAAAGGAACCACCTTTGAGCTTGAAATCTAATATTTCCCGCCTTGATTGCTTGACTTCGACGCAATTATGCTTTTAGCCTTGCTCTGTCAAACTCTTGACCATGAGCGCTGGGCTTGCTATCTTGTCGAAATCCTCAAGTTAAACTGAGAAAACCTCTGATTCATGCAAAGTTAAAAATCAACTAAATGTTGACCACATTAAATGAGTCTGTCGAAATTACAGGCTAACGGGTGGACATACTAATCCAGCAACATCACGTAAAAATAAATGATTGATCTTGATCTGATAGGACTCATAGAAAATCAAAATAGATTCCTAATCACAATTTAAATTGGCTAGAGCATCTACATACATATTGGCTTCATGATATGTATGATGAATGATTTTTCAGTCGAATGGAAAATCTGCATGTTTGCTAATTTACACCTACATATTTTTTTTAAGTAGGTGTAAATTAGAAAACCCTTCGAATTTTTAGGATTTATGTGAATAAATTTTAAATAGACTAATAAGTAAGGTCTTCAACATCATAACACACGCCATATTGCTTAGTAAAGCTCATGATACATAAAACGTCTAGAATGATTTTTTGTGTGTGACAAAAGTTAAGAAATTTTTTAAGGAACAAAAGTCGAAAAATGTTTGTTGAGTTTTAATATACAAAGCTTTGCTTGGCAAAGTCTACTTCAATTGCTGGTGTTAAAGTTTGGAATCGAAGTTATAACAAAATGAGCCTTTATATTGCTCAAAAAAAAAAGAAAGAGCCTTTATATGAACTTGATTAATATTTAGCGTTTTAGTTTTGGCATCAACCAATATGAGATGAATCGTGGTTTTTTTAGAGAGTTTAATTTGTTTGAATGATTAGTTGTGTTATATAAACCATCAAAATATAAATCCCCTATATAACATTGTGCGTGTTTATTTCCATCTTTTTTTTTCTTTCTACAACTTACATATTTTTAAAATACACAAAAAAATTAATGTTTAAGAATTTTTTTGCCCTTAATAGTATAATATAAGAGATATAAAACATATATTATATCTTGTGTGTATTATATTATTCAAGGAATTCTCGCCTGAGTTGGGAGAAATACTTACGAAAATTGTGTTGTTTTCCTTGCGTGACGGGTAGATTTGGGTCACAAAAATGTTCATTAGACTCCTGAGAGTCCTTGAAAGTTAACTTTGAATGCCTCCAACTTAGCTGCCACGTGTTCATAAATTAAAGGGTTAATTAAGTTTTTAGTCCCTATAAATATTCACAGTTTTGTTTTTTAGTCCCTATAAAATAAAACCACACTATTTAGTCCCTGTGACATTTTCCTTAAGCATTTTAGGGATCAAAACAGTTTATGGAAATTTTTGACAAGGACTAAAAGTGTTGATAGAAAAATTTATAGGGACTAAAAAAAAATGCTGATGGAAAATTTTATAGAGACTAAAAAATGTGATTTTATTTTGTAAGGATTAAAAACAAAACTATAAATATTTATTGAGACTAAACCCTAAATTAAAATAGGGCTTGAGTTGGATAGTTTTTGGTCTAATCCCACTCATGGTGGGGCAAAGTTACGTGACAATAATGATTTTTTATTAGATGAGACTAGTTTTGAACTGATTCACGTGTTTTATTACTATTATAATCAACCCCACCTTTGGAATAATCAACATTTACCTCAGAATGAACTTTCTTCTGTCATTTCTAGTAGTACGAGATTTCATAAGTGTAGTAATGGTGATGGCCATTCCAAAAAGAAAAAGTATAATGGCGAAACGGTCTCGTTTTCCTCTAAAAAAAATTGTCACTAATATATCAATGAATTTTTTTTAATGAAGCCACCCACTTTTTTTGTCTCAAAATTCTTACACATGTACATACACTCCTATTTTCCTGTAATAATTTGTTGCATGTGGCCTGTCTCTAGGCTGACCCGGTGATTTTGTTTCTATACACACATATAGCACATGCATGCCTTGCTATTTGCTTTAAGTGTAGTGCATATTGAACTTGACACTATCATGCATCATTTGAGTGGACACATCCAGAGTATATTGCAACTTCGTTTGTCTAATTGTCTTGCATAACTGCGTTACGCTCATGTGTGATTAATACGACATGCACTCTCCATTGTGATAATGCAATTTTAAATGTGACTAGTGTATGTGTCTTTGCTATCTTGGAAGTTTGCCTGCCTCTCTCAGCCCATCATGCTTTGTGAATTCGGTTCTATTTGTTCCTTTTCTTCATTCCAGATGGCACATGTCATAGGCCACATCCATGAAACTGTTGAAGTGGATCTATCGGATAAATGTTTATGTGACATATATAGTTATTGGAATTGGATTAGATTGGATGTAATCACAACTACATGAAGTCAGGTGCAGTCACTAGATTAGAATCATAAGATCGTGAGATAAGACAATTCAAATTTAAGGTAGTTTCCGATTTACGTTTAGTATAAAATTCTGATGTTAAATTATGGATTGTCTGATCAAGATCAGACAGTTACCAGCTTTCTTACCATGTATGCCATCACTGATCTGTGACTGCACTCAAACCGCTCCGGAAATAATGGGTGTTACATGTACTTGGTTTAAAAAAAGAAGTGTCATGTGGGTTGGAGGCTACACGTTTTTTATTCCTCGGCCAAATGAGGTGTTGAAGGAACCGGGGGTCCATATTGTCCAATTTGTGTTTGTTCACGTACAAATCAATTCAAATAAAAATGATACCTGTGATAAATAATATATGTGATAAAAATTCAAACAAATCATATTCTAATTTTCTTTTTGTGTTAAAACAAATTTTGTTTAGTATTGACTGATTGAGTCTCTTCCTTTTAAGTATGATTCATTGTGAGACAATTCAACTTATTAACATCTTAAATTTAATAATAATATATATTTTCATTGGATTCTCACAACATTGTGTCATTTTTTTTACCCTTCATATTTTGTAGAATACGTATAAGTAAAGTATCATATAAATATTTATTATTTAAAAAAAAAATTATATATATAAGTATTTATGTGTATCCGTGAAGTATTTATAAGTATGCGATATAATATTTTTTTTAAATTAAAAAACTTAAGGAGAATGCTAACGAGTATCTCTGAAGTAATCTTTAAAAACTTTAAATAGTAAGTTTTTTATAAAATGACATAAAAAATTGTAGTATTTGACCATTTTAATAGAATATTTTTTTAATTTGTGATCCTTAGCAACATCCAATAGTTAAGTATGATATGTCGTTCCCTCAAAAAAAAAAAGGTGATATTCCGTTAATACGTATCCGCAAGTATTCATAGATTATGGCTATGAGATATATATCTGATATTGATATGTCACCGCGTTTAGAGCATTCATAATTCATAATTAAGCGCCAATTGTTATTGGTCAATGTGTTGTTCGTGAGTTGTTTGCAACATTCCCTTCTATGTATGAATTATATCATTAATATTCAATGCTCCCTCCGGTCATATATATAAAATACAATTGACTTTTTAGATTTATTAAATAACTGATATACTTGGTTTAAAATATAAACCAAATATATCAGTTATTCAATAAATTTAAAAAATCAAATGAATAATATTTATTTAATAGTGTAACAAATCTGTATTAAAAAAATTTATAATTATGTCGTGTCTCATGTGCCACGGTGACTAGGTTTAGTCCCTGTAAATCCAAACTTGCACTTTCAGTTCGAGGCCTTGTGATTCATGCACGTTTTTAATCTGGGTTTCGATCAATAATTAAGCCACTGATCCTAATTTTAATTTTTCTTCCCATTTGCTGAAAACGAAATAAAATATGGTATGGGGCAAAATAAAAATTTGGTCTTATACGATTTTTTGTGAGATTGTATTTTTTTTTTGAAAATTCTTCTCCGTTTCTACTGTCCTGTGTCTAAAACATGTGATTCATATTTTACTTCGTATGATGAACGACGTGTACATCAACTTAACCGGACAATTTGACTCAAATGATTAATGAATTTTAAAGAACGAAGAGAACCGATTTTTGGTGAAACGGTTTTTGTGATCTTACGATTGAACTCCGAATTAAGAGAGTTTGTTCTTGTTCCTCTATAAATAAAGGCTTAATTACACTTTTGGCCCCCTAAGTTTCCCAAAGTTGTGATTTTGGCCCCTTAAAAAAACAACTCTTTCCAGCCCCTTCAGTTTACTTTCTGTTGCAATTTTGGCCCCTCACGCCAATTTTGACCCAGTCAACACTGACGTGGGCGCCATGTGTAAATATTTAATTATTTTTGTATTTTTTAATATTTTTTTATTTTGTAATTAAAAAAATAAAAATAAGTAATTTTTTTATTTTAAATTTTTGTAATAAAAAAACAAAAAAAATGGTAATTAATTTTTTTTATTTGTAATAAAAAAAATTATTTTTTGTAATTAAAAAACAAAAAAAATTATTTTTGTAATTAAAAAATCAATTTTTTTAATTACAAAAATATATTTTTAAAATTAAAAAAATAAAAATAAAATAAAATTAAAAAATTTACACACGTGACACCCACGTGTGTCTGTTGACTGAGTCAAAGTTCGTTTGGGGGCCAAAATTACAACATAAAGTAAACTTAGGGGGCCTAAAAAGAGTTATTTTTTTAAGGGGTCAAAATCACAATTTTGGTAAACTTAGGGGGCTAAAAGTGTAATTAAGTCATTAATAAATGGTTAGCAAAAATAAAACAAAAAAAGTGTACTTCAGATTGATTATTAATTAATGAATAGATAAGTCGGTGATCCTTGAATTTGAAACCGTCCTTCTTTGTTGAATGTTTTAGTTGGTATTACTATAAATAATCCTTTTGTTTCGTGGGAACGCTGATGTAAGATTCGGTTGCTGGGAAATAGTTTTCGGAAGAGAGTGTGATAGTACAACATTTACCAGCAGGTGAAGAGAACAAAAACAAGTAAAATGGCTTGACCATGAACCATTAACAAACACATTCAATACGTGTTACTTAATTACATGAAATCGTTTTCAAAAACGTACAACCGTAGAAACAACGCTTGGTGTGATTAAGAAACGCATCGAATACGAGTGAAAACCTCTTTGTTGGTCTTTAACAGTCTCATGTCTCAGTCGCTTTAGCATGAAGCAGGCGCTACCGTTCTGGATTTTCCATTCCAGACTTTTTGGGACAGATGGTTCTCTTAATTTGGAAGGCCTTTCTATTTAACGATAAATTTAAGTGTTTCCTATATTGTTAATTTTGAAAAGGAAAAAATTTCTAAATCTTTTGAAGATGAATAAGTAGGGTGTTTGATTTTATTTTATTTTGGAAAGTTACTATCGTCGAATCAAATGAAAAAATTTACTCATTTCGTTTCAAAATACATGGTTGAAGGCGAAGTATATTTCTCTTCCCCTCAATTACCATGGGTGGTGGCTTAATCTGTTTACCATATTGGGCATAGGCTAAGAGTTTCTTTTATGTTTTTTTTGCTTTGTACCGGCAACTTTTGTAAATATTGGCTTTAACTCTGATGTCCTTTCCTTAGTACGTCTTGTGCTAGGAATGACTCTTTTGAGGTGATAATATAATTAATTTTGCAATGTCTAAAGTAAAAATTTAATATTTTGAATATATTTATTGAGATAAATCACACAACATCTTACATATTAATATTTGTATTTATATATTAGTTAGTAAGTATGGTCAAAGTAAATCATGTGAATAGCAAATATTGTAAAGTTGCGACAATATTTTAAAACGGAAGGAGAAATAGCTAATTTCCTTAGGATATAAGATGACGTGATGACTATGGTAGAAGGGTTAAAGAAGTGAAGTGTTAAAGATGATCTCATGTTTAATTCTAAGTTCTCACATCAAACAAATTAGGAAAAAAAATAAGATTAAATATTAAATATCTTTGAGATGGCATTGAATTAAATATATTTTTTTTAAAGAAGTTAAATTAACTCACCTAAATTAAATTGGCACCAGAGAGAGTCGAACTTGAGACCTTGAGAATGAGCACACTCTCATGTCTCAAGTCAATACCACTGGATCAACTCAAATGGGTTAAATTAAATATTAAATAATAAATTAAACATTCTATATACACACAAATATGAGATCAACAAAAACTAAGTTTTATCCCATTAAGTGGGGACGGCTACATGAATACAATAAATTTGAGGAGATGTAGAAAAATAAAACAATGAAATAACATGTACTTTTAATATAAGGATAATGCTAACGAGTGTCTTTGAAGCATTGGTTAAAATGTTAAAAGTACATGTTATTTCATTATTTTATTTTAGAATGTACTTTTGTTATAATTTAGTTTTGAGTTTTCCGTAGGTTTGCTCCACCAGAAGTATTCTTATTCAAGGTGTGTCAGACACTAAATATATATATATATATATATATATATATATATATATATATATATCTTTAATTGAAGTTCTAACATGGATTCATAACATTGTAAAAGTTTAACCACCAGACAACCCTTTGTTGATAAAAAATAGTTGCTTAAAATATATAAAAGTTTTTTTTTATCAAGTAGTTTAGCGGTTAAAAATTCTCTTTTTAAGGAGAATAAGTGAGGTGTTTGGGATTCCCTAACCCCTATGCAATATGCATACCAACAAAGCTAAGCTCATGTGGATAAATATATAAATTTTTTAATTAATCATAATATATTATTCAGATCATCTATATTTAATGAAATAAATCTGCGTTTTTTTTGGGTAGGGTAAATAATGTGTTTTTTTAGGGAAATAAATAATATGTATTATCAAGGTCTTAGAGTGTAATTTTTTTTACAAAAGAATATAAATTTCTAGGTCAAGTAGTCTAGTGATTAGAATCAAACACTATAAATATAAAAGAAGTGATGAATTTGAGGTTCAAATTCTTGGCCCCTTACATACCAATATTCATGGAGCCATCGACACAGGGACACTGACAAAGAATGTGATGTTTTTTACTGTATAAAAAAATTACATATAACTTTCATAAAAATAAAATAAAATTACATTTAAGTACTGATAATCATTTTTTAATTTTTCATGAGCTGATATTAAATTTAAAAAATCTCTAAACTGTAAGTTGAATTGAACAAATTAAATATAACTAACTGATTGAGCTCATGTGTTAGTGAGTTTCAACAAAAAAAACGAATAGTTTAAGAGAATTCGAGTTTGATTTCTTGTTTCAACAATTCTCGGTTTGTTTATAATTACCTCAGTTAAACTTCAGATTACTGGAGCTTCTTCCCTTAAGAATCGAAGGGTTAAAAAAACTTGAATGTTTGTCGTCCCACTATATCAAACATGTTGCAAGACATGTTTGCAGCATAACAACTACTCCATCCATGATAAAAATAAACAAAAATGGTAGTTGAAAAGTTAATGGAGGTGATTAAAAGTTTAGTCCACATACATCATCTTTTCAACTATACATTTTGGTTATTTTATTATGGAGAGAGTAATCATTTGGACGATGCTAACAAGTATCATAACAATGCTAGTTAAGAATACTAAAATAAATATTTTGCATGAAAAATGTAAAACTTTAAAAAATTATAGATTACCTTTTCTCACTTCTAAACTCAAAACTTATACATTTGTTACCTTAACAAATGTCACAATAACACTCTTTAGGAGAAGACTTATTAATAAGTGCCCTAAAACATTAAGAATGAAAAATACAAATTTTGCAGGTTAGACTTTGAAAAAATTGAATATGCCACTTGTCCTCAGTTTTAAACTAAAATTTCCTAATTATTTCAAAATATTTGTATGATTTTCTAAATATGAGAAATGCTCCGTATACTCTTTGATGATTCAAAAATTATATTTTAATTTCTGATACACTTTATTACACAAATTTTCATAAAAAGTTATTATTTAAGTCTTTAACCAATGTCTCCCGAGAAGAGAAGTTAACATTTCTAATATATATATATATATATACTACCAAAAAGAGTGTAAAATACTAGAGTGAGACAAGAGAAGAGAAGTTACCGCCGACAGTTTAAACGGGAGGGAAATGAAACTTGGAAAGAGAGGGAATGGATGCTGTAATTTAATGTGGACCAAAACCTGAAAACGCTAGCAAACCATCCACGATGAGTCATAAATACTTCCAGTACAAGAGCAATGTGAACTATGCCAAATTCCACCCTTCATAAATTCTTGACTTTTCATCTTCCCTATTCTAGCCAGCCCATCCAGCTACTCTATTCCCTCCCTTTTTCCCAGATTCTCTCTTTAATATATTCCCTTTTTCTATTACCATCATCACCGTCCAAACCGTGTCTGTTTCAAATTTCACAGATCTTTCAAATTTCCACCCCACTCTTAACCGACACACTCACAAACACCGGCCTCAACAAAAACACACAAATCAAATTATGCAATCCAACCCAAAACCACCATTCCTATTCTTATTTCTCATCCTATTGTTTTTCTTTGTACCTTGTTTATCATCTACCATAACCCATCAATTCAAAGAAGCCCCTGAATTCTACAATTCCCCAAAATGCCCTTCCATTACCGACACTTCAAAATCAACACTAGTCCAAGTAGCAATGACACTCGACACAACATACATCCGAGGATCCATGGCAGCAATCTTATCAATCCTCCAACATTCATCATGTCCACAAAACATATTCTTCCACTTTGTTTGTTCATCAAACGCGTCCAATCTACGCGCCGCAATCATAACCTCCTTCCCCTACCTCAAATTCCATCTCTACACCTTTGATGACACCACTGTCACCGGACTCATCTCAACCTCCATTCGTTCAGCTCTCGATTGTCCTCTCAACTACGCTCGTAGCTACTTACCAAATCTTTTACCACTTTCCGTTAACCGCGTTGTTTATCTTGATTCGGATCTTATTCTTGTTGATGACATTGCAAAATTAGCAGAAACACCCTTAGGAGAAAACTCTGTTTTAGCAGCACCTGAATATTGCAACGCAAATTTCAGTTCATACTTTACTCCATCGTTTTGGTCTAATCCTTCTTTGTCTCTCACTTTTGCGAATCGAAAGCCGTGTTATTTCAACACGGGTGTGATGGTGATTGATTTGGAACGATGGAGAGAAGGGGATTATACTGCAAAGATTGAGGATTGGATGGAGTTGCAGAAGAGGATGAGGATCTATGAATTGGGTTCATTGCCGCCGTTTTTGCTTGTTTTTGCCGGGAATATTGCTCCGGTAGATCATAGGTGGAATCAACATGGACTTGGTGGTGATAATTTTCGTGGTCTTTGTAGAAATCTTCACCCTGGTCCTGTGAGTTTATTGCATTGGAGTGGGAAAGGTAAGCCTTGGGTTAGATTGGATGCTAGTAGGCCTTGTCCTTTGGATGCACTTTGGGCACCCTATGATCTATTACAGACTCCATTTTCTTTTGATTCTTGACCAATCTTCAATTCACTGCCTGTGATGAAAGGCGTGTTCGATGTTTGACATGTGTAATTATTACTGGTGTCGACATGTCAGGGTGGTATCTGATATTAATGACTCATGGCTTGTGAATCGGTTTCATCCATTTACACACATTTTTATATTTACATATACATGTAGTTATATACAATTTGAGCACTCTCTGGCGCTTTCCTATTGGTTAAGAGAAGATTGATCTTCTTTTTGGGTAAATAATATTCACACGAAGTTGAATTTTGAAGCAAACATTGGGGGAAGAGGTGGTAATAAGGGAGAAAAGTTGGTGAGTAAGATTTGTGATTTTTGCAGTGACAACTAATTGATAGGTCTGTTATTATTATTTGTTGTTGATAATTGTTCTGTTATTTGTGTCAAATAACTTTGAATATCAAAATATCTCTGTAAGTTGGATGCTGGATCGAATTCATGATTCATGAATTCATTATGATAATGAGAACGGAGTAAACTTCTGTATAGACTACTATACAACCATGCCTATTTATATGATTTTCAATTCAATCTAATCTAATTGTAATTGAGAAAAAAGCGTGTATAAATTTTTTGATTACATCAATTTAAGGTGAGAGGATGATGTCCAATTTATGACAAAGAAGACATTAGAGATTAAAAAACAATTACAAAAGTATTTATATTTATCTTCTTCAAAGATACTAGCATGACTCAAGCCCCACCCTACATGTTAGATGATGATGGAAAAAATGTATATATATATAAGGGTTAATTATGTTTTTGGTCCCTACATTTTGCCCTCCTTTGACAAATAGTCCTTACATTTCAATAAATGTTTTTAAAATCCCTAAATTTTTCCTACGTTAGCACAAATAGTCCCTGCTGTCAGATAATTAACGAGAAGCTGACGTGGCAGCTAGTGGACCCCATTCTTTTAAGGGTTAAATATGTTTTTGGTCCTTATATTTTGCGTGACTTTGAAAAATAGTCCTTACATTTCAATAAATGATTTTAAAATCCCTACATTTTTCCACCGCTAACAAAATTGGTCCTTGTCGTCCATTTTCGCTGACCAGACAAACGGAACATGTCACATAGATGCTATCAAGGAAATTTTAGTAATTTCCAATAAAGTGCAGGGGATAATTGATTTTTCAACTGAACCTTCTCTCTCATCTTCATCCTCTCTCCACGTTTTCTCCATTTCTCCCCAACCACCATCAGCCTCACACACTCATCCTCAACCACCACCGTCCACTCCACCATCAATTTGCTCATATTTGTTCTCTCTCTCTTGTCGCTGCTGGCGACATCCTCTTCTCCCTCATGCTGTGAGGACCAAATCGCAGTTAAAGTTGGAATTTTTGTGAGTAAAGTTTTTGGTAAAGGTGAATTATGCCCCTGCACTTTATTGGAAATTACTAAAATGTCCTTGGTGACATCTATGTGGCATGTTCAGTTTGTCTGGTTAGTGAAAATAGACGACAAGGACCAATATTGTTAACGGTGGAAAAATGTAGGGATTTTAAAAACATTTATTGAAATGTAAGGACTATTTTTCAAAGTCACGCAAAATATAAGGACTAAAAACATATTTAACCCTTAAAAAATGGGGTCCATTAACTGTCACGTCAGCTTCTCGTTAATTATTTGACAGCAGAGACTATTTGTGCTAACGGAGGAAAAATGTAGGGATTTTAAAAACATTTATTGAAATGTAAGGACTATTTATCAAAGGAGGGCAAAATGTAGGGACCAAAAACATATTTAACCCTATATATAATTCAACATGACTTGTTTATTTTTATATTTTTGAGAAGATAAAATGGAATATATAATCAAAACTTAGTCTCTCAAGTATAAGGAGTGTTAGATGAGAACTAAGAAAGAAAAGCATAATTTTCAAACTCAGCTCAGTCATCGACTCGGCAAGGGTACTGAGTCACTGGGTTAATGGTCGAACCATTAAGTCACTGGTTGTACCGCATAACTGAACCAGATCAAATCGAATAACTCGGTCAGATTACTCGGTCTTAAGAATAATTTTTATTGGTATTTAACCAAATTAAATTTGATTGAACTCATGACTCGACCACTTAAAAACTAAAATGTAATATGTATAATAATATTTGTATAGCTATATATTCTTTTTTAAAGAGTTTGGCTATATTTTATTGACATGAAATATTTATTTTTTGCATATTATTTAATATTAATATAATATGTAGATTTTCTAAAAATTTATGATATGTATATTACTATTTTTGGGGAGAGATCTTTTTTTTGGCAAGAAATAATTTTTTTAAGGGAGAGATGATATGTATATTATTATGTAAATATTATATTTAAAAATGATGTGCGCTTTTAAAAAAAAAAATCGATGTATAAATGAAGATGTAATATACATACATATATAATATATTTCAAGTACTAACAGAAAAGAAGAAGTTGTTGCAGTGGTTTGGTTTTTGTGGTAATACATGTCCATGGTTCGATTCCCATATCCAACCATTTTTTTCAAATTCTGATTTTTCAACAAAAATAAAAGTCAAAACGGGAGCAGCGCATTCACTGTATTAAACAGGGCATTAATTAGTATTAATCCGCGCATAATGGCACTAGTTAATGACAGAAAACAAAAAAAATTATTAAACCGGTTGACTCCGAAAAGCGGCCGAGTCACCGGTTTCCATCGATTTTAACCGAGTCACGTCTGTTTTAACCAGTTCAATTGCATGGCCGATCTGATAAACAGCTCGAACTGGTTATACTACCGGTTCACGGTTCAACCAGCTGGTTCAAGCCGAGTTTCAAAAAAGAGACGGAAACTAAGTGAAACTAAAGATCAACTCCCAAACATAAGAGGTAAGCTGATTAATAGAATTCCCTTTTTTTTATAAGACTCTGGCATTCATATCACGCCAAACACAAGAGAGCCAAATCAAATAGAATGTTGAAGAAATGATTTTTGAGAAGCCACCCATCAATCTGAATTGAAGAATGTTGTCGTGAACATGAGCTGACTTGACTGAAACCAATCCGAGTCAATAATAAATTTCGTGCCAAATTTGACCAAAAAAGTCACAATGCAAAAACAAATTATCAATATCCTCGTGAGAGTTACACCCGCCTGAGCAAAAGAAAATATTCAGTTGAAGTATCCTTCTCTTGATTAAGTTGTCAGTGGTTGGAAGACGGTTACATAGTAAACGCTAAGCGAAGATGTTGACTTTTAAAGGAACCTCCTTGTGCCAAATGGTTGTAGTATGGTCGATGTTTAGAGGTTGATCCGTTGTTGTCAAATAATTGTAAACACCTATAACATTGTATTTTGAAGAGGAGTGAAGTTGCCAGATCCACCTCTCATTTACATCAGTCCGCAAAATAATTGGTAATAAAAGTGCATGACATTCACTCCACAATTCTTCCTCACAAGGCAACAACCTCCGTCGCCATTTCCACGCCTCACATCCCTCCTCCATCCTAAAGAAAACATGTATGTCACAGTCGCCAATTTGTTATACAAAAGATAAAAAAAAAGTCGATTGAATCTATCCTTCAAAATTCCTCCCTCTAACCAAGGATCCCACCAAAATAAAGTTCCTACTTCGTCTCTCACCTCACGTCGTAAGTGATCAGTAAACCAGCAACCAACACCCTCATTGGAGTCCCTCGTGATGCTAAGCAAACTAGACCACCACACCGAAGCTAGTCTCTCTCCATCTCCTATAGTTTCTGCTTCCTCACCATACCGTGCAGTTAAGACTCCATACCACAAGCATCTTTTTAACATGACTTGTTTTATATAATTCCTTAAAAAAAACGACTCGTTTTTATTATCGTGAGACATTTAAATCTCAAGGAGTGTGTGTTGGGCTCTAGCACTCTTATCTTATAACACGTTTATTTTGTATTAGTTAAAATTTACACTATCTATCCCTCAAAAAAAAAAATACACTAGTCTAATTTATTATTTTAAAAAGGAAATTACTTACTTACATCTTGTTCGATAGGTATGGTTGGTACTGGTTTGTAGTGCATACATAAAATAACCACTCGAACTTGTGTCAACAACAAAAACATCTTAAATGGCGTCGTTTATTAAAATTTACGGGAGGCACCGGTTGAACAGTGCCTAAGACACTTGACCTAAACCTCCTCCTTTTAAAAATTACCCTACTGATGATGCTCACATTTTTTCATGGATTCTAAAGAATTCTCCAACTAAAAACTCTACTAATATGGGTCTAAAGATAGCTTATATTTTGTCAAACTATTTGTGATTTAGATAGTCTCCCCCAAAATATGAGACTACAAAGAACTTCCCCACTCTTAGGATTAAATCAGAGCTAGTATGAGCAGCCAAACGCCCTCCTATAATAAAGTTGATTGCCACCTACAAATCTATCTCCACAAACAAGCACAACTTTAAAATCCCTTCTCAAAGCAAATTGTAAATTTATTTTCCAATCTTGTATTCTCCTCCATCATTTAGTTTTCGTATTTGTGTTCAGACATAAATTTCAATAAAAATATGTAAAAGAAATAAAATAAGATAACATATTAATAAATAAGTTTAATTTTTATGTACAGATAGATAGTCATATAATTTTGTTTACACATGTATGTAATTAATTACATTATGATGTAATTTTTTATTATTTCTTAAAGTATTTCAAGAAATATCTACAATACATCTTAAGACAATAAGATGTGATTGAAACATTCCAATAGTGGTAGAGTGATAAGAGGTTTTATGCACAACATTGTCCCAGTTGCAAGTGATAAGGCTCGTTAAGTTTGAGTAAGCCAAAAATGACGGGGAGAGGAAGAATTATTTTAAGTTTGAGTTGTTTTGTTTAATTATTTGAAGGATGAAGTATTCTTCTATGGTCATAAACATAAATGAATAATGTTTGGTCACACATATATAAAAAGATTTTTTTATCAAAATACTAAATCGTTTTATTATCAATTTCTTTTTTATTATTAAAAAAAATCTTTTAATGTATGTATGCCCAAATACTATTCATTTATGCTTGTGAGTTGTGACCATAATATAATTCTTCTTAAACGAGAGTGAAAATGAGGGAAGCAAAATATCTCATAAGTCAATCTTATTCGCCCTTCAATGTGACGTAAATGATAAATTAGTCCCTCAGATATTTGTCTATCTTGACAAGATTATAAAAATTCATAGTGCATTTGAATTAAGAGCAAAAATAGCCTCAAAATAGCCTTAATACCAAAATAGCCTTTGGTCTACCAAAATTTATATAAAACCAAAATTTAATCAATACCTTAAAAGTATGTTTTATGTTCTTTTGTCTTGTGCTTATATGTCCAATACTTATTTTTTTTTTAGGGATGTCCAATACTTATTGTAAATCAAACATACCTCTCAATTTCGGAAGCTCCCTATCTATATTCAACAATTACAATGCATGTGATTTTAGAATTTAGATAAATATCAACCATTTGAAAAACATACACAAAAGATTACCTTAAAATAACAACCAAGAAAAACCTATTCAGATTCCCGTTTGCAACACACATACATGATTTTTTAGAAGTATTTTTCCAAATTTGATTTCTATAGTTTTTGTGAGAGAAAAAAACAAGAACAGTTAACTTTATTATGAAATGGAAAATTTGGAGCGAAAAAAAATGCAAATTATCGTTGTGAAGGCGTGGCAATGGAGCGCCAACAGAATTGGTTGGAAGCGTTAAACGGTGAAGTGACACGAGTCACGATGGAAGAAGCAAAGAGAAAGAAGATCCAACTGAAACCGTTTTCCCCAATTTCCACTCCTAAAAATAATACCCTGCGTCATTCTGCACTTTCTTGTCACGCCAAAATGAATCGAAATGTTGCATTTGTGAATTTCGGTGTCCGTCTTATGGACCTTGTTAGATATAATAATGACTTGGTTCTGAGGGTGTGTTATTAGCTATGAAGCAAGGACATAGTGACGCATTGACCTAATTATTTTTTTAGAAAATGACATAATTCAATGTAATCACATGTGTTGGTGACACATGTCGGACATCGGGACTCGCCTTCATCAAGTGTCGGTGCTATTGAGGTCACTAGTTTAGGCTATATGTTTAAGGGTTTACTCGATTAAGTTGATTTCATTAGGAGTTCACATGTAATGTTTATGTATTCAAATACTTATGCGAGTTATGAAACCAGTTAATAGGCAATTTCTGTTTAATGTTAGCAGCGGCCACAGCGGGGGTTTAATCAGAAAACAGAGACTGTGC
>Ga0315915_1001422_pt1 | contig 28923 bp, 17 predicted proteins | sample MpolbnodulesMG_FD_207738 | JGI IMG/M metagenome (GOLD analysis project Ga0315915, IMG submission 207738) | Medicago polymorpha root nodule microbial communities from Los Angeles, California, United States - branched nodules | ecosystem: Host-associated > Plants > Roots > Nodule | place: USA... | reverse complement strand
CACTTTGCTTATACTTATTCTATTTGCTTAATATCTTGGGCCAAAATCACAGCTTGATTTAAAAGCTGTATTAGATACACACAAATTAAGAGCTGTATCAAATTAAGGAGTATCTATACCAAATATTTGAACTACTTGTATAAAACGTTTTAATTAATACCTAGGTATTTATTAGACTCTATCAATGTGGAGTAGCTTACTATAAGTTCAACATTATTGATTTTGGAACCCATGGTAGGGTTTGTCCAATTCTAAACATTCCCTTCATTGATTAATCACATACTAATCTTTCAAGGTAATTAAAATGCCACCATGCAACCCTAATTAGTTTTGTTTGTATAGATAAAACATTAACCTATGTAGCTAGCATATTTACATTATTTATTAAAGTTCATTCAAAAATATCTTCAAAAATTGACTTCACTAAGAAATATCTCAGGAAGTGGAAAGGAATGATTAAGATTCCATTTTATAAATGTTGTCTTCCTGGATTTGTTTAGTGATATTGTAACATGTGATAGAATAAAGAAAATGTTGTTTGGCACAAATATGGTAAATGTTGTTTTGCTAGTGTGAGTTAAGAATTATTAGACAATTTTCTTAAGAATCTAACTTAGGAGTGTTTGTGGATTAAATTAGATCAGTTTTTGAGAATAAAATTGATCCAATCTGATCCTTTTGGTTTGTTATTTGATTATTTAGTTAGTTTGATTTCAGAATTAGACTTGACTACACAGCCTAATCCAATTTATTTTGATTTGAATAGGATTGCTTTTCGATTTTTGTTCTAATCTATAAAATACTCCTATAATTTTTCTTAAGAGATTTTATTTTTTCTAACCTAAAAAAAGTTTTAAAAAAAGCAAAGTAGACAATACATTCTCTACATGTGCCTTCATCAACAATATCAAATGTCAAATAAAATTTAATTATCAATTATAATTGGTGCAAATAGTAGAGAATAATTTTGTCTTTGTGAACTTAACTCAGTTTGTAAGGAACATTGCACAACATATGCAGAGGTCGAGGTTCAAAATCCAAACACCTTACTTATTCACCTTAAAGGTGAATTTTTAGCTATTATGTTATTTGATAACAAAAAGGTAGAGATATAATTTTTAATCTAATTACTAAGCAAAACAATATATTATTGGTTTGATGGTTGGAGCCAACGCGTTAAAAAGTGGAGTGACAAGTAGATCGAAGATTCTATCTCCACCCACAATATAACATTAACATGTGTTAATATTTCGAGCATTATGTCCCGTGAGTATAGTTCAGTTGGTAGGACAATGCATTATTATAGGCAGGGGCCGGGGTTCGAACCCCGGACACCCCACTTATTCACCTTATAAGGTGAATTCTAGCCACTAGGCTACCTGACAAAAAAAAAAAAATATTTCGAGCATTATATTCATATACCTTTGATTTTCCTATATCCATTTAACCCCACACATGTTCTCTATCTCTCTATTTCTATCATATCATCAATATATCATATCTATTAGGCATGACAATGGGGCGGGGTGGGGACGAGTTTCACCTTCACCGTTCCCCTACTTGAATCCTATTTACTTACCTGTTACCTTACCCGACCTTCAACGAGATTGAGAAATTGAACCCCAACCCCGTTTTCAATGGGTTCGAATATCTTCCCCCATACCCGTGGTGAAATCAATTTTTTCAATAAAAGAGATGTTTTTCCAGCCCCAAACCAATCCGAAGCGAAATGATCCCTAAACCCATAACCCAGACCTGAACCTATCGACTACCCAAAATTATTTTCCACCATTTTTCTATTAATCTAATCCAATTAGTGTAAGAAAGCACCCAACAAATGTGTATTTGTCAATTGAAAACCGGGAAAATGTTCACAGTGATTAAAACTTAAAGTTCAATAATATCTTAAAAGTAGGAATGACATTTAGAGGCTTGCATGTTGCATATCAATAATCTTCTACTTTTGTGACAGGCTTCAAAACATGTTTTGGGTGAGTAACTATATCCTGTTACCCATCCTTTTTAGAGTTGAGATAGATTCTGAGTTTGCGGCGTCTGATCTAAGATAGATGTTATTCGACTCATCCTAGTTCTTCTCTAGTGGCTCGTATTTTAGAGTTTTTTTTGAAAGAGGCTCGTATTTTAGAGTTGCTTAGAAGATTAAGACATTATTCAACTCGTTATGTTTATCACTAACCAAACTATATATTCTACTAAGTGATTCCTCAACACCACCAAACAATTAATCCCTCCCATTGCCAATTACCTTTGCCCAAATTTTCCTAACAATGCATAACTAACTTTCATATACAATAAAATTAATTATATGTATATCTTTAAGTCGTAATTTAAAACTAATTATATGTATATCTTTAATAATGTTTGTTGATAGCCATTTAAATAATTTTTTAATTACATTATAAATTCGTTGATAACTTTAGAAAAATTTATACAGATCCAAGCATATTTTATCATATAGAACCACGTAATATTTTCTAAAATGTATGTACAATTATCTATATGGTGAGGTGTGATTTGTATATAGCTATAATATTTTTAATACTTTCTTTGCATAGTAATTAAGCTCTTAAACTAATTGTAAAGTTTCAACGTCTAATGTGTGTGTGTCTTGTATGATCAATAATTTATTTTTAAAAATAGAACATGCACTAATATCTTTATTATTTTTGATTTTTTTATATACTCACGTGCTTAATTATAGTAATTTTTTTTAAGCAAAAAGTAAAATATATTAAATAAAAAAAAAGAGAGTACATAGACCGGGGGACATAGACCTGACCCAGGTAAAACCCAAACGGGAATACATCAGATAAATCATACCAAGTGGATCAACCTTAATCTATCCTAACAAAAATTCACTTCTCATGGGTGCAACCCAGCGAACCCACATAGGGGCGCGAAACCAAGTTAAAAAAAATGAAAAGTGAATATTGCAAAAGAACAGTTAAGGTTTACAAACGGCGAATGGATTGACCGCCAACACGGTAACAAAATCCAAGTGCCAACAGCTCCCTGGACACAACAACAAGCATAAAAGCTCTTTCGAGCGTAAACGCGTAAGAATTCAGATTGAGGGATGAGTCCAATACGTTAGTGTCGCGGTGATTTTCGGATATCAAGCTATTGATTAGCGTTGACTCACAATTTTAAGTTCACCACCGAGCTTTTATTTTTTCCAAGGAAAAGGGGAAAAAATCGAATATACCCTATTTTTTTAGAGATTAATGGTTCGGAGGTTGGTTACGTGAAGAGAAGGTATTAACACCCTAAACGTCTATAGTACTCTATAGAAACCTCTTGCTTTTATTTATTTTTGCGCTAAAATTAATTGCTTGCAAAAAAGTTAAGTGTAAATAAATAAAGAAAGAAAGAAAATGCTTTGTGTTTTGTTGATTTAGAAAGACAAAGTTTTTTGCCTACGTACCCGAGCGGGATCAAAATCACGTAGTTCGGGGTAAAAAGCCGAGGGATTCGTTTGATTGAATTTAATTTCTTTGAAAATGATTTAAAGATAAAAATCCAAAGTGGCACAAAATAAAGTGGGTTTAATTGATTTTAATTGAAGAAATAAAGTCTAAATTTGATTAAAATTGATTGAAGTTTTTGTTAAGAAAATGAAAATGGGAAAGTCACTTGATTGAAAATCAAGGTCTGTTTGGAAAAGAAGTTTTCTTTTTTTGGTGAGATTTTTGATTATTTGATTTTTTTTTGTGATTATATTTTTTCTACTTGAAGTCTAAAAAATTAAGCGTGACAAAATAAACTAAAGCGTGAGGGATTTTTCATAATGATGTTGGATCAAGATGGAAGTCCCCTTTTCCTTGGATTAAAACTATACTACTATCTTTTTGATTTTTTCTTTTTAGACATAAAGCAGAATAAATAAATATGCATGCAATGCAAGATTTTTTCTTTTTAGACATAAAGCGGAATAAATAAATATACATGCAATGCAAGATTCTCATTTATATTTACATGTGTCCCTAAATACATTCTAAAGCATAAAGGAATAAATAAATAAATAAAATGACAAGTAAAATAAAATGACAAATGCAAGATAAAATGCACAAGATGATATAAAGCATTCAATAAATAAATATGCTAAAGAAAAATAAAGAAAATAACATAAAAGAAATAATTAAAAAATGCATGAGATGATGTTAAACCTAAATAAACTAAAAAGTAAATAAATTAAAAAAAAATGCACTAAATAAACTACAAATAAAAAGCTAAATAAACCTGGATAATGTTGCATATAAGTATATATCCTTAAAAGGAAAAAAAAAAGACAATAAAAAAATAAATAAAAATAAAGCAATCATAATAAAAAGAAAAAGCAAGAAAAAATAAAAAGGAGGAGGGGGGGAGGGAAGAGTGGGCCGAAGGAGGCTTATACAAGGCCGATTCGTACAGAAGTTAGCCATTTGCAAAATCGTTTTTCTCTCTCTAAGTCAAAACTTAGAGACAGAAGCTCTGTATTCTCTCTCCTTCTCCGTTCTTCCTCCGGCGAACTCAGTTAGCTCTGGCATGGTGGCCGGCGAGCCCTAGTGGCTGCGCTGCCGCGCCGGAGTAAAAAAAATTCAAATTCAAATTTTCAATTTTTTTTGGTCTTTCAGAAATCCTTTCTTTCCCTCTTTGTGTTTATTGAGTTCGATTTAAAAGAAAAAAGAACTACTCGACCTAGATCTAAGTTTTAAAATGTCAACATAAAAACTCTTTCTACCATTTATGTTTTTCGAACCGGTTGTATTATGGTTTGGTTGGCTTGTGTATGTTTGTGGTATGGCTTGAGTATGTTGGTTGGTGATTTGTGTTGGCTGTTTTCGGTTTGGCCTTGGTATTCTTACGTGTTTGATTGTTGGATTTGAGATTCTGGAATTTTGGTTTTAGTGTTGTTCTCGGGTGTTTTTGTTGATGTGTTTGTCTTTGGAAATGGGTTTGTATTGTATTCTTGGTGATTTGGCCGTGTTGGTTCCGAAATTAGGGTTTCCAAAAAAAATCCCCCCTTCTTCACTGATTCTGGCCTCGTTTTATATTACAAATGTTCTGGACAAATGTGGTATGTTGGTACTAGTAGAATTAGAGTTTTTGAGGTGTTGGCCAAATCTGGTAATCTCAGAGTACACAAATGCAAGAACTGGACAAAAATACCCCTGAAGGCATCCTATGATTTATTGGACATGTTTTGGACTTAAATTAAAAAAGATAAATAAATCAGAATACATATAAAAAAAAGATTCGAAAGAAAAAAATAAAAATAAAAAAAGTACAAATATGAAAATTAAATTAAACAAAAATAAAGTAATAATAAATAAAAACTAAATAATAAAATAATAAAAAACTTAAAAAAAAACTGTCGCCTCCGGAACCAAACAAATGAGCTACTTTAAAGTAGCCTCTCTGCCGAAATTTCGTCTGAAGCGACGAACAAGTTCGGTTTAAAAGGCGAATAAAAAAGAGAAAAATTGGGTCAAAAATGAGGGTATGACAGTTAGTAACCAGACCTTTTCAGGTTATTGTAACCGAACCAGACCCTTTCGGGTTAATGAGAACGAACCACAACTAAGCCAGAATCTGAGCTCCCCAATTTCTGAGTAGGAAAACGCGAACACAGAACAATCAGCCGAAAATCTCACAAAAAACCTGCCAACGAAGAAGATCCAGCAACCTACAAAAGGAAGAAAAAAAAACAAAACATAGAGACCAGAAAGCGGAAATCCGAGGACCCAAACAACGGAGCTCGCACGAAACCACCTGGCTAACACGAACATAATCCAAACTTAACCAGCTTGAACCACCAAACCAGCAGATTTGGACCCCAACGAGCAACAATCTGGAATCAAAGCACAAACCATACCAGACCTGAGTTCCAATCCCAGATCAAAACCAACAAACCTCGTAGTTCCTACCAAACGACGACGAAAACGCGAAGAAGGATGATTAAACCAAAAGAACGTCGATCGCCGGAGGGAGAAGAGCAAAAGAACCGCCGAACAGAACTCATTGACGTGGCACCTGCCGTGAGTTCACCAATAAAACCTGGTCTACAGACGCAAAACAAGAAGAAGAGGTGATACAGATGGCAAATCCATCATCACATCACCATCCACCACGATCTATATCTTTTACGGCCGCAACTTTGGAAGGAGGGAGGCAACGCGTTTGAGGTTCTAGAGAGAAGACAGAGGTTTTGTTTTTTTTAGAGAGAGAAGATAAAAAAATTCAAATTAATTATATTAATTATTACATGTATGAATACATTATACAAAATACTTATAGTCTATTCAATTGATTAGAAGCAAGCATAAGTAATGCTGGTTTATAGTCAAGAACCTTTGCACATATGCGACCATTTAAGTTTTGGTTGGTGGTGCAAAAGTACGTACAACCTTTGGTCCTTTCAAAGCTTGGAATCTAAATTAACTAACCAATGGAGCTAGCTAGGAATCAAAAAATAACACTGAAAATTCGAACACAATTCTAAGAATCTAAATCACTAAGAGAGTATTTCCATTAAGCTAGGGAACCAATTTCATGCTCCAAAACTTTTTGCCAAAAGGGGCAAATTGGAAGCTATCTAGAAGGGAATTTACGTGGATAAATTAAGAGGGGCAGAAATGACTGAAAACATACAAGTGGGAGAGTATACCTTGACATGAATAGCACAAACAATGTCACTTGTTAATGTAACTTGTTTAGCTAGACAAATGCACAATGCGAAATTGAAGCTAGTATACGTGTCTATTGAAGAGGAGAAGAGTGTGTGAGGAAAATCGAATTATATTATATGGATGTTGATGCAAAGCAAAGGTAGCTATATACTAGCTATCAAGATAGGCTTTGTTTTTCACATGCAATGTGTATGATTGGCTAGCTTGTCTTCTTTATCAACATAAGGTTCAAAGCAATCTTGTTGGAGAAAAATTGATATGATATGTGACCACATTTTTCTTTATCTTTAATCTCTGAGCTTTACTTAGTTAATCAAAATCTTAAGTTATTCTTGTTGATAATTTATGTACATATATACTATCTTTTTGACTTGCACGTTTGCTTGATTGCTTTTCTACTTAAGTAATGATTTGATATTAGAATAAATGCACTTTTTTTTTTATTTACGAAAGAATAAAGTGTACATTTAACTATTAAAATAAATATTTTTTTTTATAGGAGAAAACTTATATCATTTCATTAATCAAAATATGTTCAATACAACTTTGTGCATTAATCAAGGTCTGAAAACTAGCTGATAATGTGACCGTCTTTGTTAGCTCATAGGCGACCTCATTTGCTTGTTTCCGCACAAACTCAACACTAGAGTTTTCATAAATTTGACTAAATAAAGTTTTACAATCATGGATTATATTTCCAAACTATGTGACATCATGCTTATTAGAGGTAAGACTATCAACCACTATCTTTGAATCAAACTCAAAATCTATACGCCGTAGGCTCAATTTGTGAACCCATTGGAGAGCTGACAATAAACCCAAAGTTTCTCAAATATGAACATCACAATTTGGATTGAATCATTCTGTCTTAGCCAATACAAAGGCACAACCCTAATCCCTTATGCATATTCATATACCAACTTCAGTATCATGATTAGGGAAAAATGCGTCAATATTGTATTTCATCCTGTAACGCCTAAGGCTAACGAGAATAGGGAGTGATCGCCGGTGCACAATACATGACAATGAGCGGCTCCTGACAGCTTCTAGGCAAACCAAATCACAATAAAATGAGAGGGATCCTGAGACCGTGCATATATGAAACTGCATGGTTGAAGGAAGACTTATAAGAATTGTTTGGTACTACCTATTTCAACAAGATGCATCTTCTTTTCAGTAATCCATTCCACAAGAATTCCACAGTTAAGCGTGCTTGACTTTGGAGCAATTTTGAGATGGGTGACATTTTGGGTCAGCCAACAATCCTGAAAGCAGTATGGGATGTTACACATCCTACCTCTGCTCGATTTGGCCCAACGTGCTAATCTTGTTGGATGTGCTTGCGTAACATGGTTCACAACAACATCCTTATACGCCTTTACATGTTGCGCTGACTCTCAATCAAATAACAAGAATTATGCTCTTTCTACGACAAACTTTGCGCATCCGAAACAACATCCCATACCTTATTGTTGCGTTGCTTCCAAATACTCCATAAAATGCAACCAAAAAGTGCAAAATCGTCACTAGACAACTCTTGTAACATTTAAAAAATAGTGCTACTGCAATTCAGATTTTGGCTCCTCAAAAAAGAAAGGAAAATGCGAAAATTGCTCTCTTCAGTTGAATTGCACATTGCACCTAACAATTAACCATCTTGTTCCTAAGTCACAATCTTGTAGGTAATACATTCCTGACAATTCTCCACACTAATTTTTTAACTTTAGGAGGGGCTTTCAGCTTCCAGATTAAATTCCTACTACATGTAACTTTATCTTTAGAGATATCTAGTAACTCTTGCATACAGAGACGATAAGCACCACATACACAATATTCACCATTTTTCTCTTTATTCCACACCAACCTGCCCTTTTTAACAGATGGGTACAATGACGTATTCAAAATATTAGTGACAATTTGGTGATAAAAAATTGAACCTAGAAAAGGAACACCCTACACCTTCTCATTTGGTAAAAAGACGAAAGTTTTCTTCTTGAGGTGGAACCAAAGAGATATTACCTGTAATCCACTTGTTATACCACACCAAAATAACATCTCCATCTCCTATTCTTCATCTACTCCTTACCTTTAAGATAAAATTTGAGTTAGAGAGGCTCCAACTCACATTACTAGGTTTATGTCTCTATGTGAATTGTTGAAAATCATAATGAGGGAAGTACTTAGCCTTGTAAATACGGACAATAAAGGTATTTGAATTGGTAATGATTCACCATCCTCGTTTACCCTATATGATAATGACAAGATTAAAAATCGGTAAACTTTTAAAGCTCATTCCTCCATCATAAAAAGTATTTCATGTAAGTTTTAACTATTTGTTTATTTTATTTGTGTATATTTCGACCCATATAGTTAAATTTGGACTTTAAGCGTCCTCATGAGCTTAACTCAGTTGGTAAGGACAATGCATAATATATACAAGGTCCGGGTTTGAACCCGGACACCACAAAAACATTCGGACCTTAAGCATGCAGATAATTTGTCCCATAGTTTTTTTTTAATAAACCTTTTTTTTATTAAAGAGAGTACAATGGTACTCTAACCCAAATTCTTCGCATAGATAAATTCTCAGAACGCTAGATTTTAGTTAGTCAAAATCATGGCTGATTGGAGTTAGATTTTATTTTTTTCTGTCTATAAATTATACTTTTAAATATCATTTTAGACCTTATAAAAAAGAATTCATTTTAGACATTTCTAAACCAATACAAACTTATTTTACTCACATCTTTATTTACGTTTTATTTGCTTTCAGCTTTTAGTTCTCTACAAACCTATATCACTTAGGTACTTGACAATGTCTCTTTCTTGACCTAATCGTTTGGGAATTTTTGTTGTTGTTGAGAGTTATTACTATTAGTCGAATTTTCGGATTAACTTCACAAACATATTCTTAAGAATGACACAAAGGATTTTGCTTTTGTGCTGCCGTGATATATTATGTAGATCAAATTGGATTAAATTTTAGATACAAGTCTAAAAGTTCGTATGATCTAATTTGCATAATGTACATAGTCAAATTAACGTCTAATTGAAATCATGTTCAAGTTATTCCATAAATCTTAACTTGTTGGTTAAATAACTATCCAAACTAGTTTATGATAAATCTGGTTAGTAAATATATTTGAATATATTTCTAAGAGATAATCTGACTATTATAATGAATTAAAAATATTTTTTGATGCAATCTATCTGATAATTGTCTTTGGAATAATTTTTTTTTTTTTTAGAAAAATAGTTTACTAATTATGCACCAACACCAACAATATAAAAACAAGTTTTCATGTAAGCCTAATTATATTTAGCAAAATGTTAACATGTGCTTTAAGGACACATGTTAAAGAACTAAAAGTGGAAATTCTGCCTTAAAATTTGTGCTAATTTATTTTTCAAAAAATTGAAAATTAATGTTTTTAAATCAATTTATCATTTATGAAATCCTTAACATTCACATTGTAATGATATTTTAAAAAAAAGCACAACTTTATCAAATAAAAATGCACAAATTAAATAATAATATTATGAAATATAATATTTTTGTCAATTAATTTTTGTATATAATTGGATTGAATAATTTCAATAAAATATCCGTTAAAGAATATCGTATAGGAATTTCAATAATTTCTGATATCATTCATTTATATAATTATTTATGAGTTTAATGGTGATGAGTTGACGGTTCAAAACAATTTTGCACATACAACCAATCAAAACATTTAGAATCGTCACATCAAATAATATTTTTAATTTACGTGGCAATTTGAAATGTTTTGATTAGTCATGTGTATAAAGTTGTTTTGTACTGTCAACCCACCACCATTAAACTCATTATTTATTCAAAAAATTCTTTTATATAATTATAATTAATGTTAAATCTCATATGTATTTAGACACATAGATGAACTGTGTTCTAAAACCTACCTCATTTGCATATTTTTGTAATAAAAAACTATTTACATGTTTTTTTATAGGCCAAAAGATAGGTCAAGCATGACGATTTACATATAAATGAATATAATTTTCATGCTGTTAGACGAGACACGATATTTTCGTGAAGAAAAGAAGGAAAAGAAAAGACACGACATAAAATATATGATAGGCATGTTGGCACCAACCATTTCTATGAATCTTTGCTGACAGATATAAATATGGGATACCTGAGGCAGAAGCACGTGCTAAACAACACACAAGTAACACAAACAGCGGCGAAACTAACAATAATTTTATGAGGTGGCTACCTGAAAGTAACCAAGTTACAAAAATTATTACACCTAAAATTGAATTTGGAGTAGCCAAATATATATTATTAGGGGTAGCTAAACATAAAAATATACTTATTAACTCAATAAAATTTATTTTTTTGGGTAGCCATAGCTACCCCTTTGTTGTACAAGCATTCGCCCCTGAACACAAACCTTTTTAGTCAAAAAAAGATAAATAGTAACACAAACTTTTCGTGTTGTGATTAATTAACTAAAGTAAATGCTAACCAGTACTTGATAAAGTAGATCGTCTTTGAGCAAAAGCAAGGAGTTTTATGAAGCTCGACCTCTAATTTACACGGTCTCAAATATTTGTAAGGATATATGTATAATTTTTGGGGTGTGGTGGTTAGCCTGTATTTTCGACAGGCTCAATTAAATGCAGTCAAATGAAGTTTGACTTGTCATTTCAAGATCAAGGGTGAAAGCAGCGACAAGCAAGAAGTTGTCGAAGATTTCAACAAAGTTTGGGACTTAGCAATATTGAAGAAATTGAAGGATAGCAAACTCGACAAAAGAAGAATGGGCATATAACGGATAAGACCAAGTAGCTGTTGTCGAAAGAAAGAATAATCAGATTCAAATTCAAGAGTTTCGAAAGACAAGAGACGTTGGAAGCAATTATAGTTAGATAGGATTGTAGTGTTATTTTTCTTAGTATAGATATGAGTTTTCATGAGGAAAAAGGGTCACAATTCACATGCATGAAACTTAAACACTCAAAATATCTATGTCAAAGCGAGAAATGAGTAACAAGTCAATGTATGATCCTTGTGAACAACTTTTCATTTAATTCAATATAATTTAAATTTTGTTTTCCCTTGCATTTACTTGTTTTTGCATATTTCGACATCTTCAATTCTCTTTAGATTTGAAGATTGTTTTCCTCTTTTATTCAAATAATTTCAAGAACACCATGAACATTCAAGCATTTATGGGAAATATTAACGCACATATATGTCCTGAGATTCCTGGTTGATCTCTCAAGTAACTATTTTATTAACCAGCGCTTATTTATAAAAAAATCATAGTAAACAAATTGGCACGTCCAGTGGAACATTTGTGTGCTAAGATTTAAATATTTTAAAAAAATATCTCTGAAAGTTTTTCGTTCTTGGTTTTTTTTCAAAAACTTGTGAATTTATCTTCGTATGCGATTGAGAGGTGGTAAACGTCTTCCTGGAATGGTTCGTCCTAATTGAAGTTCCGCTTCTGCATCCAATGCACAATCTATTGCGCAAAGTTCACAAGAAATCCCTGTCAGTAGTGCAATTCCTACAAATATCGTGGGGGTGACTTCCCCTATGCCATCTTCGACCAATATGGGAGTGACTATCCCTGCGGCTATTTCGACGACTGCAGCAGCAACACACTCTAGTCCATTGGTCTCTGCGCCATTTACACAGGGATTCTATATCCCTAGTGGATCCTCTATCCCTATTATGCCTGCATTTACAACGACAATGGCAGGTAGGTGTTATTCTTATCGCATCCCAACTTCGTTGATGGCATGCCTTCAGACTAACACATCTATGTTTGCAGATAATGCAAACACGGTGGTGTCTCCTCTTCATGTTTTGCAATAAGCGTTCTTGGTCAAAACGCTCAACCCTCATTGACTACATCATCCTTGCAATGCCTTAGGCAACAGATGGATGAAAGTAACCATGACATGGTAAACATGTTGACACAACAAATTGGAACAATGTTCAATCCTATGATTCAGAACACAAACCAAAGTTACCAAATGTTGGTTACATATGTAGGTAGGATTGAATATTTTGTTTCTCCTGTTCAACCCCAAAATAATAGGCCTTTACAAATAAGCGAATGGGCAAACAATCAGGGAAATCAAGGACAACATGTTTCCCAAGGTCTCAAACAACCGACCACAGAGACAGTCGAAAGAGTCTCTGAAGTTTTTCCGGTTAATAGGAACCAAAATGTAGATAAGGTGGTTAGACAAGTCCATCAAAACAATTTGGGAGCCCAAAATAACATAGTCAGCCTTGTCGAAACAATTCTAGTTTAAAATGGCCTCAATGTAGGCCTACAAAGGCCAAACTTTGTGTCGACATTACCTGAGTATGTGTTGCAAACTGAACTCCCAAGGGGATGGAAAGTCCCCAAGTTCACAAAGTTCGTTGGTGATACCAGTGAATCTATTGTCGAACAAGTTGCTCGCTATTTAACTGAGATTGGAGATATAGCAAATAATGAAAACTTAAGAATGAAATATATCCCAAGCTCTTTCACGAAAAATGCCTTCACTTGGTTTACAACCTTGCCTCCACACTCTATGTGCACTGAATGGGAGGTAATCCATTAAATTATTTTCAGCATTTATTTTCCTTTTCAATAAGCTAAGCTGAGATTTCCTTTCTGATCAACATAATTTCTTTTTCTGTTACTAACCCTCAAATTTTATCATATAAAATTGTATTTATTTGCATTTACATTTATAACCTTTCCATTTATGCTTTAATTTGTTTTAATATTAGAAAGTCATTTGAGAACGTTTACAGTGGAGGCTAGTTGACCCTTACATTCAAGAGCACAGTAATTATTGGGGCTTACTACTGAAGGTACTCATATGATCACCATATCTTATCTGAATAACATAACCAGTGATATTTAGAGTCAAATATTTCAAATCCATTCTATTACTATAACTCTTTATATCATGAGTGTTTCATATGGATGTTATTTTTGCTCGAATTCACGGTCGTTCTTTACGGACGATCGGTTAAGTTATATTACACACGAGGCAAATTTTTTTTGGTACCTTGAGCCTTTCAAGCCATCCTTTTATATTCTTATTATCCTTTGTGAAACCACTTTGAGCCTCCATATGCAATTTCTTTTGTTGTTACTAAGTGACGAATCATGTCACAGTCCTGAACCTTAAATGTAATCTGTTTGATTTCTCTTGGATTTAGATATATAATTATTTTGACTTGGAATGGTTTGAAGGTAAGTTTGAGGTTGCTCTTTGGAACTAGCAAAATTTTAAGTTTGGGGGTGGGGGTACCAGTAGAACTTATTTATCAAAAAGAAAAAAAATCAAGAGTAAAAAACATCAAAAATTTTGGTCTCTTAAAAAAAAATTGTATATTTATGTTGAAAAAGATAACTAGTTCTACTTTAGTACCCATCTTGACTGATGCAAGGAAGGAAGGTTAACAGTTCATAAATGTTTAGTAGAAATCCTTAGGTTGATAATCTAGCTCCAAATTCTTTTGTTAGTCTACTTTTCCAAATATATCAACCCTTAACTTAATCCACGTTATAACCCTGAAAGACCTCAAAGTGTGTATATAATTTAATTTTGAATGTTTGTTTAGAATTTTCTCAAATTTACAGCAAGGTACATTCATGTGATGACTGAAGTGGCAAATTATGTGACCAACCCTATTGGCTTTATGGGATACATACGTGTATCATGGAAAATAGTATGGTTGAGTGTATGAGCTATCTTCTCCAAGTCTGTCCCGTTTGAGTGTAATGAGGTAAGTTAGTCAATGTTGTAGATGTGATGATTGATGATATGAGCACAACTCCGGAAAGGTATGTTTTTCTTGAAAAAAAATGCAAAGAATCAAATATGTTTTTATTTCGTTACTTGAGGACAAGCAACAATTTAAGTTTGGGGTTGTGAAGACATGTCATCTTACATTATTCTTAGCATGTTTTTCAGTCATTTTCAGTAGGTTTTACCAGTAAAGCAGAGGAGTATTAGAGCAATTTCCTATGATTTTGGGACATTTGTAATGTTTTTATAATTGAGTCCGTAATTTTGTTCTTCCCAAAACATAACAATTTTATGATGTTTTTGATGTAGTTCACGAAGAAATCATGCAAATCGGCAAAACAAGACATCCGAAGATTTGTGAAGTCATTGGGAAGATGAAAAACGAAGATTTAAGAGGCCTCAGAAGACTTTACAAATGGGGGAATTTTGTTACCAAGTTCCAAGACATCTTACATAGAAGCAAACACCTAAAAAGGCGATGAAACAGGTAATTCAGCACCCAGAATGCACTCACAAGCGCCCAGGTGCACTGGAGGGGGCGCCAGGCGCCCATAACTAACAAATAGGGTGCCTGGCGCATGTTTTGAGGTGCCTAGCACCTGCACACAAACACACACACACATGCGCCTGGCGCCTGTGCCTTGCAGCCCAAGGCGTTGTTTTATGACTTTTTGTAGAAGAAAGTTTGCGTTATTAGTCCAAAATCAGGTGGAAACTTTCCCTATAAATATCGCATTCCTCATTCATTATTTCTCGTTCATAACTGAGGCAGTTCAAGAGGAAGACGAGCACTAGGAGCTTCTAGGAGGAGTTTCTCTCTCCTCTCTTCAAGTTTTTCTAGGGTAAGTTATATTTTTTTGTAATTAGGTTTTAGTTACCATGGGTAACTAAATCTTTTTAGGCTAGGGTTCTAAGATGAACCTCTATTTTATTTGTTGGATAATTATTTAATTTAAAGTCGTTTATTCAGTTATTTTTTGTTTGCTATTTAGTTTTACTGTAGTGCGTAAGATTTGTCTCCTCTAGAGCGCAACCCAAATTTAGGCACTTAGGTAGTGACAAAGCCTAATATTGATATTTATATCTGTCTAACTAGGAAGTAAGTAATTAGTAACTAGCGAAAGAAATCGAAAGCGAGTGGACCCTGGCAGTAAGTACTTAGGAGGTTGCATAACTAATATTGAGTAAAATCTGTTGAAGCCAGGATGTAACTAGTTAGTAATTAAGGAAACAAGTAACTTCACGGCTTAAATCAGCTCCGTAACTCCATTCTCCTTGCACCTCGGTAAGGTAGACGCTGATAAGGATGCCCGTTCGTAGAACTATTGAGATGAAGAATGTGTTATGTACCCCTAAAATTCATAGATGAGAAAACCTTTAGGAACACTGTCCACCATACCTTTGGAAATTTAGGAACGCAAACTTAAATTTATGTTTTAATTACCCCTGAGGGAGTAATACCCCACACATAAGGATCACTGTCTGACCAATAGATGCAACTCAACAGGCGGAGGGATAGACCGAAATCAACCGAGAGAGTAAGACCCTGCACGTAAGGATCACCGTGCCAGCAACAAGTGCAACTTGACAACCGATTAGGTTATCATGTCCTGACGGACTCATCACTTAGATAGACTACTCAAAATAACTGAACGTGATTTAACTGTTAATTAATTTCAACAAATGAATGGGGGATTCGAATAATCCTAACCGCTGCTAACATTCTGCAACAAAACAGGTAACTTTGCTCTTTTGCAAACATATTAACTTTGCAAACTCTAAACCCTAAACTCTTTTATTATTATTTTGTTCCCAAATAAGTAACGTGAATTGTTTGGACGAAACAACAATCCATGTGGATACGATACTCTACTTATCACTTTATTACTTGGTAAATGATTTGGTACACTTGCCTAATCCGACCATCAGGGTTATACGATGTAATACAATCATAACCAATGGATGTTTGTTGATTGATTAAATTGTTGTAAATGATGAAAATGACACTGAAGAGGTTGTTGTTGAGAATGAGTTGGCAAGGTTGTTCAATTTCTCTTTGAGGAAGTAGTTAAAATAAAAATGTTCTTGAAGCTGGAAGAGTGAAAGAAAGTGAGGAGGGAAAAGAAGAAAAAAAATAATGGAGTTTAAAAGAAAATGTATGGGAGTGGGGATGAGGTTTCATCTGTAAACAGATTTTCGTACCCACCTCCTCTAAACATATTAATTGTTGAAGTGGAGAAGGTGGAGAAAAAAAAAATGTTAGTTGAAAATGTGAAGAAGGAAGAAATAAATTGAAGTGTAGAAAGAGAAAAGAAAAATAGAGGTAGAAGGAGAAGTTGGAGGCAGTGAAGTAGGTCATAAGACACTGCCTCTATAGTCAAAATATCATTGGAGAGTCACATTACATGTGTCCACGGGAAGTGTAAAGGTTGGAAAGACATTACTTGTTTTTAGATCGAGTGTAAATTTGGCACTTCTCTATTATTAAGGGTGGTTACCTGAAGCTAAAACCTCTCTATATGTAATTTGCTGACATATCCTTTAGACGTTTTTGTTGGATGATTAAGGAAGTTCACACCAACGCAGATAAGTTAAAGTTTAAGCATGACTAAGTGATGGACATGAAGAAGGATGATACATCTACTCTAATACTAGACAAAACCTTCACCCAGAGTGCTATTTATATGAATATAACATAAAATATTTTATAATTAGTGTATAAGAAAACGTATTATCAATCAAGGAAGTTAGGTTTAGTGGAAAGGGATAACTTCCACAACTTGGTGAACAATATTCAAATTTCAACTAGAAAAGATATCCACATTTAATTCTGACATGTTTCAAATAAGATTATCTCAAGTGAAAGTAAGACATGAGAACCAAATTTTTGTTAAAAAAAGGTAATATCGACAGTGTTTTTTCTAAGAGTTTTAAAATCTAACATTAAAAAAAAATCAAGGGATGGTAAGGATAAAATATAATAGTTCAAAGAAGAATAGAGGTTTGGCCAACCTAAATTAGTTCCTAGCTATATTTCATAATACTTTATACTTCCTCCGGTCCTTTATACAAGAAACAAAAGACATAAAACATCAAGACCAAGGAAATACATTGAAAATAGTCATATTCATTTAATTCACTTCTACATTTAAAAACATTCCATGAATACCCTAAATTAATTACTCTTTATTCCACCAACTTGTTTACTTTTAATATTCTCTCTCATAATAAATAAGGTCACAAATGAAATTTACCTTCAAACATACTTGAAACTTGGTCAATCTTCTTATAAAAAGGACCAAAAAAATTTCACTTTTGTTTCTAATAAAAAGGACCGGAGGGAGTATAATAATTAATATAACTAATAACTAATCTATACTTTTTGTAAAAAAAATAAAAAAAATTAACAACTATAAAGAACATATATAATATTGTGAATTTGATCGCAAATCTCACACCGATAAACTTAGATGTGTGAAGCAAAAGGGAAGTAATAACTAATAAGCAAAGTAGCTTCGAGCAACAACAACAATAATAGACCTAGATCTAACTTAGGAACCAAGTGGGAAAACACAAAACCACAAGCAAAAGATAAAGAGAGAAGAGACACAAACACACATAGAATTGTTTACCCAGTTCGATTTGAATTTTACCTACTTTAGGGGGAAAGACATCTCTGCACTTCACTATCAATGAATGCTTTACAAAGAGATACAAAAGTGTTACAATAAACTAGCTTCAACAGACTCTCCAAAAACAAACCTAAATTTTACCCGTTTCCCAATCTATTTCCATGAACAAGAGATTCAATGATTTTTCACTCGCTCAAGGTGTTTCCCAACGCAAGAATCTCACCCAAAGATACTGAACTCTTAGTCTTCATATTGCCTAAAAGTTACATGAGATTGCCCAAATAAAAATGATGAATTAAACCCTTTTATAGAGTTCCGAACCAGGCAAAATTGTGCCATGATTTGCATGGATCATATCACAATAAAGCTAGTATATAGTACAATACTACAATCTGATCCAAATTCTAGCTCAAAAATAGTGCCATGATCTATAAATTCTTGTCGCGATTTTATCCATTCAGAACCTCAACAATTTTGAATTTTGAGCCACTTTTAATATATAAAAAATAAATTATGCGAGTTTCATTGCCAGACTCTTTAGAACTAACAAAAAAAAACTTAGTGTGACTTTTTTCTTTCAATTTTATCCTTTATTTAAACTATTTTATTTATAATTTTGTGATTCTTTACCCAATCAAATAATTGAATTTCCATACCTATATATAAAGGAGTAAAAATAATTTTGTCCTTCGTTTATCATATTTGATTTTCAATTTTTATCATTCTTTTTTCAATGCCCATATTTAAAACGAATATCATATTTTGGTTTAGACTTTTTCTTTCAATTTTACCATTCATTTGTATCTGAATTTAGTCATATTTATTCTATACATATATATAAAGGAGTACTAAATAATTTTGTCCTTCATTTAACATATTTGATTTTCAATTTTTATCATTCTTTTTTCAATACTTATATATAAAATTAATATCATATTTTGGTTTAGAATTTTTCTTCCAATTTTACCGTTCATTTATATATGAATTTAGTCATACCTATAAATTTGAATCAAACCAAATTTAAACCAAATATAATCAATCTTAACAAATTAAATTTAGCTTAATCGCAATTCAAATTCGAATTAAAAATATAATAGTTAAAATGAAAATAATATCAAACAATAAATGGCATCAACAACTTCATGTTTAACTTTTGTCATGTTTAACTTTGGGGTTGTACATTGAGCTGGGTTGAGCCACTTTCTGTCAAAATCAGAAATCGAACTATGTAGAGAATCCCAATTTAGTTCTAATTTAAAAACCACAGGTTATAGCATTGAGTTGAGTTTGGTTTGGTTGGGTCAAACTGCCAATTTTTTAATCGGGTTGGGTTTGATATTGGTTTATCCACATTATTTAATGATTTTATTTTTCAAAAATTTAATTTGATTGTAACTATGTAAATTATGAGTCATTAATGTATTCTTAAAAAAATGCCAAACCTTACTTTTTTTCAATATTATTCTGGCATCAAATATATAAACATACTATAAGTAAGAGTACTAATAAAACATATCTTCAAATACTTACATTTAACTTTGCAAACATAAAAAAACCAAAGTGCATGGCCTAAAATTGCATTAAGTGCTTGCAAACATCCTAAATTAACTTAAGTTATTGCTCACAAAATAACAAGTCTCAAGATGCTAAATGTATCATTAGAAGAGCTCATCAAAAGCCAAAATTCCAATTACATAATTGATTGGATTTGGTTTGAAAAAATTGGGATAGACTTGGTAAACGGATTGACTTTTACCAGCTTCTTTTTTTGCAAGTTAATTGTTTAGGGTAGTGATACATAGATCACCTTAGGTGACATGTACCACTTGTACACAAACATGTGATTTGTGTCCATGTGGTCCTCACACACACACAAAACTCATATTTTGTGTGTCTCACACACTCTCACATGGGATGGTACAATGTGTGTATGGTGAAAAGGGTGTCCATGAAACATTATCTAATCGTTTATGTGGATTGGATGCAGGTAAAACGGTTACCCACATTTGTTAATTAGTTTTGCAATTTTGCAAACCACTAGTTAAGGGTGACAATGGGTAGGGTATGGATAGGGTAATATAGTACATATCCTCATACCCACATTTGGAAAAATCCACATACCCAAGATGATACCCGCGTGGGTAGCAACTTTCGTACTCGGGCTTTGGGTAACTAACTACCCGTGCCCTTACCTGTTACCTGTATTTCTACTAAAAAAATTGATCAATTACAAAAATATCATATCATATTAACACAATTAAAAAAAGTTTTCAAATATAATAACTTAGTTATGAAATATTTTTATCAAGCCTAAGTACCCATGCTTGGACCTTTACTTTTCATCTAGATTTGTTACCTAAATATTTTTAATTTATCAACCATGCCTGAGTTGATATTATGTTAATAAATAAATATTTTCATTAAAAATGTATCATAATTTATATTGCAATTTTTAAAACTGGTATATGTATCCAACCTAAACCATCAAATTGGGTCAATTTGGATCGATTTTCCTGATTTTATCCAACCCATTTACACCCCTAATAATTTATATTCGAGATAAAGTAACTGACACATAAGTGTCTGTATACGCATTATTATTATTATTATTATTATTGAAGAAAGGCAAAGGAGTGAATGAATGGGCCAGCGGAAGTGTCGCCTTGACACCCCATTTCCATGTCTATATATGCACATAACTAATTTTCTCTGTTTTTGACACCCTCATACTCTCCATCATCTTAGCTAACTACTCTCTTAACTTCTCTCTCTCTTCCCTCCTTAAACCATTTCACATTAATTCTCTCCTTCTATATATCCTTACATATTCCTCACCTTCTCTCCTTCCTTCCCTTTTTTATTTATCATGCATTCTTTTAAGTAGCCAAATTCTATCTAGCTTAGGAACACTTGTGTGAAACATATCACCAAATCAAGCATATTATATTAATTTATTTGTACATATACCTAATTCATTGCCTCCAATCCATTCAAGAAGATTCATCACCATGTTGCAAGATGTTATCCACCCTCCATCACATGATGATCAACTATCCATTGTAATTGCCTCAACCTTGTTAATTATATATTTTATCTCAATAATCTTACATTTAATGTTGTTATGCATGCATGCGTTGGAATGGAACTATATGTTATCTTTAATTTTGTCATGCATGCATGCACCTTCTCAACAGTTAATTTGTTTGAAAAGAGGGTTGTTTTTCCTTAGGGTTACTCTTAAATTTTGGTAGCCAAAGTAGTTGGTTATTTATGTCTTCTTGCAATTTATTCTCTTTACATGCATTAGAATCATGTATGAATCATGAATATAGTTTTCTTATGTTTCTTACATGTTTCATGTTAATTAATTTAATTTGTCTCTCAATCAATATAAGTTTGAATATTTGTTACATCGTTAGTTATAAGTATTAATTACTATTATTTATAGCAAAACAAGAAGCCATATACATACATATACCCTCACAATTTATTGGACTATTATGTCTTCTTTCCTCTATTTATATGGTTGGCAAGCATAATATTTTCTTTGACTGGAAACAAATAAGAAGGAATCAAAGACTCCGTGAGAGTAAGGCTTTGTTCTTTCAAATACTTATCCTATTCAAGACAATGCCCCTACCATCAAAATGTCATTTTCTAAGGGCAAATTAGTAAAATGGTGTAACATTTCCTTGATAGTCATTTTAGACATAGCTTTCAGTTCCTGTGGAATATATATCTCTTTGGAGCTTCATTTGTAAGCTTTCTTAATTTTGATATTCTTTATTCAATTAGATGGGAAGAAAGAGCTAAATAATGTAATGACAAAAAAAGTTCATATAGGCATAGCATTATGAAAGTGTTCCTTTAAGTGGCTTTTCATTCCCATTGAAGGACAAATTTCCATTTAATGAAAAGAAAAATAACATATAGCATGAGGTTCTTTCTTTGTTTTTACTTTGTTGTGTTTTGATGTTATTAACATTAGGTAATTTGGTTCCAACGACACATGAAGCATAGATGCAATTGCACATTTCTTTTTCACAATAAATAACTCGAAAAAGAAATCACTTTTTGAAGAATTTCTTATATGTCTATTACCAATTATGGACAATGACTGACTAGACTATGCAACCAACTAGTTATATGTAGAATGCCCCAATAAGGCTTTGCATATTGCTTTGTTTTGTTTTCTTCTTGACAATGAAGGAGTAGTATTGTGTGAAAGCTATGTAACATTGACAGCTAGGATGAAGTGTCTCTCGGTGTCCGATACGTGTTAGTGTCCAATACTACCGAAAAAATTGCATTTTTGGACGGAACGTATTACATCCCAAGTTACATTAAATTTTAAAACATATTATGATAAACTCGGGATGGAATAATTTTTTATTTTTTTTAAATATCTACATGAAGTTCGTCCAAATATTTGAGAAATATTTCATACAAAACAAAAAATATTCATCCAAAATATTGAGAAACATTACTGATAGGAAGTAGTATTTTGCATAATTTAAATATTTTAGCTAGTTCTTTCTTAAATCCATCAAAAAGATCGAGATGGAAATTAGACGTAGTTTTATCATGACATCGACACATGTTTTATTCAATTACTTCCATTTTCTTAAATTATTCTCAGTGTCTACGTATCAGTCTTTTGTTCGGTGTTTGAGCCGGTAGTTCATAGTGAGAAAGATAGATTCACAAATAAGTATGTTAATTGGCTTGTTTTTCACTTAAGAATACCTAATAATTGATGAAAACGTTTTCATGCCAAAGTTTCAATTTGATTAGAGAATATTATTAGCTTTTGAAATTTGAACTTCTATTATGTTCCAAGTGATCAGATCAGACTCATGTCTATCAACATAAAGGGGAATTGGAATTCGATTCAGTTTTCAAACTCCATAATGAATAGAGAATCACGTATCTACCTTATGTTTTTATATACATGTCTTTCTTTGTTACATCCTAAACCTTATGTGTTCAATAGTTTTTAGTAACATGTTGCTTACATTGTTTTTATGTCACACACTGCAGGATGAAATTTCAAGTCCAATTAGTGCACAAATTTTTGAATTTTGTGACCCTAATTTGTTCCAAGACTCTCTACAACAAAATTCTGATGTTACTTCAAGCTCAAATTGTTGTCATGAAGAAAACAACAACAATTCTTCATATACCTTAAACAACATATCTCAAGCTTTAGATTTAGACAATAACATCAATAGCAATAACAATAACAATAGCAATAGCAATAGTACTGCAACAACTACTAGCACAACAAGCCCTACCACAAACAACAATAACATCAACACAACAAATACCAATAATAATAACAACCTTTCCATTATCTTTGATTCACAAGAAGATATTGACAATGACATTTCAGCTTCTATAGATTTCACATCATCACAATCTTTTCTCGTTCCGCCGCTTCTTCCGATAACAACTCATCAAGAACAATTTGATTTCTCTTCAACACAACCTCATCATCATCTTTCTGGTTTGAAAGAGCTACCACAATATCAGACTGACCCTATATCTTCAGCAGCACCTCTTATGAGTGCATCATTCCCTTCTGTATTTGAAGATGATTGCATATCTTCAATTCCTTCTTATTCTCCTTCTTGTTCTTATCTTAGTAATGGCTTAGGTGTGTATATGCCTCATGGAAATCTTGGTACTGCTTTATCTGCTGATAGTTCTACCTTATTTGGTGGAGGGATTCTATTAGGTTCTGAAATGCAGACACAAGATTTGGATTATCAAGGTGAAAATGGTGGAATTTATTGTACAGATTCTGTTCAACAGGTTTTTAACCCTCAAGATTTTCAGGTATGATCAATAATACTCAAAACTATACTACCTTATTAAGTTTTTCTTTTTTTTTTTTGAAAACTCTTATTAAGTTTTTCTTGATTGCTTATTATAGAAGATATTATGGAAACTTTTGAAATTGCATTTAAGCCTCCTACATACAAAGTAAAAATTGAAAATGTTTTCATTGTTAATGGGAAGTGAAGTTGTTAAAGAATTAGAAGAGGCTATATCAGAAGTGTACTTTTGGTTAAAGCTCATAGTCCAAAAATATCTTAAGCTGCATTAAGAAATAGATAGCATATAATATAAGTCCTTTTATAAAGTCAGCTGCATTAAAAAATACTTTTGATTTGGCCTAGTAGAAAGGAATAACCACTTTAAGTTAATAATAAAAAAGAAAAGATAATATAGACAGAAGCATCATTAGAAAAGACCATCTTTATGATTGGTGCTATGTGTATATCTCTTTCTATAGTCTCTATTATAAGTTATTTTATTACTATAAAGCACGAACACTTGCACGAACGTTAAACATAACACTCACATTGAGACGCAAATATCACTAATAATTTAAGAAAATAAAAATGATTGAATGTAACGAAATATGTTGATCTTAGACATTGATACATGTTGTACACTGGACACATCATCGATTTGAATTATCGGTGCTACATGTTATAATTGATCTTTATAATTGTATTTTATTTTTTAGGCACTTGGTACTGAGAATCACAAACTAGTATCTGGTGCTGGAAGTTGTTCTGCCACATTGGCACCAGAAATTTCACACTTGGAGGACTCTTCTTTGAAAGTTGGAAAACTTTCTGTTGAGCAAAGGAAAGAGAAGATTCATAGATATATGAAGAAGAGAAATGAAAGAAATTTCAGCAAGAAAATCAAGGTATACTATATGATACATAGATTTCAATACATTCATCTATCAAAACTCATTTATTTTTTCAAAATTTAGCTAATGATGCAAACAAATATATGTGCAGTATGCTTGTCGAAAAACTTTAGCCGATAGCCGACCGCGAGTTAGAGGAAGGTTTGCAAAGAATGATGATTTTGGAGAGAATCATAGGCCAGGTAGTAGCAACCATGAAGATGATGATGAAGTAAGATTCCCTAGCCAAATTTATTTAATAAAGCGATATTAATAATCATTTTACAACTGTGTCGAGGAGACTTGAATATTAACCCTAGACTCCGAAATGTTCAGCTTACTTTAGTCAATAAAAAAAAATACCACGTCACTTTCAGTCTTTTTTTTTTCTTTTCCTTTTCAATAATTTGATGGTATAATTCTTTAATCTAAGATTCCTTTCATTTTGTACTTGCAGATAGCTGTTAAAGAAGAAGATGATATGGTTGATTCCTCAGATATCTTTGCACATATCAGTGGACTTAACTCCTTCAAATGCAACTATTCCATCCACTCATTGATTTGAATTAATTAATTAATTAATATATAGTTTGACTAGTATATGTATATCTATAATATAATATATATTTAGCTTGTGTAGATTTTTGTAGGGCCCTTTACCATCTTCAGGGTTTGATGGCATAAGGAAAGTGAATAATTGGGGTCCAAAATATTATATATGAATAAGTGAGTTAGGAACACACAGAAACTAGAAAATGTATACATTTTTGCAGATATTGTCTTTTTCTATGTTGTAACTATGAACTAGTTGTATTTACCACATGAAAAAAAATTCGGTTGCCCCACAAAACTTGGATTTGGTTCTGTTTTGAATGTCATGTTATGATTTTCTTCTTTTTTTCTAAAAATAAAACAGAGAGAAACATAATATTTTCTCTAATATAACTAATGATTTGAGTTAATTTACATTGCATTAGTGTGCCATGGATCTGATTTGGGTGCTCATGATTTGGATCAAGGTATGAATGCATATATACTCATTAAGTGTATAAATTTTTGGATGGTGTATAATTTTTTTTCTCTAGTGTAAATAAATAGAAAAGGCACATATAGTTCAATATTCAAGGGAGATATTTTCACAAAGGCTCCTCAAATAGAGACATTCTATTGAGAAGTATCATGTACAATTTCGATAATTTCTTCAAGCTTCTTGCGCATTCCATTCGGATTATAAAATTTTAACGTGTTTTAAAGGATGTTTTATGCTTTTCAAATTATATAATCTGAAATTCATAAGTCGTGCGAGAAATCAACAAGATTGAAAAAACAATCTACCATTTTTTTTCTTCAATTTGTGGGCCTAACATGTTTCTTGTGGGGCCAACTCTATTTGATTTTGGATACTGTTCCATACCTGATTATTTTCATCCATACCCATGATTAAACAATTTTTTATATGTAAATATCAGTACCAAATTGTTGTGATATGAGTGGAAAGCAACTCAAATTTTTTAATTACGTCGTTATGAGTTTGATCTCTAACTAATATATATGAAATTTCACTATTAAAAAGAAGCATCTCTTAAATGTATTATACTTTAACTCCTTAAATAGATTAATATATGCATTTGCGTGCAACAAATAACCTAAATTTTTTTATTGTTGAGCAACATACACTCTACAGTACCGTTAAATTCATCGGGCACTCTCTTCTCTTGTGGTGCTTCCTTTTATTCCCCGTGTGGACATTTGACTACTCTCAACTAGGGGTCCACAAGGGATTGATACAGTTATACTTCTATTCAAATAGATTTAGTTTATTTAATTTGCAATTTCTGACTAAAAACTTGAGAATAAGTTGTGCAATACATATAGCACAAATTCTCTTAGAATGAATTGAAAACACACGGAACAAAATCATCCAATAAACAACGGAGATAATGTAGAGATAAAAGAGTGCAGGGGAGAGAAAAGAATGAAACAGTGAGTATATAGTTTCGTAGTTGGTGCAAATTCATGTGAGATTTTTGGAAATGAATCTTTTCATGTGTGAGTTCTAGCCATTAGGTTACTAGACAAAAAGAAAAAAGAATAAAGTGTGGTTTTTCACCGTTCATTAAAAGAGAAACATACCAGAAATTTAGTTAGAGGAACTTGAATAGCGAGAAATGATATTTTATTCACATGCGATGATAAAGTGTGATATTTCACCATTAATCAAAGAGAAAAAAATATGTGTAATTTAGATAAAATAAATTTGAATAATGAGATATTACACTTTATTCTTTCACATGTAAGTTACACATAAGAAAATCCATTCCCTAGATTTTTTGGTACCAACAAGCATTTTTTTCTCCATAAAAAACCATTTTCTTTTTACTAAAATAATGTGTAATTTACACACATATTCTACCTTTTTGAATCCTATAGTATAAATTAATAGAATTCAATATGTATAGACCGACTAAATAATAAATACAAATGTTTTATTTATATGTATTAGCATGATTGGATACGTTAAGGTACGGTGTCTGTATAGCCACACCAGTGGTCTAGCGACTGAAATAGAGACCACTGCTCAGTTGCTATTTCGTTCTCCTTTAAATATATTTTACATTTGGTCACTATTTCTTTTTTTAATTTTTTTTAATTTACATTTGGTCACTATTTCAGTCATAAATGTATGACTTCTTTTTTTACAACTATTTTTTTTCGTCGGTATTCATAAAATAAATCAACTAACTAAGAATAATATATTAGACACACTTTGTTTATGCATAATAATGCTTCCTTTTTTTCTTTTTCCGTCCAAAACTCAAAACTTCTTTTGCTAAACAAGTCAATAATATTATAAAATAATTCTCGTATATACAATAAATTAAGCTTTGAGTTCATTGGTAAAGAAATATTCGAAACTCACAAGAATTTACATCATGTATCACAAATACCATTTTTGATACAATGACTACGTTTATTAGTAGTACAATGATCGTCTTGTAACATGATAATGTTATTTTAACTCATTTTCAACAAATGGAAGATAGACTAGTTTCTTTATAAATTTAATTGTTGGGAATAATACATGTTTTTTGATATTTTTTGTATGATTTACTTCGCCAAAATTTTTAGCCTCATTGGATTTGTCCTTGTGTATCGGTGTAAAGTAAATTATATAAATGTCCTCACTAGTATTTATATTTTTTTTTTAAGTAAACTAGTATTTATATATATATCATAATATATTCACCAATATATAGTAGATATATATCATAATATTTTTTAAAGATGTATATCGTAATATTTAAATTTTTAGATGTGATCAAGTATATGAGTAAAAGAAAAGAAAGTATACTCTTAATGTATGCAAATTAAATAAAATAATAATAACAATAATAATAATAATAATAATTCTTTCAAAAAAAATAAAATAATAATAATAATAATAAAATGTTCTGCCAAAATGATAATAATAAAAAAGTAAAATAAATTGTACCAAAAAAAATTAAGTGGTCACTACGTGTATTGATCTTTTGCTTCCCACTTTTCCCACTATTTGGTCTTCTTCACTTTCCATTTGCCAACCATCAACTTTTTCTCCATTTCAGTTTATAAGCACTCATCTTCTATTTTATTTTTTTGAAGAACTTTTTTTTTTTGACAATTTTTTTTTAGAAGTTTTGGCATGTAAAAATTCAGCTACATCTTTTCAGGTAGCTGTTGTGTTTGTGACCATTTGATTGACGTAACTTTTATTTTCCTTTCGCAGCTACTATTTATATGGTAATATAAAGTTGCATCTTTAATTAATACTTGTATTTCTTTGCTAAAATTCCTGAATTGTAAATCCTTATTTATTAATTGAGAGTTTTTCGGGAAAATATTTAATTTTTATTTCTTTTTTAAAAGATTTTGATTCACCTTCCTTTTCTAGATACTAAGATGCCTGCCAAATGATTGGAGTGAAGATTCTCTCAGTATATTTGAGTCAATATTAGAATACAAGTAAAAAAAAAGTATATGTTACAAGTTCCATAACTCAACCTTTCAAAGAAAAAAAGTTCCATAACTCAAGAAATTT
>Ga0315915_1001419_pt1 | contig 28931 bp, 13 predicted proteins | sample MpolbnodulesMG_FD_207738 | JGI IMG/M metagenome (GOLD analysis project Ga0315915, IMG submission 207738) | Medicago polymorpha root nodule microbial communities from Los Angeles, California, United States - branched nodules | ecosystem: Host-associated > Plants > Roots > Nodule | place: USA... | reverse complement strand
ATAGGGTTAATAATTAAACAGGGGTATTAGAGTAAAATTAACCATTAGGGTTAGGTTAAAATTACGGCAAACATTTGCTTCCGGGTTAACTTTAATAAATAAGAGATAAGGCAGATTTGTTTTGTTCAAAAAAATAGGAGATTAGGTGTGATTTTGTTGAGAATGAAAAAATAGGATTAATAATTAAACAGGGGTATTAGAGTAAAATTAACCATTAGGGTTAGGTTAAAATTAGGGCAAACATTTGCTTCCTTCCGGTTAACCTTAATAAATAAGAGATTCCATCTTTTATTTAAGTTTTTTTAATTAACTTTAATTTTGTTTATAAAAATCTTTATTTTCTTTTTTATTAAACTTTAAAATACTTGTCCTTTTTATTATTTGTTTTTAGTATTTATCTCTTTTTTTTTTTTTTTAGTTTTATTTTTGTCCATATCCAAAAGTTCAGTCGAAATCCAAATCCTGGAAACAGGCTGTCACATCAACACGCCTCCGTACCAAATCATACTCGTATTTTTCTTCTCCCATCTAAATCCAGTCTTGATGTGTCTGGTTTGCTGCATTTCCATGTATCGTCGACGTTTCTTGCTTGCTCGGGCAATTTTGTACTCATTGTTGTACGAAATTTGATTTTGCAAGTATGGAAGGCTGAGTTATCTATCAAATTGTTAGAGTTTTGAAATGGCTGGTGCTTTAAAATTTGCTTGTGTCTGGCACATCCATCATCTAAAAGTGGCGGAGATTGTTTAGGGAGAATTTTGGTTTTTAATTTTTTTGCAAGATATATATCAGCTTTAGACTATTTCATTGGAGGTCGTGACTAACCGTGAACTTGGTTGACATATTGGTTTGGGAGAGGGTTTAGTCTTTGTCCTTTCACAATGATTGTTATATTTTACATATTAGCACCGGTGAATCTTGTTGTAAATCAAAATGTTCGATAAACTTTTTTGTTAAGTAGTTTAGTAGTTGGATCTCATACATTTTAAATATGGAGAAGTAGGATGTTTGGGGTTCGAATCTCAGCTCTTACATAATGCCTCTATCAACTCCAACTAAACTAAGCTAACGAAGACAAAATGCTCAATAAACTTGAATTGTTCCTTTGTATATTTTGGTGTATTCCTTGCACTCCCTGTTATGGGTGTTCATGACACGTTTTGGATCGGTTATGAAACAAACTTATCTGATAAAAAATACCCACAATTTGATTTGGATGACTTTTAAATAAATATTCAATCCAGTTTAATGCGATTTAACTTGGACTGTATTTGGATATCCATTTTACAATTTTGTAATTTTTTTTTATCAATATTCATATTATAAAGACACTTTAAAATCATAAGTTGATGCAAAAGAAACATTTAATATACTAAAAATGAACAATAATCAATTACAGTTTTTTACATATGAAATTAAAACAAAGACTAAATTCAACTTATAAATAATAAAAAAATTCAAAAACCCAACAATAATATATTAAACTAACAAAAGCACATTCGAACACATTCAATAAATTTTAGTTTACTGCGTTTTTTTATTTATTTAAATTGGTTTATGATTTTATTTTAAATCGATTTGAATGTGAGCAACCCTATTCTTTTTGCTTGCTATAGGTCGTGAGCTTTTTCAAAAATTTTGTCTTTTAAAAAAATATCAATATGGTCCCAAAACTTCTCCACCATATTGATAGCTGAGCCTGAGTTCGGGCTTATTAAAGGTGACTGGACGAACGTTTTAGCATATACACAACCTCTATTCTCCTCCCTCAAACATAACCTAAGAGTCACAATATCTTAATCAATAGGAGAAGATGCATCCATGTTACATTTGAATAACATGTGAAGTAATCCGATCTTTGCCTATATTTTAGAACGGAGTTAGGAAGTATTTTGTTTGATGCTTCGCCAAAATTTTGTATATACAGTCTGTATAATACTGCCATTCCAGTGGTATAATTTATGGAAATGGAACTGATCAGTGTTCTTTTCTCTAGCATGTTGCATAAATTACTTTTTCTTCTGATGAGTATGCTAATGTATATGCCACATGGTATACTTGAATAGGTTTGAAAACTCGATAGTACTACTTTTTTCTTTCTTTTTTTCCAAGGTAATAATACAGAACGAGCATAATTAGCTTTCATAAATGCACAATTAACTTAATTTTAACTTGTTTTAAAAGTTAACCCACCTAATTTCCCTAAAAAAAAAAGTTAACCCACCTAATATATACAGGGGCGGATCTACACCATGTCCATGTGTGGCTATAGCTATACATGATTTTTTTTTAGTGACCAATTTTTTAGTCGCTAAGGTATGAAAATCGGTGCTAATTACTTTAGCGATAGAAATAGTGACTGGAAATTCAGGCTAAGGTAAAAATCGGTCTCTAATTTGTTTTGTGACAAAAGTAGTGATCGAAAATTCAGTCATTAAAGTATAAAATATTAAAAATCAATCGTTATTTCGGTTGCTACTTATTTAGCCACACTTGAAATGTATTCCTGTATCCGTTCCTAAATATATACTCCAAATATGATACTCACGCATAGACATCAATAATTGGAGAAAATAAATTGAATGAGTATTCTGTCAAAAAGAAAAAAGTATTCAGCTGGATACTAACACATATCTAGCATTGAAGCACCAATACTTCTCAAATTAGGCGGGTCGTAGTGTTGGACACACGTTTGTGTTCGACACGACATGCTATTGATATATACAAGTTGTGAATTCGAACAAATAATCACACCAATAAAACTTAGATGTGTGGAGGTTAGGAAGTAGTAATCAATGATCAAAATAGTCTCAAGCAACAAGAACAACAAACACACCTAGATCTATGTATGAAGCAACACCAAAATCATAATCAAAGCAACAAAGATAAGAAAGAAGAGAAGAAAGCAACACACCAGCATTGTTTACCCAATTCGATCTAAAACGACTTACTCTAGAGGAGAGAGCAACTCTCCTATCCGCTATAATAAGAATGATACAAATAGGTTACAAGAAATTAGCTTAAAAGCTCACAAAGAATATATTCTAATTTGTACTCATTTTTCAAGTTACCCACACTCACAATTAATCCTAAGAGAAAACACTAAATGAAGTTTTTGATTCTTCCTCTAATGAGATCCAAGATGTTTACAAATGTTTTCCAACACAAGAAAAAACTCTCACCAAAGATGTCCAACCCTAAAGTTCCTTACTTTGGTTTCCCAAGTTTCTCTCTCTCTCTCTCTCTCTTAAAGCTCTCCAAAAAAGTGAAGAATGAAACCTTAAATAGTGCATAGGTCCCGAGAAAATCGTGTCACAGTTCAATACCATCGTGCCACGATTTGTGAGTTCGTGCACAATACTAACTGCCTGTTATCCAAAATCGCATCAAGATTTCTCCTCTTCGTTGCACAAAAATTGTCGAGCCAAAAACTCCAAAACCTGAACCAGTTTATGTCACGATTTCTCCAAATTACGACACGATTTTTCCCGAACTTCAATCATCATCCGTGTCTGTTTTCGGGTTTTATAGTGCCAACAGAAGTATAAGTTAAGGAGGTAACAAACAATATACCATGAGCTAGCAAACTCTTAAAATGGATCATCCACATGTTAAATTTTTTCTTAATGTAACTTTATTTAACTCAACTGGCCCCAGTCTCTCACCTTCTACAGTCTCTGTCTTCAAGCCCTTTCATGAAGTATGTTATCTTAGATAGATCTATAATTAACATATGGTTCTGTTCCTTCAGACAGAGACCAAATTGAAAACAGCAACTATTGAAGTACAGGCCACATGTTTCTTCCTTATTTCTCTTAGTTGTGTGGCTCAAATCGATTTAACAATAACCGTACGAATCTCTTAGTTAATGTTTGTCGTTAGTGTTTGCAGCATGGTACGTTACTATTAATGGACCTCAATCCCTCTAGCTAGACTTAAATGTAATTTCAGCAAGAAGGTGAAAATATCATTCACTAGCAATCTAGTATCATATTAGATTTTTATAGTGCACAAGTTCATCACTACTAAACGGATACATAATGTTTGCACCATCCAAACATTAAGTTGTAACAAATAACAATGACTATGCATTCAATTTGTTTAAAACTTGTTTTTTTCATACAATTTTTTTAATTTTTATATTTTTATACATATACCTTTATTAAGATACATATATTTTTTTGGTTACATTATTAAGATACATATTAATATGACCCTATAAGTTTTTATATTAATGAGTTTAACTTATCTTTATAAAATGGATTTTACTATTTGAAAAAATTAGACTATAAATGTGCCAGATTGATCCAACAAATAAAATGTGAAACTTAACACTTCATCACTACCAAATTGAAAGCGAGGGATCTAAAGGTTTGGGTTAATTGATGAGTGAGACAGATGGAAGAAAAACAGTACAAATCAGAAATCACATTCAAGGCCATATATGAAATGCCACCTAACATAGTGGTATTGATTTACTATTCCAACACTCTCGGGTACGTATGCCTTTAATTTCCTTTCATGACCTACCATCCTTACCTACCTTTAGACATGATTTATTTCACTTTTGCTCTTTGCCTATTTGTGTATATATGGATATAAATTTTCTATGATTTATTATTTGACAAAAACACACGTTTTTCTAATCAAAATGGGACGATTGCCATTCATAACTAACCGAATTGGTAGTGTCGATGATTTTTTTTATCAAACTAATATAAGTCATAGATTTTTTTGCTATGAATATACAAGTCACAGATAAAGATACTGAGACTAAAAGGTAAGTTATATGGATAGAATTGGAAGGAGTAAACCAAAACAACTAACACAAATAGGTGACTCAGAGACCTTTTTTCATTTTTTCTTTTATCGCGATCAAAATTTTATTACTTATGTATATTTTTATAAACGTATGTTACACCTATGACATTAATTTGTGACATGCTGAAGTTGCAATTTTCTAAATTATTTTTAATAGAAAGCCGTATGTTGTAAGTTGCATAGATGTGTGATATACACGCATATTACACCTATTTATACAGGTCAACTTCCATTTTAATTTAAATAACAAAAAAACTCAAATTGCAACATTAACTTGTAAAAAGATTATTTTTAAAAAAGTGTAAGTTGTATAGATGTTTGATATGAGAGTCGTAAGGTAACAACATAAGTTTTTTTAGTTGAGAAAGAAGGAATTGCCCCAAAGAGATTTGAACTTCATTATTTGTGATTATAAGACTATAAAATCAAACTCTTAACTCACAACTAACATTGCATGAACGAGTACTCAAATACTTTAAATGTTCAATAAATTTGTTAGTTCAATATATTTTAATATGTACCCCTTTATACATTTAATTATACAAAAAAAGTTTTTAAATAAAACCTAATCATTATTTTTATCATTATTATTAACTAATACATAGATACTTCACATATATTAAATAATAACCCAAGATAATAACTAGTCTTACCCTCCCAACCAACAACTTTAATTAACTATATGGGATGTGTTAAAAAAATACTTTAACTATTCTATTTTTGTAAACGTGGAACATGTTACTTTTTAGCAATTTTAATAAATATTACATTTCCTTCCCTCCTTTTATTATAATAAAATTTATTTGTTAATAAAAATAATAAGGATCCATCTTTGGATCTTTTTGAAAGTCCTTAGTAGACAAACTTTACATGTATTTTTTTTATTTACATTCCATCAATTTAGTAACTTAAGTATCCAACGGCTAGTACTGATATTACATGTATACGAAATTATATTCTTTTATAAACAATATGTGCTTATGACAACCCACATTGACTTGACAAGACCTCATGCAGATGCATTTACTTTATGATCCTAATTGTTGTATATATAATAATCACCTAAAGCATTATCATACTTATAATTTCGGTCAGAGGAAGAAAGAAGTGTTTGTTGGAGGAGCTAGCTAGTATGATGCAGCTCACAACTTCTCCAATGCCTTCTTCATTTCTGATCCGTTTCATTGTAATATTTGCTTTGTGCTACAAAACGAAGGGTCTGATAAAGCTTCCACCAAATGTTACAGTTCCAGCAGTGATAGCATTTGGAGATTCAATAGTTGATTCAGGAAATAATAACAACCTCAAAACTTTGGTCAAATGCAATTTCCCTCCTTATGGCAAAGATTTTCAAGGTGGTGTCCCAACTGGTCGATTTTGCAATGGAAAAATCCCTTCAGATATACTTGGTACTCTCTCTCTCTCTACATATATTACATACAGTCATACACTCACTGTCATTTTCATTTTTGTCTTTATTTCTCTAGGTTAAAACTTTTTTGGTGAAAGACTCAGTTTCTCTTGATGTCATTATAACATTTTCCTTTCTATTTTATCTCATTCCTAAACTTCAAAGCAAAATAACTGGTCAGCTATATGATCAAATTTAGAAACTTTTAATTTTGTACCGTTTTTCTTTCGCCCTATCATATTTCGTTTCGAGTGATAGTTGTGGCATTTTGATAGGGGAAAAAAATTGTTTATAGTAGGGGTCCGAATGTAGAAATTTTGAGAAGGAAGACAAAATTATTTGGAGAGGATAAGATATGACAAGAAAATAGTTTATTTTATCCTATCTCTTTGGTGCATCAAATATGATATTTAAGAAAGAGATGATTAAATTTTTTTTTTTGAAGAAAGGAGATGATTAATATATCATATTATGTCTCCCTATCCTCACCATCAACCGAACCTTTAATTTATAATAAATTATTAATTCTCGTGTTTTTTAAATTGAGCTGCAAAATAATTTATATAATTTATAATAGTTAAATAATTTTTTTTCTCTTTCAAAAAGAACTTTTAATTATTTTTAAAAAAAAAATACAAAGACCATTTTTATGAAATTATATTTTCATACTTTGGAAAAAAATTATGTTGACCCTACGATTATCAGGTGAATGGGACGTTAGTAATTCGGAGTTTGGTTGACAGGTAGGTAATAACTATCATATAGTTTATACTCTATTGTCACAGAGAATCAGATAGAATAAACAATATCACGAGCACTCATTAAATTAGAATAAATTATATTTTTTTCATTTGAATTTTTATTTGAAATTTCTTTAATTAATACCATCAATAACATTATTTCCAACGACTATGATGTTTCATAATTAAAAATTTTAACCATTAAACATTTAGACTAAAATATATTTTTCATCCTATATGCTTACCTAATATTAATTTCAGTCATTTATCTTTTTTTAGAATCATTTAAGTCATTTATCTTTCATTCTAGTCCTTCATCTTTTTACCTAATACTATTTGTTTTAGTCATTTATCTTTCGCAAAATTATACAAGTTTATTCCAATTTTTTTGTGGACTACAAGTTTATTCTTTTATTAAAGACTAAAACAAGTATTAGGTAAACGATAAAGGACTAAAATGAATCAAAAAGGGTAAATGACCAAGTCGAATAAAAAAATGATAAAGGACCAAGATGAATATTAGTTAAAAGATAAATGACAAAAATATAATTTAGGCTATTTATTTTTAATTTCTTTTTGTAGGTACCTTAGATACTCTGTCTGAAACAAATATATAATGCTTACTAGCGTTTGAAATACAAGGTGCGACTCTTTAACACGACTCAAAATAGATCATATTCTCATTGCAATCAATTTACTTGCAGCTGAACAATTGGGTATCAAGGAGTATGTACCTGCATATTTGGATCCGAATCTCAAATCCAGTGATCTTCTTACAGGCGTAGGCTTTGCCTCAGGAGCTTCAGGATATGATCCTTTGACACCAAAAATAGCGGTAAAAACATTAGTCTAAATAGGACCCTACAATTTGATGTTAAAATTCACCCTAGTGTGGGTGGAAATTGATAATTGCTATTGACCATTGTTTTGTGACTTGCTTGTACAATGTAATCAGTCAGTAATACCATTATCTGCTCAACTAGACATGTTCAAAGAATACATTGGAAAGTTGAAAGGCATTGTTGGTGAGGAAAGAACAAACTTCATACTGGCCAATAGTCTTTTTGTTTTGGTGGGAGGTAGTGACGACATTGCCAACACCTATTATGTTGTTCATGCCAGATTGCAATATGACATTCCTGCTTACACTGACCTTATGTCCAACTCAGCCACTAATTTTGTAAAGGTAACTAACTAACTACTATAGTGTCTTATGGGTTTAGCCCATTTGGAAATTACTAAAATGGTACAACAAATTTAAAAGAAGATATGTTCCGATATAGTTTCAATTTTTAATTTAATTATATGATTCTTTTCCCTCTTGAATAAATGGATAGGAAATATATAAACTTGGAGCTCGTAGAATTGCTGTACTGAGTGCACCACCAATTGGATGTGTGCCATCACAGAGAACTCTTGCAGGAGGGATAGTAAGAGAGTGTGCAGAAAAGTATAATGATGCAGCAAAATTATTCAACTCAAAACTCTCAAAGCAGCTTGATTCCCTAAGTCAGAACTCACCCAATAGCAGGATAGTTTACATTGATGTTTACACCCCTCTACTTGATATCATTGTCAACTACCAAAAATATGGTAATTCTGTTTTATCTTAACTTAGTCATAGAATTGTGAGAATAAATTTAGAGTTCTTTTATTACAAATTTATAAATAAATTGACTTTTGACATTCGATAATTTAGAGGTATAATTTTAAATTTATTTAAAATAATACCTTTTGCTAAAAAAAAAAGTTGTGACAAACGCACTGTTAATTTGTTCAATCTTATTGTCTTAAATTCTTAAAAAAAATGTATTTATTTTTTGAATTGCAGGCTTCAAAGTTGTGGACAGAGGTTGTTGTGGCACAGGGAAACTAGAGGTTGCAGTGTTATGCAACCCTTTAGATGCTACTTGTTCTGATGCTTCAGAATACGTCTTTTGGGATAGTTATCATCCTACAGAACGAGCATATAGAAAACTTGTAGATTCAGTCCTTGAAAGATATATGAGCAGATTGATATGAGAGCTTCATTAATTTAATTTGACTTCAAAGTTGTTTTATCATATTTCTATGGTGCATCCAAATTTGTATTTTGATGAGTTTATTGAATTGCTTATTTGATTGTTTAAGTATTTCTTTGGTGAGGGTGATTGTTTAAGGGAAATGTCCTATGAAAAATCAAGGGCTGTCCTATGAAATGTTTCTTTCTATTTGGCAATTGATTAGTAAAATTGATATTATTAATAATTGAGTGTAAAAATTTAATTTGTATGTGTTTACAAATTATAATGTACAATGGTTTTATGTTGAGGACCTAGCTCCGGAACAAAAGGAAAGGCAGAGAAAATAGAGAAACACTCTAATATTCTTAAAGAAAAGTTATATTACTTGAATGATTCAATGCTTGAGTATCTTGAATACCTTGAACACTTGGTGGTGAGCCTTATTTATACTACTCTAGGAAGGCTCTACATTACAAACTAGAATTATCTAAAAATATTGATTACAAAGAAAGACCTAGAAACATGGATACTCTAGTTCATAAGACTAGAAGGATCTAGAAAAGTTAAGATTTTCCTAGTGCCTTTATTTTATTTAGTAGAGTGTCTAGTAGCTTCCTTATTATTTCATAGTATTCTAGAGACTTCCACATTATTCTTTATTATTCTAGAGGCTTCCATATTATTCTTCATCATTCTCCCCAGGTTGGAAGAGAATCGTCCTCGAGTCAAGATTTTCTTCTTCGTCTTGAAGACAAAATTTGTAACCTTCTGACATAGGATGGAATAAGCCATTGTTGAAAACATGTCTTCGAGTACCATTTTAGAATCCTTCAGTTGTCAAGTCCAAAGTAATCCAAAGGAAAAATCAATAGTAGCATCTTCCCAAGGTGGCTTAGGAATTGGACGCGGTATGTATAGCTTTGTCTTATCCATGAATGGTTCCTTTGCGAGTGAAAGTCCAAGTAGCTTGATTTCCTCTTATCCATCATTGAATTCATTGAGTGGTAGAGGTGTCAACTTGATTTCAATCACATCTTTCACGAAAGTGCAGGTGTTGGCATAACCATCGTATAATGCACGACAATCATATTTACAAGGTCTCCAAGTATCCATAGAAATAACATCACACCATAAATTTTCTTTATAACTATTTCCAGTGTAAAATGAAGCGATGGAGTGTTCAAATACTTTTACCTCATTGTCCTTGTTGAGCCATTGTAGCGTGTATGGATCTTGGTGCTCAATTGGTTGGGACTTTATCTTTTCTGCTATATAGTTTGATGCAATGTTTTCACATCTTCTGTTATCAATGATGTCATTACAAGCCATGTCTTTGTCTTATGAGGTGCACGGATTATGGAAGATATCATGTCCTAGCAATAGTTCTTATTTGGTTGTTGTTGTTTGAAAGCTTCTTTTAACCTCTAAAGATTCACCATATTCAAAAGAATCATATTCTTCGTCATATAGTGGTTCTTTCTTCTCCTCTTTTTGAAACACTTCATGAATGTCACGGGGAACATATTCTTCATCATATATTGGTTCACCATTATCCTCTTTTTCAATCACTTCATGAATATTAACACCAACATATTTTTCATCATATATTAGTTCTCCCATTGACTCTTCTTTAAACGATTCATGAATGTCTTCTTTTTCATCTTCAAAAATATTGTTTATCTCCCCATTGATGACAATGATTACTTTACGATTGACACAATCTAAGGCTATGCGTCCATACCCTTGACACATGAAGCATTTAGGTATCTTGGTATTTATGTCTTTGATTATGTTGTGTTCGGGTTTAAATGAGAAATTAGGTTGGTGTGTTAGCGGTTTATGAGAATCAATTTGATTTTTTATCGATGAAAGAAGTTGGTATGAAGATATTTTTGATAATTTTAGTTGTGTAAAATTGTCGTGATAATAGTGAGGAGGTAAATACTTACGGGTTAGCTTCTGACTCATTTTCTCCCACGTCTTGATCTTGCTTTTTCCTTCATGCTTGCGATTCCTTTTAAGATTTTCCCACCAAATTGAAGCGTGTTTCTTCAGCTTGGCAGCAATTATCTTTACCTTTTGTTCCTTCGGAACCTCCTTATATTTAAATAAGCGCTCAACAATTTGTAGCCAATCCAGAAAATCATCCGGTTGTAGATTCCCTTCAAAATCTGGAATGTCTACTTTAATATCATTCATCTGAAGCTGACGTCGTTGTGAGCGGCTGCTTCTAGATGATGAAGAGTAACTACCGGAGACATCATCTTCGAATCTCCTTTGTTGTGCTTCCAAAAGGGCTTGTTGGGCATTGACGATCTCTTGTAGTTGCTGAATTTGTCGCCTCATTTCTTCCATCTCTTGCAAACTTCTTTCATTTTGTCTTCGAGGTGGCATTTTGACAATGGTTGTCGATGATCTTTTTTTCTGGGTGAAGATCGTGGCGGTGCGTGGTTGTTTTGTCGATGGTGTTAGCTTCGCGAACAAATGGCTGCAAAGTGAAGTTTTGAGAAAGTAACTCCTTGCTCTCACTTGAAAACTCACTTTCCGTTGATTTCTTCGCTCAAACTCAAACAAAATGAAGGTGTTAGTTTCGCGAACAAAATGGCCACAAAGTGAAGTTTTACAAAAGCAACTCCTTGATAACTTGAAAACTCACTTTTCGTTGATTTTTTTCGCTCAAACTCACCTCTGAGGTATCGTAACCAGCTCTGATGCCAAATCTTATGTCTGCTTCGTCCAGTTCCTAAGGCACCTTGGAAAAATGTTGGTACGGATTTTGTCCTTGGAATACTTTGGACTCAACAACAGAAGTATTATGAAATGGTAGTCAAAGATATATTTTAAAAAATGGCTCATTCCATCCTAAGTCAGAAGGTTACAGTTGTTGCCTTGAGGACAAAGAAGAATTTCTTGACTCGAGGGCAAGTCTCTTCCAAGCCGAGGAGAATGATAGATAGTGATGAAGAATAATATGGAACTCTCTAGAATACTAAGGAATAATATGGAAGTCTCTAGAACACCAAATAATAATATGGAAGTCTCTAGAATAATAAAGAATAACAAAGAAGCTACTAGACATTCTACAAAATAAAATAAAATTAAGCAATAGGAAAATCTTAATGTTTCTAGATCCTTCTAGTCATATGAATTAGGGTATCTATGTCTCTAGACTTTTCTTTGTAATCAATGTTTCTAGATGTTTCTAGTTTGTAATGTAGAGCCTTTCTAGAGTAGTATAAATAAGGCTCACCACCAAGTGTTTTGGCATACTCAAGCATTGAAGCATTCAAATAATAATATCTTTCTTTAAGAATATTAGAGAGTTTCTCTATTTTCTCTACCTTTCCTTTTGTCCCTGAGCTAGGATCAATCATATATATCACATCATTTAGAAGAGCGAACAAACAAATTAGTTATTGAAATCGTAAATATGTGAATTTACGAGCACATCTTTTACCAACAATCTTTGCCACAGGGTCGCAGCCCACCCATGATTTGGCACCTAGATTTCTAGCAATAGAGACTAGCTCATGAGCAGCAATATTTTTGCTTCGTCTAATAAACTTAACCGTTACATTTGAAAGACTAGAAAGAAAACTCTAACAATCTTGGATAATTTCTCCAATTTAGTATCGCAAACATTTCCATCTAAGGACTTGACCGTGACTTCCAAATCTGATTTGGTAATTTCTTCCAAGTGATTTTAGGCTAGGATCCAGCTAATGCACAATCTCAGCGCATAGCTTCAACCAATGTTGGAGAAACTTTGATTTTCTCTACGTGAGTAGCAGCAAACTCAACCATTCCAAGGTGATTTCTCAGTTGGAGAAACTTTGCTTTACTATGAAAGAACCAAGGTAGTCAAAATCGGGACTTTACTTCAGGTCGAAAGGGAATAACATAATCGGGACTTGTAAAATCGCAATCAAAATCGAAGGATTTTACTCAAGGACTTTTGTAGAATCGATATAAGAAATTGTAAAATCGCAATCAAAATCGATGGATTTTACAAACAAAAAAAAAATAATACTAAATATGTGTTATAAATAGTATATAGTCATGAATGACTTAGTTTATAAGAAATCGTAAAGTCGCAATCAAAATCGATGAATTTTGCTTATTTTGAGATTCTACTATGGATTTAAGTCGTTGAAGGTGAAGAAAGTCGCAAAATCCTGGATTTTAGGATTTAAGTCGGGATTTTGACAACAATGGGAAGAACACTGATAATGTGTTTGGCTCAGTTGAAGGATGGTTGATTGTGAGTGACTATTCTGAAAAAGGTTTTGCGAAAATTTTCTTCTTGAGTCCAGTGACTGATGTTAGAATCATGATACCATCGAAGTTGTATGATGAAGAATAATATGGAATTCTCTAGAATGATGAAGAATAATATGGAAGACTCTAGAATACTAGAGAATAATGTGGAAGTCTCTAGAACACTAAAGAATAATATAGAAGTCTCTAGAATACTAGGGAATAATAAGGAAGCTACTAGACACTACTAAATAAGCACTAGGGAAGTCTTGACTTTTCTAGATCCTTCTAGTTTTATGTACTAGAGTATCCATATCTCTAGACTTTTCTTTGTTTCTAGATATTTCTAGTTTGTAATGGAGAGCCTTCCTAGAGTAGTATAAATAAGGCTCACCACCTAGTGTTTTGGATACTCAAGCATTGAAGAATTCAATAATAACAACTTTCTTTGAAAATATTAGAGAGTTTCTCTATTTTCTCTACCTTTCCTTTTGTCCCTGAGCCAAAAAGGGACTGGCATCACGGGAAAATTACAATGTTAAGAGTCTCATGTTTGACGAAATATGAAATGAAGATAGGTTTATAAGTTTGAACAATTCATACCTCACAAAGCTAGTTTTGTAAAAATAAGTTAGACTCAATATAAAAGCTAAGATGGTATCAAAGCTTATCAAAGATTTGTTAGGCCGCTTACTATCAAGTCATTGTTATCAGATTACTAAGGTCGTGCGCCATATGTACATTCCTCGATGTCATATATAAGGGTGTATATGTTAAGAGTCTCATATTAGATGAGACATAATCCGAAGATAAGTTTATATGTGCAGAAAAATCTTTACTTTACAAGCTGGTATTGTAGGGTTGAGTTTGACTCAACTCAAATTTCAAAATATTCCATTATATTCAATCTCCCACTCATCTCACTAAAAAATTGTCTTTGAGTGTTAAAGTATTCACAGATATACAACAACTATTCAATCAAAAATGCAACATTTGAAAACATAGTTTATGATTTTGTTTAGGATTTAATTTATATACAATGTGAATGTAAATAATGTTTACATGTACGATTAATCAATCATAATAGTTAGACATTTAATTTTTATCATAATCAATACTAAAACGACACACGAGTTATTTTATTTTTTAACCATCTGGTTCAATGAGAAAGAGACTCTGATAATCTGAAGTTCGGCCGTGAGAAAAGTATAGTCTATCCAAAGATTATTCCACAAAGAAATTGAACTCTATTCTTCCAAACAATTCGTCTTTTGATGAATGTCATTAACGACTTGAGTTCAATAGCTCAATTTACACACGTAATCATTGTGATGTCATGACATTGTAAAAATCTTTACATTATGAGTGCATGAAAATTCAACTTTTTTTTTCATAGAAAATTTAAAAATAATTTAAATACCAATTCTTTTGGGTACAAAAATAGCAATTTTATATGTTATATTACATGTTGACTTTTTTAACACTATTATTTTATATAGTACTATTAAAATATCATTATTAATTATATTGTTTATAAACACTTTTTGATGGTAAAAGATCGAATTATTATAGAGAGAAGAGATGGTTCTTCCCCTCATAAGTCACCACCAAGTCCACCATAGATACATAGTTTATAAAGGAGGGATCCACAAAGAGGTCGCTTATCAATTCAATGATGTGGTTCGCCGCATGATTCCTGACCCACGGCCGGCCATACCCCGCCGTCCTACGTGGACTAAAACATATGCACATCATTGTTTCTAAATCATGTCAAATTTTACCTCTCTTCCATATGAGTATTACTTACTCCTTCGGTGTTAATAACAAATCACGTTGTAAATGAACATATCGCAAATTATAAGTGATAATTCCGCAATGTATCAAACTGTTGCAAGTAATGTTTAGAAAATTGTTCTTCTCCCGACAAAAAACACTCACTATCATACAAACTGATCAAAATATCATTCACGTGAATTAACTCACGTTCAGAAAACTGAAGTATAATCTACATGAGTTAACTCACGCTGGGTTATAACCTACGTGAGTTAATTCACGTGGGATGTACCAATGTAGCGAACGTGACTCGTCATCCTCATGCAACTTTGATGTCTCTCATCTGGACGCTTTATGCTCTTTCTTAGGTGGTCTCCTTTAATCATACTTTACGAGAAGAAAATGAATGCGTTGATTGATTGGTTAAGGTTGGTGCTACTCATATTGACTCCTTGAAGTTGTGGATTTTCCCGCCTCCTCAATAGTATATTAGATTGCTTGCAGATACCTTTGGGGTATGTAGACATATGAGTTCTTAAAAAAAAATCTAGCCCTTCTTGTTCAGATTTTCCCTTTCATAAAAAAAATAAATTTGTTTTTACCGTTGAATCATATTTGTAACATAACTGAATAAAAAAGTTTTGATTGGATGCAAAAATGAAAATTGAACAATTTAAATGGTTAGAAATTAGCTTCTCCAAAAAAAAATGGTTAGAAATTAATAATAAAAAATATCTCACGGATGAGTTTTATTAGATTATCACGTTGAATTGTTAAATTGTCATTCATCTACACCTCAAGATATTATCAAAATACCACATAGAGGTCATGCAACATTTTCACCAAATTTCAGCACTAGACCAAAGAAACCACATCAAGTGCTTGGTTAATGAAAAGAATGAGAGCATAAACCTCTTATTTAATCAAAGTATCATTTATTCAAAATAACTCTAAACTCCCTCATTAAATTTAACGCTTGCATGCTTCAAGTCCTTTTGTCTCCTACATATTCTTTCTTTAAGATAATCCAAAACTGTTTTTCCTGCTTAGAAAGCCTCTAGGTTGCCTCCATATTATCGCTGCCAAAGATCATTAACTTTCTCCATCAAAGATAGGAGGAACAACCTTTAAAACGCCTTATTCAGCTCCCATCTTCGTAGGTCCTTATGAACCTTAGGTTGTGATACTACTGATCAAGTTTTTTGTGTTTGCATTTACAAAATTATATGAGATATATTTTAGAGTAAATTACACTCCCCTCCCTTCAAAGATGCTTGACTTACATGTTCCTTCCCTCTTATGTTAAAATATACCCCTCCCTTGAAAAGTAAAATTTATACTCCCCTCCCTTATAAGAAGCTTGAATTACAACCTTCTCCCTGAATAATTAAATCTGCTCTACACTTAATCTATTTTAACATAAATAAATATTTTTATGATATATATTAATTTTGAACCACCATTTAAGAAAAATCAATTCATTTTTTTATAATTTAAATGTCAATGATAATTAAATTTAAATAATTTGCTATTGATTTTAAATTTAGAGTAGAAAATTAACTTTTAAATAACCATGTTTTATTGTCTTTATTAATTTTTCACATATTTTAATTTTATTTTGGGTTGTTTCATATTTTATAATAGGGTTTAAAACAACATGTTAATGAAATTATGAATAAAAAATAGCGAAAAATATGTATTCAATTTTTTATTATATTAAAATAGGCACTCAATACTATTTTTTTCCGAAGTGTGTTAGATTATTATTTTTTTGCTAGATTATTAGAAATAAAAAAAAATTGAGGGAGTAAAGTGTAGATTTTAACATAAGAGGGGAGAAGAATGTAATTCAAGCTTCTCTTAGGGGAGGGGAGTGAATTTTTTTCTAATAAGTTTTGAATAAGAGGGGAGGAAAGTGTATATTTTAACATAAGAGGAGAGGGGAGTGTATATTTTAACATAAGAGGATAGTGTAATTCAAGCATCTTTGAGGGGAGGGGAGTATAATTTACTCTATATTTTATATAGAAAAGTCAAATTCTAAACTTTTATTCGTCGCTTTATATATAGAACTCAATTGTGTAATTCAAAAACATATCTAAATCCTTAAAATAAGGAACAATAATCTAAAGAGAATTTTAAAATAAATTCTAATGATATCTTATTTCAAATTCAAATCTAATTCTAAATCTAAAATTTTCTAAAAATAATTACGTATATTATTCTCAACAAATTGAGACCATTTTAAGTGGCATTTTATAATTTAGATGATATATTGTTTTTTGAATAATTTAGATGGTATATTTAACAATTTGCAAAAATGAAATGCTAATTTAATTGGTGATCATGCTTTCTCTAATATGTACTATTAGGAACTCAAAAGAAAATTGAGAAATTATATTTTGACATTAAAACTTTCTCTAATACTTTCCCTTTGATTTTTATTTGTAGTTTTACGATGTTTATACTTTTAGAAAATTAAAAGTAAGACACATGTATAAAGATAAACATATATACCTGGTATCACATTAGAAATATGTATTTTGATGTTCCAATAACACAACTTCAAGGTTATATTTGGATTGATGAAATGAGGTGGAATAAAATAGTGTTTTAGTGCTTTAATAAGTCATTAAAAGAGTTTTGTAAAAAAAAAAGTCATTGAAAGAGTGGAATTGAATTTGACCCAAAAAAAAAGTGGAACTGAAAGAAATTCAATGGCATCCGTTCCATCACATTCCTCAAGTTATTCACATTTTGCTTCCCCTCCTATAATTGGGAGGAATGACATGAAACAAATTGTTAATTTAATTTTGGGTTAAATATCTTTTTGATCCTTATAAATATGTCAACTTTTCATTTTAGTCCCTCTAAAAAATGTCTTCAACTTTTAGTCCTTCAAAAGTTTTTCATCTTTACTTTTGGTTCCTCATTTAAAATAAACTCATATGTAGAATTCATATTTTTGAATAAAATTTTGCAATTTTTTTATTATATTATAAGAATCTCTCATAAAAAAATTAGAATTTTTTAACAAAACATGAATTAAATAAAACTTTTTTTGTATTATTGGCGGTTAAAAATTCATATTTAATTTATGCTTTGTTAAAATATTCTAATTTTTTTTGGAGTGATTTTTACAATATTTTACACATTTCTGCACATTTTCATTGAAAAATACAAAAATTGACTTAAAAACAGTGACCAAAAGTAGTGATTGAAAATTTTATACGAACTAAAAGTTAAAAAAAAAAATTGGTTGAACCAAAACAAAAATTTGATATATTTACAAGAACCAAAAATATATTTAACCTTTAAATTTTATAGTATCAATATCTTAAAGAAAAATGCTAGTGTTCATGGAACACTAGTTAATAAAACAAAATATAGCACGAATATCTTAAAACTTGTGTAATCAAAGTTTTAAAGTGCAAAAGATGATATTTTCATTACAAATATTTTTTTCTTTGACTGGTACTCCTGAGACACTAGTTGACAAGATCTTTTTATTAAATGACATTTTTTATCCATATTTGCAAGTAACAGTGTAGTGATGTTCCTTCAGTTGCTTGATTCTCGTGAGCTTCCTCAATGAGACACTACAGAGAATCGGGACTTTAGAAAGAAACTTTGATAATCTTGGCACAAAACATATATAATATGTAGAGAGATGGATTGGAGGTACTTTTCATCAAAGCTTAAAACCCTTGTACAAAAAAAATAAAAATAACATCAGATCCATGAAACTGACGAGATGGATGTAGGTGATAGAGTGCCCATCACCCACACGTTGAAATTTTAAATCTCAACCATTTAATATATCTAATGGTTGTAATTAATAGTTCTCGTTTCTCACAATAGATACTGGTTCTCACTGGATACACTCCCTGTGTAGAGATAAATAAAGACTTAATCATGTTAATCGGTACGTTGCTAATATTCTTCGATTCTACGTCTACAGACTGATTTTCCAGAAACCTATGTTTTTAAGATGAAATAGTTAAGTTATTAAACTAAGAGAAATGCTAAATAGTACTCTTGAACATTGGTTAAGAAAACATAAATAGAAATAATTTGTTGAAAAATGGTGAAAAGTGTTGAATTCAACTTTCTAAAAGTCAAAAAGTTGTAATTTCCAATGCAAAAATACTACTTCCTCCGTTTCTAGTTATAAGCAAATTTTACTTTTTAGGTTCATTCAATTAATGATATATGTGTTTGCTTATAATTAATAACGGATGAAGTACTTTTAGTTTTCTTAATCATTGCCATAAGGACACTGGTTAGCAAGACCCTTAAACTAATGATATTTTATAGTCTTATCTAGGGATGCCAATGGGTCCATCCACAAGTACGAGTAGCACGATATCCATCCTCGTCCCATTGGATAAATATGGCGCCCGCCCCCATACTCGTGCAGGTATCTCTATACATATAATCCACGGGTATTTGATACCCAAGGATATTCGCGGGTACCCATGGATTTTTGAATTATTTTTTTGTACAAAGAAAAATACTTTTTTAATTACCTACAAACTTCAACTTTTAAAGATCCATACATAACATTCTATTCAAATTTCATAATCCAACAAAAATCATGATTATTACATAATCTCAAGCAAATTTATCATACCATAATGCATATGATTCTTGGATAATTTATACAAATTCTAAGTAAAATAAAAGGATAAAAACATCCAACATCCAAAAAAGCATAAAAACCTCCAAATAAAAGCTAGCAAAGACTAAAATTCATATACATTCCAAGCGATTTTATATATATACATGAATATTTTAGTAATTTAATTAATTTATTAGCGGATACAGATACCCGCGGGCACGGGTATCATCAAATCTGTGTCAGTGTCCATAAAGTAACGAGTAATTAAATACCCTGTTTATTATACCTGCGGATACCCGTTTAACTACATGCCTCGTGCCCATGATGAATTTTATCCTCAGATACCCGTGGGTATGGATTTTTTACCACCCCTAGTCTTATCCTATCCATGACATGTCATTAGAAAAAAAACTGTTTGAAACACTAAACGTGAAATTTTGTAAAAAAAAATCATTGACTAAAATTGAAAACAAAAAATTGGAAGGACCAAAAATAGAAGACATTTTTTTAGAGAAACTAAAATTGGAAAAATTAATTTACAAAAGAAACTAAAATTGAAAGGTAGTATATTTAAAGGAAGTAAAAATATATTTAACTCTATTAATTAAAAGTGTAAAAAGGATATATAATTATAATTTATTTTGCTTCATTACTTTGAAGGATGGAACGAGATTTTTGTTCCATTCTATTAAGATACATTCAAATCATGAAATAAAAGCTATATTTCGTTCATTCCACTTTATATCATTCGGCTCATTGTAAACTATTCAAACATAGCCCAAAAGAAATTTTAGCCTTACAATCCATAAGTCTAATTTCAACTAATAAAATATCGAAATTGTTATATTGGCCACTGTGAGTGAAGTTTAAACTTTAGTCTCCATTTATGTGTGTGAGCTTCGATGATTATTTGCTACTATTTGGTTTTCAATAAATAAATAAATCCCAGCCTTACAAATGATGTCACGCACAGGGAGGGTGGAGCACCCCCAACAGTTTCAACGGTCTCCACTCTTGTTTTATATACTCTTTAGTCTTTCCAAGCTAGCCTCCCTCTCCTAGTAAAATTTCCTTATTATTCTCTTTCATTCAACAATCATGTTGCTCTCTTCTTCATAGTTCAACATATTTTATCATCCTTTTTTTTTTCCTTCACCTCAACCTCGACATCATTGATTATTTGTCCACTTCATCGTAATTGTTGGCTTTCACCACTAAAACAGTGATTTACCAGGTGAATATCAGCTCAGTATTTATTATTAATATTACATCTCTGCATCACTGCATGCTAAAGCTCAAACCAATACTTAACATTCATCATATATACACTCTTCTCTTTATTATACATATGCTCTAGCTCCTCCAATTCATATATATGATCTGTTAAGTTAAAAATGAAAGAAGAAAAAAAAATACTCATTATGCTTTTTATGCATTTCATAAAACAACTAGTACTAGCTAGCTAAAGGGTTGTTTTTTTTCCCTCAAAAAAAAAAGAAGCTAAAGGGTTATTTTCATTTCTAGAAAGTTTCATACTGCTTAGTAAATTTATTTAGGTTTTTCATGATCATCATTTTCCAAGTCTTTTGTGATAGTCCTGTTCAGGAATTAAAGAGGGTCAGAAATGCCATGAAAATTCTAGACAAAAAGACAGGAGAGTCAGAGTCCCAGGTTCCTGAATGAGACACAAACTTTGGTTAAGTGGCTAACATAACAGTAACCTTTTTCATCACTTTCTTTTTCTTTTTCTTTTTCTTTTTGTTGCCTCTCTCTCTCAAAACCCCATTTCCCTTTCGAGATATACGCGTGCCCCTGTTGTGATAACGTCATCCTACCAACACCACGCCCCTCTCCCAATGTTTACAGGAAGAAAAAAAAAGGACTAGAAAATCATTCTTGGTCTTTCACCAAATTAGCCCTTCACATTTACATATGGGAACAAATTGTAGTCACTTTATTGGTTGAATAGAGAGACTCTAATTTGTTTTTATATAAAAAAGTGAAAAACTAATTAGGTATTATTTTTTGTCATGCCCCAAAAAAATTATAGGGTTAAATATGTTTTTAATCCTTACATTTTGCGCTCCATTGAAAAATAGCCTCTATATTTTATTAAATGTTTTTAAAATCCTCACATTTTATCTCCGTTATCAAAATTAGTCATGCTTTTAATTCTCTAACGGAATGCTGATGTGGCAGTTAGTGGGTCCTAAAATGTAAAGACTATTCTTCAAAGTCACACAAAATGTAGGGACCAAAAAACATATTTAACCCTAAAATAATTGGGACCCACTAACTGCCAAATCAACATTCCGTTAGAGAATTAACAGCAAGGACTAATTTTGATAACGAAGATAAAACGTGAGGATTTTAAAAAATTTAATGAAATGTATGGACTATTTTTCAAAGGAGCGCAAAATATAAGGATTAAAAACATATTTAACCCAAAATTATAAAGGACTAAAATGAGTTTTTCTTTTTAAAATAAGGATAACCATTGTCATTACACGAAAATTATTTTTAAAGAATCAAATATAATATACTAATGATTTTAAAGTTATATAAATTCTTTAAAAAATAGAAAAATAACGTTTTTTCTTACACAAATTTCTTTACTTCCTTAACAAATGGTCCTAAATCACTTGTTTAAGGTACCAGCTAGCATTATCTATTTTTATAACAGAAAAACTTAGTTATATTTCATGTTTTCAAGTTTATTTTAACTTAAAATATATATTTTGTGATTATAATAAAATTTAAGAAAATAGCTAAGTTTTAAGGGAATATAACCTAAGTTTTGTATCCTTATATATATTCTCTTCAAGTATATGTGGATTATTTTCTCTTTAATAAGTTAAGTTAGTTCACCCAAATTGTTATCGAGAAGAATCAAACCTGAGACTTTGAGGAGGAGCACACTCTTAAGTCATAAAACAATACCACCAAACTAACCTAAGTAAGTTAGTATATATGGACATCTGGGTTTGGTCCATATATGCAGGTTGGGTTACGATTGGACGGTTAGATAGTGTGAGGAATAATTTAAAAAATATATTGTAGATAATTTAATTTTAAGTTGTAATTTGTAACGTTTAACTTGAACAATTGAAAATAACAGTGTTCATTTGTGTTAAAGACTTGGAGACAATTGATTGAATTATATATGCTCTTCTCTAGAGTTTGAACTTTTGATAATATTTTTTAAGGAGATTCCTATTAACAATTCTTTACTCTAAGTAGATTCACTTTGTTGGAGATGATTTATTTGAGCCACCATCGAAATTAAATATGAGCACATCTTTTAATCATAATTTAAACATTGATTTGTTACGTTGTTGACATGGGAGGATCCGCATATGAAGGGTGTTTGTAAGAATGAAATGTTAAAGAAAGTTGGTGGCTCATTTTATTCTAAGCAATTGTTATAGTTACAAATGAGACTTAGATTGTAGGAGTCTATCGTCTCCCCTACATACAACTTCGTTGGTGGTTACTTAAGTACTCCCTCCGTTTTAAAATATAAGTAAAATTGACTTTTTTAGTTTATTTATTTAATGATGTATACATCATTAAATGAACGAATCAAAAAAGTCAATTTTATTTATATTTTAAAACGGAGGGAGTAGTTTTAATCACACCTTATGATTTTGTGCTTAACATACACATTTAATTATCTAGATGTAGATTTTAATATTGTAATTGTTTGTGAATATATATGTATAATTATTAACAGTAACGTGGATTAGGTAACCCCGTTCTTGATGAATCATTCCTTCCATTCACTAACACAAGACAACATCATTAAAACAAGCCTCTACCTGTCCGTTTCTTAGGACTCTTCACAAACACTACACATCTATAACCTCCATTTCCTCATGTTTTTCACCAAAACCTAACTCTCATGATTTGGTTCTCTCTACCTATCTTTTAATAACCCGACCCATGAAAGAAAATCATTGTTTCTCAAATAATTCTTTTTTGTTTATTAACACGCGTTTATATATTTTTATTCCTTTTTTTCCATTTCAATTTAATTATTATTATATATTGTGTTTTCTCACCACCACCAAATGAGCTTATTGTTATCTCTCATAACACTTGCCACCTTTTTCACTATAAGAGTGCTTTTTATTATTATTTCTTTTTGTTGGGTTTTTTGCCTTTTTAGCTTTTTGCTTCACTTGAATATTATCTCTTAGCATCTCCTCACACTCTTTATCTCTCACCTATCTACATACATATTCACACACAAAGAGATTTATTTCTTTGCTGCTTCAAATTTATACATGATGAAGAAAGTGTATTAATGGTATGGTGGTGAATTTGATGCAGCAATAATACCATATATTTCTATGATGGAGTCATGTGTCCCACCTGGATTTCGGTTCCACCCAACGGATGGAGAGCTTGTTGGTTATTATCTTAGAAAGAAAGTAGCTTCTCACAAGATTGATCTTGATGTTATCAAAGAGATTGATCTATATCGTATTGAGCCCTGGGATCTACAAGGTATATTACTAAATTTTATACACTACACATACTATATTGTTCATGTTTTAAACCACGTTCGACATAGCTATGGTAGTTGCATCGCGATCCTTGATAATATAGAGATTTTCAATCGATTATGATTGATTCGTACACGCATTTAATTGTAGTTACATTATAGTTGCAGACACATCAAAAATATCTACTAAAAAAAGTTAAAATATCAATGGAAATTTATAGACACAATTTGTCAAATTATTTTAGTTTCTGTCATGTATCTAATTTTCGTTGTTATTTCAAATTTTTCTAGTAGCATATGATATTGTGATCTAGATCACAGTTGCAAATTCTTTTCAAAATCTTGTGTGTGTGTGTGTGTGTAGTGTTGCTTGATTATCATATAGAGTAACGCATAAAACACACACTTTGATCAACCCTTATTAATTAGGGTTTTAACCGTTAATTTTATTTTAGCCTATTTTGTGTTATTGTTTAAAAGTGTATATATATATATATGTGTGTTGAAAGGATTTAGATCTTTGTATACAGAGAGATGTAGAATTGGGAATGAAGAGCAACATGAGTGGTATTTTTTTAGTCACAAAGATAAGAAATATCCAACAGGGACGAGAACGAACAGAGCTACAATGGCAGGGTTCTGGAAAGCAACGGGAAGAGATAAGTCGGTGTATGAACGAACAAAACTGATTGGAATGAGGAAGACACTTGTTTTCTACAAAGGAAGAGCACCTAATGGACAGAAAACTGATTGGATCATGCATGAATATAGGCTTGAAACAGTTGAAAATGCACCTCCACAGGCAAGTATATACATATACATATATTTACATACTATAAATTATGTGTTGAATATGAGGAGTTGATTAAGTTCAAACTTGATTAGTAACTTTGGATAATTAATTTAATTAAATATTAGATATTCTAGACACTATAGTCTTTTCCTTTTTCAGACAAGAAAACAAGGATGTTTATAAGTTGGAGAATGAGCACGGTTACTTTTTTTTTTTTTTTTGTGTGTAGAAGTCTTAATTTAAAGGGTTTCAAGTTCGAAGTATTCCCTTCTCTTGATGTGTCTTTTTCTCATGTTATAGTTTAGTCTAAGCATTTGATTGGCTCTTCTAAACTCGTTTTATAACGTAATAATACTATAAAGTACAACTTTGGCCTTCCACTAATTAACAATATATTCGTAAATAATATTCACCAAGGTACGTACAAACTTTCTTGCTAGGGAGTAATTGAGAATTTTCCCCAGAACGAAGTCAAAAGTCATTATATACTTTCAAAAGCGTATACATGATCATCTTTCTTTTACTTTTTGCTAGAGACTTTTCTTGTCAAACGTTCACATCATTAGTTTTATTTTTTTAGGTTAAAGAGAATTTTGAACCTATGTAAATTAAACATGTAAGAAATTCAAGTTTTATTGTTGAACGTTTATTGAAATCATTTCTTTCAACCTATCTTATTTTAAACATGTAAGAAATTCAAGTTTATTTAAAAGAATCTTGTTAACTTACGTCTTAATTAAGGGCACATGTTAAGAAATTTAAAAGTTGAATTTTGCATTAAAAAAAAAATAAGTTTTATACTTTTAAAAATTTGAATATATGAAAACATAATTACTATATGAAATGGCCTTACATATACATACCTTTAAAATACATGTTAGCATTCTTTTATTTTTATGCATTTTAAGGATGGTTATCATTTTATTAGATGATCCCTTTATTGGCCGATTGTATTTTATTTGACTTAATTAAATGATTGACTACTAGTAGTAGTACGTACCAAAAAGACTGAAACTTTGCAAAAGTTAACAGGGAACACACGCATAAAAAGAACTTTCACCTTTTCACATTCAAGACATCATCAAGTAGTTGATGACATAGTCAAGTCAAATATGACAATACCTTAGTCTCTAAACTTAAGTCTCTTTTGACCAATTTAAAAAGTTTTAAACAAAAATAGATAGTTAATTGTGTTAAATTTATCAATAGGCGTATGATTTTTTAATTTTTTTTTCAATGATTATTACTCATATTTTTCCACTTAGTCAATTATTGTCTTCCATTTTAAATAATAATGAATAATTTTATAAAATCATAGTAAATAATGTATCTATTTTTTGAGAGGTAATTAATGTATCTGTTGTGTTTAGAAAATATTACGGTGTATAATGTTTTTTTTAAGGATGAAAATATTATAATGTTAAAAAACTTTATTATAGGTGAATATTTTGGGAGAACCCAGAGTTTAAATTAATTCGAGTTGAAACAATTGTTCTCATATTTTACGTATAATTTAATCGAATTTCAGATTCTCATTAATTTTTTCTGGAACTAGAGACTTAAAACCAAAAAATTACTAGAACATAAAATTATAAAAGAACAATTTTTAATTCAAAAGAAGTTTAGAGAAAATGAAAAAAGTCAAGAAAATCATCACTCTTTGCTTTCAAACTTAAATTGAGTGTTCCCTTGCAGGAAGAAGGTTGGGTTGTGTGCAAAGCATTCAAGAAAAAAACAAGTGTCCAAGCAAAAACAAATGAAAGATGGGATCCAAGCCACTTAAATGATGAACAAACAAGTAGCATCATCTCAAGGGTGGAACCCATTGACCTCATCTTTAGACAACCACAGAGGATTGCAGCTCAAAATTTCATGTACAAGCAAGAGATAGAAGCAGAAGCAGATACATTATTAAGCTTCATGCATTCAGAACAAATGGTACCTCTTCCTCAGCTAGAAAGTCCCTCTTTAACAAAGAGGCAAAACTCAATGCCAATAATATCAGAACATAACAATAATGAATTTCAAAATGGATTATTATTCAACATCAACAACAAAAGAGAGAAAGTGACTGATTGGAGGGATCTTGACAAGTTTGTGGCTTCTCAGTTGAGTCAAGAAGATCATAGGCATGGAACAAGCTCAGACATGTCATTGTTCCTACTTCAAAGTAGTAAGGATGATGAAGAGAACAAGTTAAGCTCGTTTTTAACTACAAGGTCAGATTGTGACATTGGGATATGTGTATTTGAAAATTAAATACATATAGAAGGGACTAACTTTGTTGCATTTGTAGTATCTATATGAATATGAATGTTTGATGGATGCTTTGAGGATGATATTTAATAATATTATGGTTTTGTAAAACATGCATGTGGAAAAGGTGTCTGGATTATCTACGGCAGGTACCATGCAACCTGTGTCTTGTAGAGGCGATAAATTTGTGAAAGAGTGTGGGTTTTCTAGGAGTTTGTAGGAGAAGATTTTGTGTTCGATCCCTGAAAACAAAAATAACTAAACATTGGTAATATTTAGCTATAAAAAAATTAAATATGTTTTTAGAACCTAAATATTCATAATTTTGGTGTTAATTCTTATAGAATAAAATCAGAGTTTTAGTCCATGTAAAATTTTTCTATAGCATGGATATCTAGGGATAAAAATGTTGATGGGAAATTTACAGGATTAAAAATGCGATTTTACTTTACAGGAACTAAAAACAAAATTCTAAATATTTATATGGACCTAAAAATATATTCAACCCTAAAAATATTCTACTTTGTTAAGGATATAGATTCATATAGAAAGAGAAGAGAGACTGGAGTTTCAATAAAAATGACAAAAGTTATGATGAGGAGTGCTATAAACACTCTCTTTCTAACACTTTCTCTAACACTCACTTTCTTATTCGGTGAAATTCATGTGGGTACCACAAATTGGAAGTGGATCCCACATAAAATGGTGAGGCTCACATGAGTTTCACCCAATAAGTGAGTGAGTGTTAAAGAGAGTGCTAGAAAGAGAGTGTTCCTAGCATTTCTCAAGTTATGAATACAATAGTTACAAAAAGAATATATAAGTGTAAAAGACTAAATTATCCTTACATATAATAAAAGGTTCGATAAAATATTTATGTCAGTGTGTAAATCTAGCATTTTCATGAGTTCAATTTTTATTTCATTAAGTACTTCTAGCATCTTTTAAAGGGAGAGATAGGATTGATGTTTGAACATTTTTGTAGGCTTTTCATTCATTGTTTTGCTACCCAAGGTCAACTCACCACACCGGTTAGGTGATTTCAAGACTATATCTCTAATCGGTTGCTTGTATATGTTAGTGGCCAAAGGTTAGGTTGGCAATTAGTTCGCTAAGATCATGGACTACCTTATCTCTTCGAATTAGTATGCCTTTGTAAGAGGGAGACAACTTGTTGAAGGGGTTATGGTGCTGAGTGAAATCATACATATGGATAAGAAGTATAATTGTGAGTGCCTTATCTTCAAGTTATACTCTAAGAAGGTGAATGACTCGGCTTGTTGAGAAGATTCAGAGTCGGCGACAGGTAGAACTCTTGAATTTGAATGTGTGTCCTCTTTGGTAGCCTACCCATGATCGTCAATGAGTGTCCAACTTAGAAGATCAACATTCAAAAGGTCCTTAAACAAGGTGACTCGCTTTGCCCTTTACTCCTCCTTCTAACTTGTCTCTTGCTTACACGTGATTTTTCTAAAAGTATGGTAAATCTTAATGAGTCATTCTAGAGGATGGGGGAAGCCTTTTCTCGATTGTAATGTTAGTAAGATCTCATTCACATATCTAGCCCTTCTAGTGGGGGGAAACACTTGCAAAATGATTGTGTGGAAAACGCTTCTAGCATTCTTGTGGAGCAGGCTTGGATCTTGGAGTAATAAGCATGTGAGTTTAAGTGGTAGGATTTTCTTTTTAAACATCATCTTTAAAACCATCTCGATCTTTTACTTATCCTTCCTTATGATGTGGAAGAGA
>Ga0315915_1001418_pt1 | contig 28931 bp, 17 predicted proteins | sample MpolbnodulesMG_FD_207738 | JGI IMG/M metagenome (GOLD analysis project Ga0315915, IMG submission 207738) | Medicago polymorpha root nodule microbial communities from Los Angeles, California, United States - branched nodules | ecosystem: Host-associated > Plants > Roots > Nodule | place: USA... | reverse complement strand
TATTTTTTTAGAAAATCTAGATATTATATTAATATTAATATGTGTGCAAAACAAAATTTATTTCATGTCAACAAAATATAGCTATATAGATATTAATATACATATTACATGTATTTTTTTTTAGTTTTTAAGTGGTCGAGTCATCTATTCAATCCAATTTAATTTGGTTAAATATCTATAAAAAAATTAGTCTTAAGACCGAGTCATCTAACCGAGTTATTCGGTTTAATCCGATTCAGTCATGCGGTTCAACCAGTGACTCAGTGGTTCGACCATTAACTCAGTGACCCAGTACCCTTACCGAGTCAATGACCGAGCCGAGTTTTAAAACTATGGTTATTTGCATAGCTGAGACATTTGACCAATAGCCACTAGGCCCTGACGTTTGTGCCCCTGACATGTCACAACCTGCGTTTTGCATTTAATTAATTTTTTGACACCTCCAAACTATCGGACAATATTTTCACTTTTGATTCCCTAAAAAGATTTTTAATGATAAATGATAGGGTGTTAATTTCTTTTTACAAAAAAATGATAGGATGTTAATTGTTACCTCTCTTCTAAATTATAAGTCATTTTAAAGGAGAAATGTGTCCTAAATTATACTTCCTTCAGTCTCAAATGTAAGAAACAAAAAAATAAACTTGGTGGTCTCAAATATAAAAAATAGGAAAATGTTAGATATCAAGAATGATTTTATCAAGAAAGATTCAAGAATGACATGGCACAATAATCACCCTTAGATTTCAGTCTCACTTATTAACCTTTCATAAAAAATAAAAAAAAATACATAACACCCACCACCCCATGATTTCCGGCCAGGCAAAGATTTTATTGGCTAACATTAATTTTAGGACAATTTCTTGATAAAATCTAAGGGTGATTATTCTGCCATGTCATTCTTGAATTTTTCTTGATAAAATCTTTCTTGATGTATAGCATTGCTCTAAAAAATAAAGTATAGTAAATGAACCTATTAAATGCCACAATTCTAAATTTATCCTCATTAAACTCACCCCATTAATGTCTTTAATACTCCAAGACAAGGATAAAATTAAAAAAATATCACTTTTTATAATGACTTAAATGTGGTCAATCCAATTTCTTAATATGTGTGCATTTTTTCTCTCTTACTTTTGAGATCGGAGGGAGTAAGTTATTTTACAATATCATTGAAACATTGAATGTTATTTTTTTTCTACTGTACATCAACTATTTATTAGTTTCTCTTCTTTCAATTTTTTAACTTTTTTTTTGACAAATTCAATTCTTTAACCTATCTTTCATGTACCATTAATGAAGGATAATTTTGTAAAAAGATTTATAATTTATTTTTCTCATACAATATTAATTATATTTCTTAATTTATGTGAAATAATTAAAACATCATATAATTTGAGACGGAGAAAGTAATATTTTTAACTCTAACTTATCTAATATCAACGATGGACCGAAAGAGAAGTTGGATATCGTTAAATGAGGTTAGATAATTATAATACCTAGTGTGCGTTTGATTTGCTGAACAATATGTACAGGACAAAACAGCACAACGGCTAGAACAACAGAAGACAAACTTTTATGGTATTGAATAATTTTTTGTAACAAAAGTTATTGTTGTATTTTAGATAAATTGTACGTAGGACAAAACTTGTGTCGTGGTTTAGTAAGGGACAAAAAATTATGTTTTTGTCATGTCTCAAAAACAGGGTCGTTCCGGTAAAATCGGAGGCTATGTTCATATATCAAAAATGGACCCCCTTATAGAAAAACAAGATTTTTTAAGCAATAGTAACCATCTATTTAAGTTGCAAATAACATTAAAAATAGAAATTATAATTAAGTAAAAGTAAGTATGTATGGAAAGGATTAACTAACTTGTGTTGAATTTCACTAACCACTAATTGTTTTGATGTTAAAAATTGGGTTCGTTTTTCGTAATAAAAAGAAACGCCAAAATCTTAAGAAGAATCATCACTTTGTTTAGTGCAAAATAGGTCTTAAGTATATTGGTTGTTGTTGCTTAAATACAATGTCTTTGATATCTAAATAGTGACAAACATATATTAATATTGGAAGAAAAAAAATAGTAGCAAAATAGTACTAGCATGCATGATTAAACTTGAAACAATAGAAAAAAATACTAATTATTTAACGAATTTAATTTGTGTTGTTAATGGAAATAGATGACAAAAAATTCAAGATATATAGTAGTTTTCTACATTCATAGATAACTCTGAAATGCATATTAAATTGTAATGGCCTAATAGTTGTGTATGTAATTGAGACTTTTATATTTGGTTCAAATTGACACATGTTCAAGATTGAACCTCAAGACCAACGACTCAAGTGCACTCTATTTTATTACTAAACTAGTACACGATGTCTATTGATTTTTTATATTTTATTATATATACCTAACACTTTTGAGTGCTATATTAAAAAAACTGAGGTTCCTAAGATTGCGAGGCTCGGCACCGTAGCTCGCCTTGCACATGTCAAGGGTCGGGTTTGTCTTGAAACAGTTTTACAAATCAAACCATGCACAACTGAAGTTGTCATGTCATATCCTTTATTTTTTAGCGGATCAAACCTACCCTACAATTCATAAACCTAAACACCAAACGATGGACCGAAAGAGGGAGGTTGAAGTCCAACCGATAATATAAGAAAATGATTCAAAATATAATAGGTCTAATTTCATTTGATGTGATATAAAGTAATTCAACTTAACGTGTTTAGTCAACAATTCTACCATGAAAATAAGATATTTCGTTGGTATGAAGAATGCTTATGCAATGCCCGAAAGGGGAGACAAGTAACATTTGTTTACCTCACATTTTGAACTTTGATTTTCCTAACCAACAATAAACTATTTCACAATTTTTTCCAGGTAATAAACTATTCACAATTGAGATCACAATAAACTAATTTCAATTGGAATTACAAACAACATATAAATCACAAGAGTTGTCAATTGTTTTAGACCATTATTATCATTCAAATAAAAGTAAAAACAAATTCAATAAATAAATTTGGGTTTGTCTAATATGTGCAATATTGCACGTGTTAAAGCAATTAAAAGTAGTAATTTTTTTATTGAAAAACAACATTAATTTATTAAAAAAATTACATATTTAATATAAAATGAACAAGTTTAAAGAAAAAGTTACTATTTTAAAGTTCTTAACATGTGCAAATTTGCACATGATAGAAAAACTCAATAAATTTATATTATCATATTTAACTGCTTTCCTAAAATACTTTTGAAACAAATTCAATAAACTAAATCAACTATAACTTAGTTCGTGAAAGCATGAATTTCGTATGTACTTTATTCCAACACTATTTATTAGAGAAACATTTCACTCAATGAAAAGAAGTAGAATTTCAATGGGTTCGAAAGAAGAAAAAAAAACTATGAGAGTAACATTAGTAAATTCTATTGCTTCTAATAGAATGATCTATTATATTCTTTTTTATCAACGTCTCAGCGTCTCTAATCAAGCTTTTTAAGGACTAATTTGATGCGTTGACACTTCTTCAACAACGACTCTTTCATTTTCTCCTATATAAGGACTTAAGAAGTTGAAGAAATACAAGACTTCTGTTATTTTACAGGTGCCCTTACTTTGTCAAATTATATACCACACAAACACTTAGAGAAATTTTTACAAACTTTTATATCTTAAAATTATTTGGGTTTGTCTAACATGTGCAATATTGCACATGTTAAAGCAACTAAAAGTAGTAATTTTTATTGAAAAACAACATTAATTTATTAAAAAACTACATATTTAATACAAAATGAACAAGTTTAAAGATAAAGTTACTATTTTAAACTTCTTAACATGTGCAAATTTGCACATGATAGAAAAACTTAATAAATTTTGAAACAAAATCAATAAACTAAATCAACTATAATTTAGTTTGTGAATGCATGAATTTCCTATGTACTTTATTCCAACACTATTTATTAGAGAAACATTTCACTCAATGAAAAGAAGTAATATTTCAATGGGTTCGTAAGAAGAAAAAAAACTATGAGAGTAACATTAGTAAATTCTATCATATTCTTTTTTATCAACGTCTCGGCGTCTCTGATCAAGCTTTTTAAGGACTAATTTGATGCGTTGACACTTCTTAAACAACGGCTCTTTCATTTTCTCCTCTATAAGGACTTGAGAAGTTGAAGAAATACAAGACTTCTGTTATTTTACAAGTGTCCTTACTTTGTCAAATTATATACCGCACAAACACTTAGGGAAATTTTTACAAACTTTTATATCTTAAAATTTCTTGTATCAGAAGTCATTTGAACTTATACTTCTTACACCCTGATTGTATATCAAGTGTAAACAACAATATCTCTTTTATTTGATTAAACCTAGAGTATAGAAGTCTTTTTCTTGTGCGATTGAGCAAAGGAAGTCTCTTACTTGTGTGTTTAAGCAAATTATAATCTTTTGTGATTACGGTGAAAATTTCTTGCAAGTGCAAGGGGACTGAACTACTCTCGGTTGGTGGGAGAAACCGGTATAATTTGATTATGTCGTCTCTTTTTCTCCTTTCTCTTTGCGTTTAATCTAACTTCACTACATAACTCTGTTTCAGACTCTGATAAGAACTCTACTTTTGATCAGACTCTGAACTATTTTTTTATAAACACTTAGAAAAATTTATGAAAAAGAAAACACAATTCAACTCACTTATTGTATTTTTCCCACCTTCAATCACAAATTCATGCATAGATGAAAATTCATCCTTGTAGATCAGCTGCCAGCAAGATAAGTATTGGAGAAGACGGATTAAATCATTCAATTGAGTTAAAAGTTATTTAAAAATTCATAGATTTTAAAGTTAAATGATATTCATTGACACCAACTTATTTAAAACGTACACTATTTAAAACATATGTAAATATATATTATTATTTTTACAAATTGTAAATATATATTATTAAACATATACTAACAAATGTCTAAATTGTATAAAATTTTGTATACATGATCATCTACATAATGTAAGATGACCCAACAATTGAATTGATTTAAATTAATTGCTTTCTAAAAAATATATTGAAGGTGTAATTGTACTAAATTTGACACCTGACTTTAATGGGATGCTTACTAAATAAATATTTTCCGATTAATCAAAAATAGTCCGAAGAATATTAATAATTCACTTCAAATCCAACTGCAAAGCAGATATCATATGTATAATGCGCCCACCACAAAAGAATCTTCATTTTTTTGACAAACACCACAAAAGAACCTTCAAAACTAGATAACGATTTATTGGCTTCATTCCTCGGAAGGTTTTTATTTTTATCCTTCCTACTAGACAAAAAAGGAAAGACATTTTTTCCACGTGTGATTGGTGCATAAATTGACTATATGTAGCATCAATAATTTGGAGTATAATTTTTTAAGGAACCTTTGGTGGTTGAATAGCTGCCTAGTATGTGTTGTCTTTACATGAAATGCTCCAGAAAGACATGTGATTAATTTGCCTATAATTTTAAGATAAAGAAAATAATTGTTTTATAATTTAGGATGGAAGGAGGATAAAGTTATGAAAGTATATGAAATCTTTCAAAACGAAATGAAAGTATATGAAATATTAAGCAACACACGCGTGCACACACATATATTGTTTAATGGCTAAGACTTCTCATATAGCTTGTAAAAATTGTGTTCGATTCAAAGTGTTTATGGTTTTAATGATGTGCCTTTGTATGAAGACCATGTAGCTATAGCAACATTTGCAGCCATGAAAAGTGGTGTTTTTGTTTCAACTTCAGCTGGAAATGATGGACATGCCCTCAAAACTCTTCACAATGGAACACCTTGGGTTATAATCGTGGCTGCTGGAACTATGGATAGAGAATTTCAAGGGACTCTAACACTTGAAAATGGTAACAAAATTTTAGGATTGTCACTTTATATAGGAACATTTTGTAAACATAACGTTCATATTGTTTTCATGGATTTATGCAACAATGTTAAAGAGTTGGAAAAAAAAATTACAAACCAAGATTGTGTCATATAATGGCAAGAATGGAACTAATCTTTTTGATGAAGTCAATAATTTGAATGCGACAAAAGTTTTGGGAGCTGTTTTGATTTCAAATGTCTCAGCTATTGACTTGAAAATAACTCCCAAAACTTTTGCTACATTCAAGTTATTGACTTGATCAAAAAGACTAGTTTCATTTTTGCTTAACACACCGCAATCTTGGTTTTTACTTTTTTTCAACTCCTTAACATTGTAGCACAAACTCATGAAAACAATATGTTTAGAAAATATTATTCAGAGTTGTTTTGACTATTTAGAGAAGTTACCAATGCCGGAGAGAGATAGGTGATTTATGTTGCTTTACCCCCTCTAACCACTTTTGGTTTTACCAATGTAATATTTTTTTTTTAGATTCCGTCCTTGTAAAATTAAGATTCTTTAGAAATAGTCCCTCGCCTATCTGACTGTGCAAGAAAGCTGAAGTGGCACGTCGAGTCAACATTTTTGGATGACGTGGCGCACTGACTGTATAATTAATTTTGTTTTTCACTTTTTTATTTTCATTTATATTAATTTAAACCATAAAAAACAATTTTAAAAAAACTGAAAATTAATTTTCAAAAATTTTAAAAATCCAAAAATCAGAAGAAAAAAAAAATCTAGAAAATCAGTTTTTTTTTTAAATTTAAAAAATTCGAAATAAAATCATAAAAAATTCAGATATTTTATTTGAAATAAAAAAAATTAATAATTTTGGAATTCAATTTTCAAAATAAAAAAAAAATACAAAGATTAGACAAAGGAATTCGAAATTTTAAAAAAAATATCAGATTTTTTTTCGAAATAAAAATTTTTATATTTATTTTTTAAAAAAATCCACAAATTATTTTAATTTTTTTAAAATTCAAATTATAATATCAAAATTAAATTTCGAAAATTATATAGTTTGAAGAAAAAAAATCGATTTTATTTTAATTTTCAAAAAATTAACTTTAGAAAAAATTAAGATTTTTTTTATGGAAATACGAAGATTTTTTTTTTAAAAGAAAATCTAGAACTTAATTTTAAAAATAAAAAAATTATATAATATTATATTTTTTGATTTTCTTATAATTTATATTTGGATTTTTTCGAAAATTTAAAAATATATTAAGTTGAGATTTTTTTCTCTAATTTTTTTGATTTTTTAAATTTTAAAAAATTAATTTTCAGATTTTTTTAAACTGTTTTTTATTTCTAATTTAATATAAATGAATTTATATTATTTTAAAAAAAATTAGCCACAAATGCCCTGTATACCCATAAAAAAATGAAAAACAAAATTAATTATATAGTCAGCACGCCACGTCATCAAAAAATGCTGACTCATCATACCACGTCATCATTTTTGCACAGTCAGATTAACCAGGGTCTATTTTTGAAGAATTTTGCTTTTATAGGGACAAAATCTATTTTTCTTGTAGGGGGCAAAATCAAAAGTGGCTTATATTAAAAGGGAGTAATGCACCGTTAACCTTAATATTAATTTCTCACTTGACTAAAATGATTTAGTAGGATTGACTGTTATGTTTTTGATATATTATTTTGTAAGAATTATAATTTTGTATCATTTGCACGGACCTTTTAAGAAAATTATATCATAAAATATCATTTATCGATGACTTTTCTTGTCTTATGCGCTCTATTTTGATGATGCTGAGAAGTGCACCCGTATTTTTTTTTTTTTATCACATATCCGTTTTATTATAAGTTGTGGTCTAAACTCCAAAGTTGTATGGGGATTGAATGTTTTTAGCAGATTCATAGGTTCATCCTTTTTCTTTTTTTTCCGCAACATTCTCGAGTAATAAGGGGAAATAAGTGTAAAAAGGTGAGACATGTTGTACGATTGAATCTAGCGTGGTCTCTTTGGATGCTCAGGGCTTGTTTGGTTCAACGAAAAGGAGGGGCGGGGAGCGAAATATCTATCTATTCATACTTTTATACTATATTGTAGAGTAAATTTGAAATTTGAGTTGTTCTTGAATAAATATTATGATTATGTAACACTCTTAAAAAAACTCAATGATCTCTTATTCAATCAAATTTTAAATTAGAATGGTGATGACGTGACATTCTAAGAAAACTTCTCATTCTCTCTTATTTTATCCAATAGTCAAATTTTGAGATGTTCAAATGTAGAATCTTAATAAGCACAAATAAATATCAATATTCAACAACACAATTTACAAAACTAGACAAGCTCAAACCAAACGTAATTGCAATAAAACATACTAACATTAAAGAACAATAGAACAATTTTCGACTAGTCTTTATTTAGTTCTTAGTCGAACTTCGGATTATCAGAGCCCTTTTTCCATGAGAACCAATCAACCAGCGGTTTAACAAAAGGGGACGACTTACATATGGTTCCATACACACAGTTCAACATGTGCTTCATGTGATTTTAATTAAACGACATCGTTTAAAACAACCAAGGAGGTGTTGGTTGACACGTGATTTAACCCAATTTAGTACGGAACAACATAAGTCACTGTACATAAGTATTTTCCTTAACAAAAAAGTCATCTATAAAAATGTTATATTGTTGATATTATTAAAAAAATATCAAAATTTATATTTATTTATTTATTAAATTTATTGTTAAAAATAAATATAATTTATTACCTCTCAAAAAATAAATAAAATTTATTACAATTTAAATTTGACAAAACTAAAATTTGATAAAAAAACGTAGCTTAAAATTTACACTTTAGTCGATTAATAATGGTGGCATGATAAAAGGGTAAAGTAAAGTAAGAAAGAAAAAGCCTGCGTTGTCCCTTTGCGTCCATCCAATTCCAATGTTGTAATCAACGAAACAGTCTCAGGTAGTGTGTGGACTCATCCTCCAAACGCCGTCACCGGAGAGGAAGAAGAGCATCTCAGCCACCACCACCACCGCCACTCTTCACCGGAGTAAAACTTCCATTCTTCCTTTCATCTTCACCTTCTTCTCTCCACCTCCACTTCAAACACCAACAACAGCTTTCTAGAACCTTCTCGTAAGTTCCCAAACCCTAATAATTTTCAATTTCATTTTTTTTACCTTTTTCCGTACTTCCTAGGGTTTTTACTTTTTCTATTTTTTTGGATGAATTTCATGATTCATTTTTTGGTATTTTATCTAGAAAAAGTGCGAATGAGTGTTCTTGGGGCATTGGTTAAGTTAATAAATATAATATTTTTGTGTTGGAAGTTGTTGATTCAACTTTCTAGAAGCTTAAAATTTGTTGTTTTTAAGACAAAATTTATACTTTTAGCTTTTTTAATTAGGGTCCTTAGGGTTCTTGGTAGCGTGACCCTTTTATTTATATGTATTGTTTTGGTTGTTTGTATTTAGTATTGGAGTTACTACGATTTTGGTCTTTGAATGTGTGAGGTGCTGTAATTATAGTTCCTGAATGTATCGAAATCGCAAACACCCTCAAGGGACTATAATGACAACGCCTCACGCATTCATCAGCCAAAATGGCTATCTTCCAGTTTTTTTGTCATTGGCATTGTGTTGATATAAGAGTGCAAAATTACAACTTTGTGAAAAATGTTTTTGTTTGTGGTTAGGAAAGTGTGATTAAGATGGCTTGGATGGAAGAAAATGATGGGAATGGAAAAGAAAAGGAGTTAGGCGGAGAAAATGGTTTTTTGAAAGTGAAAGAACCATCTGTTAGTGCTGGTGGAGATGATACTGTTCCAGGGAATAAGAGATCTGAAGTGAAAGACGATATTTCTTTTGCCAACATTTTGCGTTCGAGGAACAAGTTTACAGACTCTCTTGCTTTGTATGAGCGTGTTTTGGAGAGTGATGGTGGAAATGTAGAGGCCCTTATTGGAAAAGGGATATGCTTGCAGATGCAGAATATGGGTAGGCTTGCTTTTGATAGTTTTTCAGAAGCTGTTAAGTTGGATCCTCAGAATGCTTGTGCTCTCACACATTGTGGTATTCTTTACAAAGAAGAAGGTCGCTTGATGGAGGCGGCTGAGGTATGTACATGCTAGATGACTAGTTTTTTATTTATTTATTTTTTTTTTATGATGAAATAGCATGGTATTTTTGTTTTCTAATTCCATTTGTAGATGATACAGCAGTGCTTTTGCCGCATGGAAAAGCTTTCTTGTTCTTATATAAACCCTATATTAACCGACTTAGTGGTGACTATAGATTTTATTTCTTGATTGCGTCCATCTTACATAACTTTCTAGGTTTTATATATTAGATTGAGTGAGGCATACACCCTCCGGTCATTATTATAAGCAAAAATTAACATTTTAGATTCATTCATTAAATGACGTATGTAGTCTTTGTTACAGACTACATACATCATTTAATGAATGAACTTAAAATGTTGATTTTTGCTTATAATAATGACTGGAGGGTGTATAATACAATTCTAATGAGTATGATTGGTATCTGATTATGCCTTGAATATGTGCTTATTAATGTAGTTTGTAAAGTCTTTTTTTAACATAAAACACATAGGAAACTTTTTGAACAGACTGATAAAAAATAGATTGAAGTTCTGTGAATTACTTAGTAAGGGCACTTGGTGTCAGCATCCTTGATATTTATATGCATAAAAGAATCGATACATTATTACATTTTAGTTTTACAAGACAACAATAAAGAGTTGAACTATTCCCTATGAATCTAATATATTCAACTATGCATTGACTCCCATAAATCCTGGCAATACATTATTGACTGTAATATTGAAAATATGCAAGTTACATTGCATAAAAACCTAATACAATCAAATCATGCGCGGTTCCCTTGTAAATCCTTGCAGTGATATATGTTGCTAATTTCAGCCCACTTAGATTTAAATGAGAAGATTCTACATATCATAGCCATCATGATGCCTGATTGCTTGTCACCTTGATACGAGTTCAATACAGTGTTGATTATGTTTGTCCATACTGAAATCAAGAACCTGAAATGGTCATAGTCATGATTTACATACAAGTGTAGAGAATCTTTTCCTATCCACCTCCATTCAGTTCCTTAGTACCTATGTAGAAGCAAAGAATTTTCTTCGAGGATTTGCAGTTTGCACTATAATATTGAAGAACAGAATGGTATAGGATGATAGAATATAATAGAAACAAAGACAGGGGGAACCCGTTACCCACTCTTTCTTAACCAACAGACCTTTCATTTTCCCATATGCAGCATTATTGTCTATTGGATAATAGATCTGCTAACTTGCTTTTCTTTCAGAACTTCCATGCAGTTCTTGACTGGGGAATGCATATACTTAGACTGCCAGCATACTTTATTTGATATGTTTAGGAACATAATGGGATGTATTTTAATGGATTAGACATAATGTTACCACGGATTGATTTTTTAGTGCTATTTATCGTTAGTGTCATGGTAGTTAAAAGTGGGCGTTGGTGTGTAAGATTGCATTTTCTTATGATTTTTCCATCGTTGAGCGATCCTGATTCACAGGAAAATCTTGACTGAGGAGAGAAGATGAAATCGCGAGCTTGAGCAATGGAAAATTCTGTGGCTGTCTTGAATGGAGCTGACAGTCATGGTTGACCAAGTCCTCTTCCCATGGAGAGCCTTGTTGAGCTTAAGGAAATGCTGAAGCATGCGCTGAAAAGGCAGAATTTTGGTTGCGACCAAGAAAGAGCAGAGAGTGCAACCCCTTTGATCAAGAAGAGTGTCGAGGGATTGGCATAACTAAGAAGTTGATGGTCAACAGGTGCAGATACACGATGATGAGTCGAACAAGTTGGAGGTAAAACCTTCTCGAGAGAAGACCTTGTCACAGCAACAGAAAAACATTTCTGAAGCAGATAGCCACTAAGAATCTTGTTCTTGGGCAAGGCAGAAGGGTGATGTGGACCATTCCCTTGGCTTGGGTGTCAATATGAAGCACGGATACGGATACGGACACTGGACACGACACGAACACTGATACAGCTAATAATTTGAAAAATCACATAATTCAGTGTAATTACAAGTGTCGGTGTCGGACACGACACATGTCCGACACCGAGACACGCCTAATCCGGGGAGTGTCCGTGCTTCATATCATCAAGGCAAGAAACAAGGCTAAAATTATATCACGACTGAAAACAATGCTGGAAAAATAAGAAAAATGCAGAAATCATGGTACCATTGTAGAATATGGAGATGACCCATTTGTCGATATCGAGACGGAAGTCAAAACTTGGAGCTGGCTGAAATGATGACTGAAGAAGAGAAACAAGAATCACAACCAAAATTGACCCACCCAAAGCCGTTCTTGGAGGTTTTGGGGAGAACAAACAAAGAGGGGAAAAATGGGTATTATGCAAGTTGGGTTTATTTTTATATTTCATGGGTAAGTCTCAATATGCTGATAGTATCTGATGGGTCCATGAAAAGAGGGTCTTAAGCTATCCTAATTGAAGACCAAAATTCATTGGGCCTAATCCAAGGCACATCTAGCCCAATTCATAATTCGGGCGACATGCTCATGTTTCCATAACACCTTTTATTTACTGACCAGGTTGTTCACCAAGTTCACTGCCAAGTTGAACTTGCCTCTATGGTGTTTGGGAAAGATTCATCATCATTGGAAACAACAGTGGTTTGGCAACTACTACAGGAAAGTGCAGATTGATCGGATTCAAAAAGAATTTTGTACCCCTTTGCACCCAGCTGGCTTATCAACTTCACAACAGTGGGATCCCAGGGGAAAGTTTTATTTTTTCATCAACTATTAAACATGCTGGAATTTAGTATATTGCAACATTGAGGACAAGGTTGTTTTCTAGGGGGTGTATTGTTAGGATATAGAATAAAAGGGAGTTCAAGTAGTAAACAGTTACTTCGAGGAATATTTGTATAAATAGGAGGATAAAAGGATAGAGGGAAAAGTATTTTGAACATTTAGTAATTGGTAATTTAGTGGCTCAGAAAGGGAGACCCTTGGAGGAGGGATCACTCTTGGTTCCTATTTTGTAAAAGTATTCTCAGTCTGTCAATAAAATTCTTCTTTCTTTTCAATTTGAGTTCTGGGTTCCTATTCCTAACCATTGTGGCCCTCCATATCACCCCTCTGATCTTATACTTGTCTATAAATATTTTCAACTGATGTCTCACCTTTTCCCTTAAAGATAATTTTTTTCCTTTTCATAATCATTATTAAATATAAAAGAAATTTTAGCCCATTAAAATATTAATAATTAAACAACTACAAAATAAATGTCTGCATTCTTGAATTTCATTATATTAATATCCATTAACTAATCATATCATATTAAAATATATTTTAATATTTTCAGTAGGATCTTACTATCTGTGTTATGATTCTGCGATTTCAATCTCGACTCTTCTTCCCTATCCCAAGTAAAATCGCAAAGCCTTGGTTAGAGCATTATTAGGTATGCATAGCTCAATGTAGATTTCCTTAGTGTCACATTTGTCCTTGTCCGTGCTCCGTACCACAAAGTTTGACAGTTTACCTTGTTATACACTTACGCATACTCCCATGATAGTTGTAACCAAAGAAAATATTCCGATACTAGTTGATTTCAGAAGTATGCTAACAATCTGCGTTCTAGTTGTCAAGAAAGAGGAAGCATCTCAACTATACACTAAGATGAATATAGTATATATGAAGACACAATATCCCAATTACTGCATATACATGATTCATTGAACGTAGACATATGATACATGATTCTAATAGAAGCTATCGCTGATAATCAAATGATTTTCTTGGAGCAGTCATATCAAAAGGCGTTACGGGTGGATCCTACACACAAAGCAGCTGCTGAATGCTTAGCCATTGTTCTAACGGATATCGGTACCAACATAAAGCTTGCAGGAAACACTCAGGAGGGTATTCAAAAATATTTTGAAGCTCTAAAAATAGATCAACATTATGCGGTAATTCTATCTCAATCCTTTTCCTGCATTTTTCCTTTTTATTAAATCCATTTTAAATAATAAGTAAATCTGCATAATATGAATGTTTTTTCTTTCTATCTGTCCTTGCAGCCAGCATACTATAACCTTGGCGTGGTCTATTCTGAAATGATGCAATATGACATGGCCCTGACTTTCTATGAAAAAGCTGCATCAGAGAGGCCTATGTATGCTGAAGCATATTGCAACATGGGTGTCATTTATAAAAATCGAGGGGATTTGGAAGCGGCTATTACTTGTTATGAGAGGTACACGATATATCTAGGGCTTGCACTTCTCTTGACAAGCCAAGTCATGCTTGCAGTTTTTTTGTTTGTTTTTGTTTAGTGATGATTAGCTTATTTTGTGTTCAAAGTAGCTTATAATCAAAATATTATCAAGAGAGCTTTTGGGAAACAATGATTTTCCCTAAAAATTAAGGGTTTGTCTCTGTATTTTAACTAGAAGACGAGTGAAAATTGTATATAAAATTATGTTTTTCAGTAAGAAAAATGAAAACAATGTCAAAAAGCTAATTTAGTGCTTTTCTTAGAAGGTAGATATAATAATATTTGAAAAAAAGCTCTTGTAAAGTTTTGTTGTAGAACATTTTTTAAGCTTGCTTGTCTTAGCTTAAAATGGGGATTCTATGATAATACTATTTTTTTGGAAGAAACAAGGTTGTTTGGTTTGAGGAGTTTTTTTCTGCCTAAATTTTAGGTTTCTATTTTTACTGCTAAACTGTCCTTATTTTCATTCTGATTCTTGTTTCCCAAATTTTTACTGGGAACAGTGAAAACAGTTCTTTCATGTAAAATCTTTGAAAACATAAAAAGTGAAAACAAGAGGGCAGTTTAGTTATTAAAAGGTAAATACAGAAATGTAAACAGATAATGTATTCTCAAACCAAATAGCCGTACTATTTTTAGCTTTTAAGAAAAGGATGAAAAGACTTTCTTGAAGTTTTTTTTTTTTCAATTGCATAATTGTCATAATTTTTTTCAGAGATACCTTCTAACTTTAAATGAACACATTTTCTTTAGAAGAAGCACAAACAAATGGACTTTAATCTAATTGAAACATGCACTTAATGACCGGACGTATGCTGTAAGCGTTCATGATCAATTACTGTTTTGTGGCAGGTGTTTAGCTGTTTCACCTAACTTCGAGATTGCCAAAAATAATATGGCTATAGCTTTGACAGATTTGGGAACAAAGGTGATACAAGCAGTGCTATTTTTTTTTTAGTAATTTTATATTTTTGAACAGCTTTTAGCAATTTTATTGACATTGTCCTCATGTATGACGTCCTCTATCTTTGTTTTTAAGAGGAAAATCATGAAATTGAAATACTTCTATTATGAACGTGAATAATAGTGTAATGGTAATATAATTGAAATGACGGCTTCTAGGTAATAATAGTGCAATGGTATTATCAACACGAGTAATAGTGCAATGTCCCTCTAGGAACAAATTTTAGGAAAACTTTTCTGACTTGAGACGTGCGGTAGTGCGGTTTGTGTTTGTGAATCAATGTTTTCTAATTATTTATTGTCTATAGTTTTTCACGGGTACCTTTCTTTCTTTCTTTCTATTCCTCATGTGCAATGAGATGCATTGACAACTCGATCATTTTTTCTTGCTAACGGAGATCAGGGTTTCTTTTTATATATAGGTTAAACTGGAGGGTGACATCAACCGTGGTGTGGCATTTTATAAGAAAGCTTTGTATTATAATTGGCATTATGCTGATGCTATGTATAATCTTGGGGTTGCTTATGGTGAGATGCTTAAGTTTGATATGGTATGTCTTGCACGCACATATGTGTATATTTCTCACATAATGCACCTGCATGTAATATATTAAGATACAGCTTTAATGTAGTATTAATTGCCGCTTTGGAAAATCTTTCTATACTACTCAGGCTATTGTGTTCTATGAACTTGCCTTCCATTTCAATCCACATTGTGCGGAAGCTTGTAACAATCTAGGCGTTATATATAAAGATCGTGACAACCTTGATAAAGCTGTAGAATGCTACCAGGTAATGACAATTGTGTCAGTTGTTTCAACCCTTGATGGGTTCATTGGATTGCATAGATTTTTGATAGCAGCATTTTTTTTGGTATTGCAGCTTGCTTTGTCAATCAAACCGAACTTTTCCCAGTCATTAAATAACCTTGGTGTTGTATACACTGTCCAGGTAAGCATTGTTCGATTTTTGAATTTTGAAGTTGATCAAATGTCTTCAGTTGCTAATTTAATTATCTTCTCTAATTTCTCCAGGGCAAGATGGATGCTGCTGCAAGTATGATTGAGAAAGCTATCGTTGCAAATCCGACATATGCAGAAGCATACAATAACCTAGGTATTTTTATTTTTTTATCCTTTCTGATACATTAGTTGTTTGGTCATTGTGATAAATCATGTTTGCTGTCTCTTTTTTGTTAGACTATTTTTGCTAAAACAGTAAAAGTCTATTGAATAGTTTTATAAGTAGAAATATTCAAAGATATTGGCCAAAAAACTGGTTACAGAGCTTATGTTGAAATGATATTACTTCTGCTAGGGAAGGGTGGCAAAAGTTGCTGTAGTAATACACCATTAAATGTTCTATGCATTTAAAATAAAAATCAAGTAATTGTGTTTCCATTCTTTGCACAGAAACTTCTGTATGGTATCCTTCCTTTGTCTGAAGATTTTATGAAACTTTGTTTCTCTTTGTATATGGTTACAAATATGATTTATTTTAAGGTGCCCAGTTGAAACCCTTACATTTGTTTTATGGTACACTTCATCTTTTCTATTCTTGTTATGCAGGAGTTCTTTACAGGGATGCTGGTGATATTGCTCTTGCAATTAATGCTTATGAACAATGTCTCAAGATTGATCCCGACTCTCGAAATGCTGGCCAGGTCTGGTGCACTATGGTTGAATGTTTTGTTCTTGTTAACTTGTGTGAAATTTTCCAAAGATTCTACGTACATCTGTCTAGTCATTGTTCATATAAAATGTGTATAGAAAGAATATGAAACTGTCATTATTTCTTAAAAGTTGCACCGGATACAGTGGAGTTGTTTAGAGAGACCGTATTGGTATTTTAACTTTTGAAGAACATTATTTTTATTTTTGGTTAGGATTTCTCTTGATCCTTCAACAATTACTCTGTTGTGCAAGCTGACGGGGAAATCATGCCACTCTAACTGATATTGAAGTGAACAGCAGATCTCTACTCATTCTTTCACTTCTTCATTTTGACTGTGAAAAAGGATGATGCACCGCTTTGAGCCGCGTTTGACCCGCATTGCACCACTGCATTGCGGTCCGCTTAGACCGCTTTTCACTTCTGACACGAGCCCGATGCGGCCAGACGCGGTGGTCGAGATTTTTCTACTCCGCTATAGCCGGCCGGCACTTTTGACAACAGAGGAATAACTCTTCTAAAAGCTTAAGCCAATAACTAAAAGTCCAAATATGGAGTTAATCACAGATGACCCAACTTAACAAGGGTTTATAGATAAATGACTTAAACACCACATAACCTCTTAATATTGTTGCTTAAATTTGTATTGTGATCTTCGTCTCTTATGTGCCGAGACTTTCCTTTTCACACACTTATACAATAAGCAACTTAAGGCTTCTCTCTGTCTCGCTCCTTCCTCCCCCCTCTATCCATATATATGTATATTTGGGTATACTATGATTATATATTGAGTGTTGAGTAAGTAACTTTGTGCAACCTTCATCCCTCATTGTGAATATGTTCTGTGTTTCTTTCATGGACACAAACTTAACTGTAGGCTGAGTCATGTTAAATTCACATCAAGTTTTCTTCTTATTTTGTTTTGCTTCTCTCTATTGCTAAAATCCTTTTTCTTCTGTGACTAATATTGCTAATAATTAAGCATTAGAAAATTTGATATTTATATTCACATTGATTGTGATAAAAAGTGTAGATGATTGGATTTTGTTCTTTGCAAGAATTACAAGTCTTTTGATTATTGAAGTTTTTTCTAAAGTAGTTGAATTCTAACGTACCTTAATGTGCAGAACCGCTTGCTTGCAATGAACTACATAGATGAAGGAAATGATGACAAACTTTTTGAAGCTCACAGGTAGCAGCTTTCTCCTACGAACTTTTGTACTTCTATCTGTATTATTAGTTGCATTTTATTGATTTAACTATCTATAATGTTTCATCAACTTCATTGATTCTTTTCTTTAAATTTTATGACATAGCATATAATTTTACTGTGTGGTGAGAGAAAATAGAACTTTAATTGATTTCCGGACCAACTTCATTGTTTTATGTTAATTGTTTGGTGACATGTAGTATAACTTCCTGGGATGACAAAATAAAAATACTTATCCTGTATCTGCTTGGTGCTGGTGGGGGAGGGTGTGTGCGGCGGAAGAGAGACATAATTTGTGTTTTTTTAATTAGCTGTGCCTGTTGATCATGTTGTTTATGGTGATGGTTAAGAAGAAAATAAGTAAAAAATGGTTAAAAGAAAGATACTTCTCTTCACCAGCTGCCTATTAAAAAACGAATGGTTGTATGGCATACATAAGCCATACCTTTCTTCTTTTATATCACAATGTCGGCTTATGTAATCTTGCTTTATATTTAGAAGTATATTTTTCTTCATGTTGTCTCCACAAGTAATGTTTTTTACGTGATCAATGAAATGCATGGTTTATAACTAGTTGCAGTTTCAATTGCTAAATTTTGTTAGCCATAATATTTTTATCTGCCGCAATTTGCTTTATGTGAAAAAGTAGAATGACAATTAGATTTCAGTCTTATGAAAATAACGTTTCCTTTCAGGGATTGGGGTTTGCGATTTAGGAGGCTATATCAACAATATACATCATGGGAAAACTCAAAAGATCCTGAAAGGCCTCTTGTGATAGGATATGTATCTCCTGATTATTTTACACACTCTGTGTCATACTTCATTGAAGCTCCCCTTATCTATCATGACTACGCCAAATATAAAGTGATTGTTTATTCAGCAGTTGTCAAGGTATCATTTACAATCCATGCGTGTGAAATCCTTCATATATTTCTTGTTCTTTTAATACATTTGGTAAATTTTCTAAGGTTTTGCGTTGTGTTTGGGCATTACAGTAGCTACTTGCATAATATATTTTCCTGTGCAATCTAAGAATTAGAGGTTAAGTTTATCTGTACTCCACGGCAGGAACTGAAAAAAGTTTTAGTTGGTTAGCTTTCAAATTTGTTATGACTTGGATGTTTGTCTTTTTAGTTTTCTTTGATAGTAGAGATGTGAAACAAATATTAGAGGAGTTGGAGACTTTTTTTTCATGGTAACGGACAATGTCTTGTGCTCAGCGGTTTGAGAGCTTTTGGAAGAGAAAGTTTCTCAATCTTTGCGGATGATTATAGATCTAGGAAATTAATTTCTTCAGGAATGGTTGTCACCTTTTTTGAAGGAAATGTCACTTTTCAAGAATTTGCTTCTGGCCCATAGCTTCATATCTGTTGTGAGTCCTGTTTTCCGACTGTTAATTGGTATTCCAACATAGTATTGGAACGTACTCCCTCCGTTTCCTATTTTTTTCTTTTTTTGAATAGAAAACGTTAGTATTTTTTTCGCATTTACATAATTTTGTTGTTCCTATTTATCGTCGTTTTCAAAGTTCAATGCAATATTAATTATAGATTTGTCAACAATGCCCTTATTTATTGCAGAGAGAGAAATAGATGAAATGAAATCATAAATGATTAGGAGTATTATAAGCAAAAGAGAAATAGTGTTGTAAAAAATAACAAAATTTGTAGATTGTCTTGGTATGTGATATGTAAATAGGAACTGAGGGAGTAGTTAGATCTACTATGTATTTTTAAGTTGTAGTTCCTTATTCTGGTTTCATGTTTAAATCCATCGGAACTGTTATGCATGAGGTTTCAGTATTATAAGCTTACAGCTTTCACATTAGCAAATATTCAATAAGTTTTCTGGAGAAGCATCTACTTTATTATATTCTGACACTTGGCTTGCTGTTGGGAATGCTGAAAATATGTTATACTGCTTGGTTGGTAATCTTGTTGCCATTGGAAAACTAACCTTTAGTTGTCGTAAGCCATGTATGAAGTTGTTAGTGGTATTCTTTTGATGATAGAGATAATTGTTTTTTTTTTTTGCTATGGACATCCATTCAAACTGGTTCTCATACGATATTTAGGATCAAGTGTTAAAAGAACTTTATATTTCTATCGATTATTGTGGTTTACAAATGCTCAGGCTTGCTCTTGTAAATGCAAGATAAGCCATCTGTAGTAGCATCACAATTGGTCTGACCGTTTCCTAGATCTTGCCTTAGAAGCAGCTTTATAGCACCGGGCAGTTTATGGTTGCTCAGGCTTAGCACGACACACAGTCTTCAATATAATTTATCTTGACATAATTATAATTGTTGTTAACAATCTAACTGAGGTTTCATAATTTGTTTTCTGTTCAATATCTCCATTTGTTTTTCCATTTTGAAATTAATTTTCTTTTGATGTTGCAGGCAGATGCAAAAACCATTCGGTTTAGAGAGAAAGTCATAAAGAAGGGTGGGATCTGGAAAGATATTTATGGGACTGATGAAAAGAAGGTTGCTGATATGGTTAGAGAAGATCAAGTTGATATTTTGGTAGAACTTACTGGTCACACTGCAAACAATAAGTTGGGAATGATGGCATGTCGACCTGCTCCAGTTCAGGTATTTTTAACGAATCTGTATGTATGCTTTTTTCTATTGTTTTTCAGCTTACAGATTTTCTTATCCTTGCTTACTAAATATCACAGATATAGTTTTCCTTTTTATATTCCAATCTCTGTTTAGTTATATCAGTTTTTTTTTTTTGGTTGTGAAAATGCAAATTAGTATTTTTTTTTGCATATGTTGGCATATTATATCTGATTTCTTCCAGAGTATATTTCTGTGAATTAATGTGATTTTCTGTGTAATTGAAACTGGAAGAATTCTTTGACAGTAAATTGAAACTGGAAGAATTCTTTGACAGTACTTAGTTTAACCTGGCTAATTGTTAGTATATATTCCTAAAATGGGATAATAGTTAACTTGTTGATTAGCAATATTAGGCAAGAACCCAGAAGTGAGATTCCATTTATGTATAATATTCAAAATAAACTTACATGAATAGATTTTGATGTCTATGCTCTTGTTTTGATCATACACACTCTTCTCCATGCACGTGCTAAATCTACTCACCAAGCATGTGATATGTAGTTGCATTTATATATTTATGACAACATGTGTCTTTTTTTTTCTGAGCAAAATCAATTACGACAATATGTGTTATACTCTCGTTGATGTGCTGAATATATATAATTTGATCTCTGCAACATTGCAACTTATATTGCTTGACATGCAGGTGACTTGGATTGGTTATCCCAATACTACAGGATTGCCTACAATTGATTATAGAATCACCGATTCACTGGCAGACCCTCCTGAAACAAAGCAGAAGTAGTCATCTTCTTGATTTTCTGTACATTCTTGTCATTGATCTATATTTTTCTCTAGTACTCCTATTGCTGTTCATTTTCTCAAGTTATGTTTCCTGTGTACAGGCATGTTGAAGAGTTGGTCCGATTACCAGATTGCTTCCTTTGTTACACTCCTTCCCCTGAAGCCGGTCCTGTTTGTCCAACTCCTGCTCTTTCCAATGGTTTTATTACATTCGGTAGCTTTAACAATCTTGCCAAGGTAGTGTGTGTTAAAATATTATTGTTTACATGTTTGTTTTGTATGTGCAAAGAACAAATTATTAGAGATAGGCCATGTATGTGCTGACTTATATTATTGTTTCATCAGATTACTCCTACAGTATTGAAGGTTTGGGCAAGGATACTGTGTGCAATTCCAAATTCTCGCCTCGTGGTAAAATGTAAACCATTTTGCTGTGATAGTGTTAGACAGAGGTTTCTTTCAACCCTAGAACAGTTAGGATTGGAACCACTACGAGTTGATCTTCTGCCCCTCATTCTTCTTAACCACGATCATATGCAAGCTTATTCTCTGATGGACATCAGGTAACATCTATTTTTGTATTCCTTAATGTTTTAATGGTCCTGCCTGAATTTGTTTTGTTTTACAAACAGATATTGGTTTAATGTTGGCTGTGTCCTGTTATCATGCGCAGCACCTCTGTTTTATCTGTTCTTCTCAGTAATTTTAACCTTTCTCATATCCTTGATGGGGATTGAATATGGTTGTGGTGCAATACAAAATCAATTCTTGCAAACCTGAAATATTTGACTCAACTAGGATTGTAGCATAATTTACACGAAAACCTATGCATTTGGAACTTAAAATGAAAGTTCTAAAAAAAAAAAGGAGCATTTAGTCAAAGATGTTTTTGAGGAAAAGTTCAGTGAAGCCAAACATGTTCTAACTCTTAAAATACATATGCATCCTATAATTCGGTGACTCACTATTTATACCAAGGTCGGTTGTTTCTGATGCTAAGCTAATTACTGAATAGCATGGAAACTTAAAATATAAAATTTACATACATTGGAATGGTTATTTGGGAAACCGAAGATCTCAAATTTATCCTTTGCTGGCATAGCTCTTTCACATTTCATTGTCAGAGTAGTCTATCTATGTAATGGTACCGTCCTTGAAAAGTAACATATGAATATCATGTAGAATAGTGCAATTGAAGACAATTTACAAATATAGAATACACGTTATTTCTTGGTTGGTTTATTGAGTGTGAAACGCATTACGAAACAACTACTTGCACTATTGTTCTGCTTATCTTTTTGAACTTTTTATTAGATGCTCTCTCTCTCTCTCTCTACTTATGTTGATTTTAATCTCGTCTTCAATCATGTTTGAGGATTTACCAATATTTTGATTACGATTATAAGAACAGAATTTGTGTATGTTGAATGAATTGTTTTATTACCCTTTGTAAACTGTTCTTTCTTTTGTAGTTTGGACACCTTTCCATATGCTGGGACAACTACGACATGTGAATCTTTATACATGGGAGTTCCATGTGTTACAATGGCTGGTTCAGTACATGCACACAATGTTGGTGTTAGTCTTCTTAGCAACGTTGGTATGGAATCTACTTTAATATTTGTTTTTGATGTCGACTTTAATATATTTTGTATTACTATTACTTCTCGATAGCCGTTTCATGTTTTACTTTGTGATTTTATAGAATGCCTTCTAGCACACCAAAGCAGTGCCTGGCTAAAGTCAATGAAACTTACTGACATTTTGACACAGAATTCATGTCCAACTTATTTTGTCACATTAGTAATTGTTTTTCTTTGGTTTCTTATGCTTTTATTGAAATTAACATTTTTCGTTATCCAAAAAAGAGTTTAACAGCCAGTCTTATCAAAATAAAAGTTTTTCTTAAAATAAATTGATTTATAAAAGTTATTTATAGAACAGCCTGAGACTACATTTTTATATATGAATTAATTTATCACCTTGGCTTTTTCTTGCTATGTTGGGTCGACTATATAGATTAATTAATTGTCGCATTCTACCTATAGTTTTCCTTAGTCTCCCTCTATTTCACTTACTGAATATCTAACTTTTAACATTTCAGGTCTGGATAATTTGGTTGCCAAAAATGAAGATGAATATGTTAAATTGGCCATGAAGTTAGCCTCTGACATTCCAGCATTACAAAACTTGAGAATGAGTCTTCGAGAGCTCATGTCCAAGTCCCCTGTCTGTGATGGAGCAAACTTCATCCTTGGTCTAGAGTCAACATATAGGAATATGTGGCACAGATATTGCAAAGGAGATGTTCCTTCTTTGAAACGCATGGAATTGTTAGAACAGTCTGGTTCTGCCGATAAGAACTCTGAGCCAACAAGGGTCGTAAACGTAAGTGAGGGCAGCCCTGGATCTGTCATGGCCAATGGATTCAACTCATCGCAGCCACCAAAACTTAATATTAACGGATGCGAAGAAAATGGTGGGTCGTTGAAATTCAGTAGCAAGCAGGGAGTGGTGGGTCCTTGAAGTACAGTAGTTGTAAGCAGGGAGTGGTGGGTGCGAGTTGAATTTCATGAGAATCTTTTGCAGTTTGTAGTGAGTGGTTCAAGGGTGTTGAACTGTATTATAGGTGGAGTATTAATCTGGTATTGTATATTGTGGTTACTAATGGAAGAGGCTTGAAGGAACCATAGCCTCACAAAAAGTAAGCTTTCCATAGATTGCCAATTTTTTCGGGAAAGAAATGTAAGCAATGGTTATCAAATTGATTTGTCTCCTCAACTGCTGTGGATATGCAGGGAGGCGATGCTGCTTTAAATGGCATCCTTCGATAGCTGTAACACGTCCTTTTCCCTGAATTATAGTCCAAATATCGGTTATAGCGGCCATGAACAAATCACTAGTTTGCAATGATATTGAGTACAAGTGATGTCAAATAGTTGCTATAGTGCTGCAGCGTGGTAGAATTTAAACGACAACAATGATAATAGTAGTTAGGGTGTAGATTGTGTAATATTTATTTTTACTGCCTTTCTTTTCTAGAATGTCATTGTTGGCCAGTTCACAACGATGGAGTTTATCTGATTGATTGAAAAAGTAATTTCCTATGAAAAGTAGCACTAAACCAATTCATGATTGCTTTGGTAGTGTTCTTATTATACGTGTGTTGATTAAGATGGGGGGGTGAGGGCTTTGAGAAGGAGATTGGAAAGGGAGATGAGTGAGGTCGTTTTGTAACGGAAAGGAGTTACTCTAGATTAAGTCATAGAGGTTCTTCAAATGCTTGTGTCATTCGATTTCTTGTTTATGCTATTGAGATCTGCATCTGAGAGATGTTGGGGAAGGGAAGATGTTTAAGGTTCTCAAGTTTTGGTTTTTTATTATTAAAAAAGTAAATCCATATCATCGCCCTTTTTTAGGGATCTCATACAGTTTTTTTGTGACTGAAAAGCCTTGTTTTTCATTTAATCCATATCAAAATCGGCTACATAGACATTTTAATAATGATAGGTAATGTTTACATCCCTTTCTTAAATTAAAGTGAAAGTATTATTTTGACGTGCGAATCAATATTTCAAACAAGATTTCGCGTGTGATTGAGAATGATGACACATGTCTATTTGTTTTCTTAATTCTAAACTAGATATAAAAAACGGGAGCCCCCCTTTTTTCCTATTTTCCCTTTGAATTCTGCTCTATAACAATTTTTGCTCATTCCCAACTGAAACCAAAATGCCCCTGCGTGAGTTAAGTTACGTTAGTGTTAAATTTGCGTGACTTAACTCACGCAAGGGTAAAATTGAAAATTCAGTTGGGAGCGAAATTCTTTCCCTTTTACCTGCTTAACTGCCTTGGTGACTATTATCTCTAACAATGAATATTTAAGTTAGTGAATACCAATCTCATTTTTTACTTATGCTAAATGAGTTTGAAATAACTTCTACTATTTGAAATACATTTTTCGAAATACAAAGAAAAATCTATTTTTTTTTTAAATTTAAAACAATCGGGTCTTGAATTCAACAAAGAGGCTATCCAATACACCAACTCATAAATTTGAAAATATTACAAGGAATTTGTGTATTGCAGAATTTGAAGTTATGCAGAGCCACTGTGCAGAAATTTTTTAGGACTTGTGAAGTTTTTTTTTTTTTTTTTGGTTACAAGGACTTGTGAAATAAGGCAGAACCATTGTTCAATTTATTTAGTTTGTTTTCCAGGACTTGTCAATTTTCAATGTATTTTTGTATTGCTGAAATGGCATGAGAACCACTCATGGAGTCATCGTAACTTTTGGAATATCATGAATTTGAGTTTCTTTCATTCATTACAGCCGCTTATAACTACATAATAGCTACACAAAATAACAACTAACTTAATCGTAAATCAAAATGATCACTTAGTTGCAAAATACATGTTCAAAATAACTACATCTTCCATCTTCAAATAACTCAAAGAAGGCATTTGTGCTTGAAATGTCTGCATTTTGCTACAGCAGCTAGTTCACAAACTAGTTCAATGAACAGTTTTTTTTTCCAGTCATTACAGCTTCTTATAATTGCACGATGGCTATTAGCTACACAAAATGACAACTAACTTAATAGTAAATAAATCAGTATGAACACTGAATTGCAAAAGAAATTTCAAAATAGATACATCTTCCAATTTTTCAAACAATTCAAAAAAGACATTTATGCTTGGAAGGTCTGCAATGTTGAATATTTTCTTCAATCATCGAGTGGCTCCTACATTATTCAAGTAAAAGATACATTGTGAATACAAGCTGCATTAAAGAAATTAAGGTAGTGAAACTACAATAAAGAGACACAAATATCTCACCATTAATAATCTAGTGAAACTAAAGTTGTCCTCACTTGGCTACCTGATCTTGTTGGTTAAGGCCTGAACCACCATAGAAGGAAATAGCTTTATTTATACAAACAACACAAAAAGGAAGCAACAAAACTATGTACTTATTCATCTTTCTTTCAAAAAAAAAAAAAAAACTATGTACTTATTCTGCATGTTAACAGAATAAGTACTTGATATATGATGGAAAAATATTACTTCTAGAAGAAAAGGAAATAGCATTGAGGAAAGAAATTCATGCATGCACTTCTAAATATATAAAAAAATGCAAGACAGGAAAGAGTCAACAAAGTACCTCTGTGTAGAGCCCTGCTTGATTACTTCTAGTATTTGATTGAAAACTTCACTCACATTGATGCCTGTGATTGCACTCTGCATGTGTTTTTTCAAAATAAGTAGAAAGAAATCGTATAATTCAAACAAAAGGTGAATATCAAGCATATTGCAACTCACAGTTTCAAAGAAACGGATATTATGCCTATCAGCCAATTCTTTACCCTCGCGGGAATCTACAACCTAGAGAGAAAAATGAACGCCTTATGTTTAATTCAATGAAAAACTGATGGAACTCACAAAATGAAGTAATGGAACAGTAAAGATGTATATGTATGAAGTGAATGGAGAGTATTTAATTAATGGAAAAGAGAATGATTTCTCCTATTACAAATATATCAATACTCATCCTATCTAATCACAACCCCCCTTCACATTATATTCCCCATTCTCTAACAAACTTCCCTGAAGTTCAGGGCCACGTCACTAACTAACCACCCTCCTCTAGATTCTTCTAAGTTTATGCAGGACAAAACATCTACCTTTTCTAACGGCTTCGTAAACATGCGGATCAGCTGTACCCCATATTTGCAACTCAATTGAATCAATGGTTTTGATCTTGAAATCAAATCTGCATGTATTTTAATGGTAGGATTTTGTTATCAGTAAAAGTATAGATATATGTATGGTTGAGTACAATTACTATATGTGTCATACCCCAATTTCTGATTTAAGATGTCACTGACACGTGTCGTCGGACCCCGATTTTCAGTAAAAAATTCAGCAGAGAGGTATTTTAAAATACCTCATTTTTGGTTCCGAGTTGGGCCCTCTTCTCTCAATTTTTATTTTTAGTTTCCATCTTTTTTTAATTCCTTTTAAATTCATTTTTCTTTTAATCTTTATATTTTATTATTTGGTTTTTTTTTATTTATTGTTTTTTTTAAATGTCCAAAATTGTCCAAAAATTGTATGCAAACCAACCCAATACAGCCTGTCATGAGCTATCTCCACGTCTCAAACCCTTGGTGGCCAAGATTCAGACCCTTGGTGGCCAAGGCTCCTCTTTTATAAATACGCCATGTCTGTACAGCAAGAGAAAGGAGAGAAAACCGAAAATTGCAATAAAAAAAACCTGCAAAGAAAAAACCCAAACAGCCAGTATAACAAAAACAGTCTCAACCATTTTCACAAACAGCCCACAAATTTCACAAACCATAACACAATTCACAAGTTGTCACTAACACTGTCAATCGGCCAGCATCACTATACAAACACAGCAAGAACACAACACCACACCAATTCACATTAACCCTCTCAAATCCAACACAGCCGTGACACACCACACGACGGCACAACACAATCAACACCAAACACAACACAACCAGTCACAATACCGGGTTTTACCCCGTCAGCGGCTCGATTTATTCACAATAACATCATCTCCAAGGAAGTTTGCCGAGTGTTTGTACTGCGATGTCACTCCGCCTCCCATTTTACCTGTTTTGTCTCGTTTCATCGAGTTCATCCGTCATGTGCAACTATACAGTCGTACAGTCATCTACGGTTCATACAGTCATACAAATCACATTAATTCATACATTCATACTATCATACATTCAAACATTAATACTTTCACACATTAATGCATACACCACACATACATGATATCAATTCCTACATGGTTGCATCAGTCACCCAAGTCTCGTTTGGTCGTATCCTTTCAGTTCGGTCCTCACTTATCATTGTGTCAAGCGAATAGCTTGCAACCACTGTTTATCTTCTTGTGCCAAGCGAATAGCTTGCAACTACCTTTTTGTTACTCTTGCGTCAGGCTAATACCCTGCAAATACCTTTTGAGTCAGGCTAATACCCTGCAAATACCTTTTGAGTCAGGCTAATACCCTGCAAATACCTTCTGAGTCGGGTTAATACCCTGCAAATACCATTTTGAGTCAGGCTAATACCCTGCAAATACCATTTTGAGTCAGGCTAATACCCTGCAAACACCTTTTGAGTCAGGCTAATACCCTGCAAATACCCTTGAGTCAGGTTAATACCCTGCAAATACATTTTGAGTCAGGCTAATACCCTGCAAATACCCTTGAGTCAGGTTAATACCCTGCAAATACATTTTGAGTCAGGCTAATACCCTGCAAACACCTTTTGAGTTAGGTTAATACCCTGCAAATACCCTTGAGTCAGGTTAATACCCTGCAAATACCTTCTGAGTCAGGCTAATACCCTGCAAATACCTTCTGAGTCAGGCTAATACCCTGCAAATACCTTCTGAGTCAGGCTACTACCCTGCAAATACCTTTT
>Ga0315915_1001417_pt1 | contig 28947 bp, 14 predicted proteins | sample MpolbnodulesMG_FD_207738 | JGI IMG/M metagenome (GOLD analysis project Ga0315915, IMG submission 207738) | Medicago polymorpha root nodule microbial communities from Los Angeles, California, United States - branched nodules | ecosystem: Host-associated > Plants > Roots > Nodule | place: USA... | reverse complement strand
TAATGAATCGATTTAGTTTTTTAAAACACTATTGTATTTCATTAAATGTTTCTAATAATATAATCAATTTGATACCTATACATGAAACTCTAATAAATCCGTGCATCGCACGGGTTAGAGTCTAGTGTAAAAGAATAGATGAACAAAAAATCATTTATCTGAAGCACATATTTTCTAAGCAGTGATGAAAAAAAAATCAAGATTTCAAAACTTGCCCTGTAAGCTCAGGAAGAACATAGTCAGCCCTCCATCCAAACCGTAAATCAAAGCCAGGGAACAAACCAACTGATGTCTTATTTCGGATTCGGGAAACATTATCTCCACCCAAACATGTTGTGAGCTTCCATTTCCAACCAGTAGCATGCATTTTAAAACTGTGTCCTACACCAACCTGTGCTGATTATGTCAGTGTTATTTGCTTCAAATGAAATGTGGGAGACCAACTAATCATAACATTAACAATAACACAGTGGAATGGATACATAAAAGTGCATAATAAAAGCAACATTTTGTTACTATTTTTAAACATTTTTGCAAGGATCATGATTAAAAAACACAAGAATTCGACATCATCAAACCTGAAGATTCACAAATCTGGTAATTGGGATCTTTTTTGAGAGAATGCGAACATCATGCTGAATGGGCTCATAAATTAACTTCCATTTCCATTCAGGTGTCAAAGGCTTAAATACAAGCTTTGCTTGACATTCATTGATCGGAGCATTGTAGATCTGCACACACAAAATTGATCTCCTGAATATGTAGTAATCATCATGTGAAAACAATTGTCTAGAAAGAAAAAAAACCTCACAACATTAACCTATTAACTGAAGACATCCAGATGTAGAAATTGCTTAAATTTCATAGAGCATCATTCCTTTTAATTAAGAATTCTCATTGAAAATACTTGTATCCATAGAACAGGTGCGTTTAATCACATATACAGGATAAAAAGACAACATCTAACCATACGACCGTAGTGCGATTAGTACAAAGAATAATCTCGTTTATGCACCATGCATGATGAACTACGAAAGCAGTATTTACTCTCCCAGTCCCTTTTTGACTGTCAACTTTGTAAAAGAATTTTGTTCTTTATTTGTCATTTTCAAAGTTCAATGCAACATTAACTATTGTTTCGTCTATAATACAATAACAACAACAACGAAGCCTTATTCCACTAAGTGGGGTTTGTCCCATTAATACCCTTTTATTAGTTTTCTAAGTATGTTGTCAATAATCTTAAAACGAAAACTAAGGAGTGAGTAAATGTTAGCTTAGTGATCCATGCTACAAAACACTGAAACGATAACCAGACTCTAATACCACATTAAGAAGTCTCGACTTTCAAATCATAAGCTGAGGGCAGGAAATGAAGTATGGTACTCTTTAAGTCCCTATGATAGATACTGGTTCATAATCTTGGAAGAAAAGAAGCCATATCAGTGTAAGCTGTCCTTATTGTTGTACCAATATGCAGCCAGTGACTAAGGAAAAAATAACACAGATAAACAGTAACAGTGGCAAATCTTCCATTTATTCAAGAGAATTGGCCTCTACAACATACTAAATTCCCCAATCAAAATACCAGTGTTGTTAAATAGTGGATGTAGCGGCCCTATAATATAATAGGATAGTAAAATTTAAACTACTCAATAATGTTCCGAAATACCCTGGTTAGTACAAAATGTTGTCAAACAGTGGCGTTATATGGTGTATCGGAATTTTATCAAACTGCTATTTTACTTGATCTGCAAATGACAACACTGCAAAATCCCCATTCATTCTTTCCTTCGGATATGTACAAACAAATTTAAATCAATTAAAGGCATGAATTCATTATTTGCTTAGTTGATATGATTTTTCGTAACTTTATCATTTTAGTTTTAACTTTTAAGAATGTAAAAACCATCTATCAACAGAAGAAAAAAAAAATGTAAAACCAGTGCATCCCTTCCTTATCTTTCTTACCGTAACAACACCATTCTTCAACGTCCATAAAAGGTCATTTCAATTTTTCATTACCAATAACAGAGTATATACGTATCGTGTTTCTAATACATGCCGTTTCTCGCAAGCATCCTACTTAACAACACCAATCCGTAAAATAAAATATAAAAAAAAACAAAATACCAACAAAAAAAAAACCCGAATGTAAAACGTGGGGTTAAGAGACAGATACGAGTTTCACTTGTACCCCATCGAAAATCTTCATAGAACACTGATAACTTGTACGATGATAAAAAACTTCTATAGATTTGAATTTTCTTAACCAGCCAATTTTATTCATGCAAATCAAGTGTACATAATTTTGTACATGAGGACATTAATATTAAAACTAAATCTTCTCAAACCACCCTCAACATGACAACACGACACATAAACATCATATAGTTTTGGCTATATAGCACCTCGAGAACCAGAACCAGAAGTCTCTCCAGAAAGCATAACCCTACCAGTGTTTGCTCTTTTCGGAACAAACTTTCGAGCCCACACATGTTTCCCATTGATTGAAAATTTGACTTTGGAAGCCCCTCTCAGAATCATATCAATAGTACTAACATTATGAAAAACAATTCTAGCAAAAAGTGATTGTTCATTTGATGGAGTTTCTTGCATAAACAAAGCCTCAATGCAATCTCCATAAGCCATAGTAAAAAATTCTTGAACTTCCCATTCTTCAACACGATACCCTCTCGAAAATGTCACAAATAATGTCCTATCATCCGCCGGCATGGTTCCTCCATCTCCATTGTTGTTGCTCTGTTGTGGCACAATTGCACCAGCAATCCCAAACGAACCGAACTGCAGATTCATTGGTTCAATCGAACCAAACCAAAAATTGCTGTGCTCCGCCATTCTCTCCGCTAAGTTTCTCAACATCACCTGTTGCATGATGTCACCAAATGAACTCATACAATCTTCTCTTCTTGTTTTCTCCATCCCTTCAATCGCTTGCACGCGATACTGAATAAAGAATCTTGGAGAAATTTCATTGTCCATTAGGCTTTGAAGAAGTGGAATATCATTAGCTTTAGAAGATGATATTGCAATTAGGGAAGGGTTATTGTTGTTCGTAAGACAAGTGAGACAAATCATCGATTCATCAGCAATGTCATTGATCGAAATAATAGGCAAAGACACAATCCTTTCGATAACATTACGAAAACCAACTTTTTCCAACCAAAGCCACATAGCAAGCAATCGCATGGAGTCGGAAGGATCACGAGAAAGATTAGTGACAAGGATTGTGTAAAGTTCTCTGTCCATTTGGTGGAACAGAAGAATATGGTCTCGAGAAACAGTGAAAGAAAGTGGAGAGTCCGTTGAAGGAAACAAACATGAAACAATGCTATGTTATGTTCAATTCGGGAAAGTTGGTAATGTATAAATAGTAATGAAGAGTCACGACTATTGGTGATATGAGACATGTTCAAGCATCAAGAGACGTGTTTTTAAATGGGTTATAACACTTCAAGTGTACTCGTTACAATTGCAGCGTGAATTTGAAAGTATTACACTGCTTTACACAGTCAGTAACAACGTCTGTGTTAATTAGGGTTTATATGTGACATTTGCATGCAACAATTATTACGAAATTTGAAAGTAATAAAGAAAAATTGCGAGGAAAACGTACCTCCATATTGAGAGAAACACGAACACCTTGAACTTCTTTACGGAATTTGAGAAATAACTCAGAAGGCATCAAATTGATGTTGTATAACTCATCCCACGAAGTTGCAGGTTCCTCTTCCACGTTCGAGTTCGAATTCGAATCCATTAGAGAAGAGAAGAGAACTAAGCAATCTGGCTAACGAACGAGTTCCCCAATGTGATGTTGTTCTTCAAGTCGCTCATAAATCTCTAAATCACCGTTTTATTTGTCCTCTTTGTAAGGGTAGTAGGATAAAAATGTAATTTACCAACATTTATTTTTAAAAGAAATTGATAAAATTGACATTTTACTCCTTAATAATTTTTTTCTATCAATGGTAAAACTAAAAAAAAATGAAAAATACAACTGGATGAACTGAGTTCATATAACATCAACAAGACAATATTCCGATAAGGAAGAAAGATAAGTAGGGAGTGATGATCATAAGCATGTGAGTAGGGTGAGTCGTTCATTTTAACAAGTCGATCTGAACAAGAATTTCCTTCCCACAAGATATAGAGGCATCCATTTTAACGAGTCAATCTGCACAAGAGTTTTGTTCCCACAATGTCATCTAATTCATCATTTAGAAACATACTCTCCTTCAACAAGAACAAAAAAATACTCTTTGTGTTTATATCTTTAATAAGAGGCGTGGATATGATATCAAAGTTCCACACCCCGCTTACAAATGTCATTGATATGAAGATTAGTGTCGTCTTGTTTAACATGATGAACTTGCTCGCAAAGACAATCACCAGAAAACTATTTTTCATACCAAATAAAGGCTCTTCATCTTCCCACATGTGTAATGAAACTCAAAGTAAGAACATTTGTTGTTTTAACGATATAATGCTATGAATATGAGTCTCTTTTATCATGTCATTGAGAGGATATAATATAAAGCTCGATTGAATTAAGATATGATATAAAGTTTGATAGAGACATTATACGATATAGACAGGATAAACATTTATCATATTATGTGTTTGATGCGCACATGATAACAATTAGTCGAAAATATTACACTTCACTCATAAACAAGAGTTTGTTTATGATCCTATTCAATTTTGTATAGGTTAAAGACATGCAAAAGTAGTTTTTTTATTTTTATTTTTTTGGAAAAAAAAATAGTAATTTTTTATTGAAAACTCCAGTTAGTTATTACAAAATTATATATTTAATATAAAGGGTTCATATTTTTAACTTTTTAAAATATGAAAGTTTACACGTGATAAAAAAACTCAATAAATAATAACAACCCCATTTGTCTTACCTAAAAACTATTTTCGGGATTGAATTTTGATGTGCTCAACAATACTTAATATGATCTCAAAAAAAATAAAAGATAATACTTAATACATCCTCCTTCGTTTGGGAAAAAAATATTTTAATCGGTAAAGAAGGATATCAATCAAATCAACAAAATTGTCTACAAAATTAGAAGAAGAAGAAGAAAAATACTATTTTGATTTACATCAACAATATTTTGATGTACCTCAACAAAATTGTACCTCAACAATATTATAACGTACACGACAAATCATTTGACACTAACCCTTTAATTCATAAGGAAATTAAGTTAGATAATATCAATCAAATTGACAAAATTGCATACCAATTCGAAGGAAAAAAAAAAGACAATTTGTTTTAATCAGTAAAGAATAATATATTATAAAGAGTAGAGGGATACTCAATCAATATACAACTTAGGATGAAACAAATAAGAAAGTTATAAAACAACTCAACAACACCACCATCAACAAAAAAAACAGAAGTAATGTAGAAACATGAACTTTTAGGGTGCGTTTGATGGTCAGGATAGAAAGTCAGGATAGGAAATATATATTATATCTTGTTTTAATCCTTCGTTTGATGCACCAATATGATATGATAAATTATTCTTTTAATTTATCATATTCCATCACTCATTTGTATTTTCTATCCTGAGTTTAGGCTGGGTTAAAATTAACCTGTCAGGTAATTAAAATAAATCCTAATTTTGCCCTCATATCAATTGATGGGTTGGGGGAAGAAATTAGGGTTTGTGGAAAAAACCCTCATTTTCAACCGTTGGGGGAAGACTCACGCGACTTGCTTTTCCATTTTCCTTTTTTTAAAAAAAAAATTCATTCATAAAAGCCAGCTTGACATTAAAATAAAATAAAAACCATGTGGCACCTCATTCAGCGTTGAACGAGTCAAAATTGGACTGGATGACCAAAATTGCAACGAAAAGTAAACTTAGGGGCCTGGAAAGAGTTGTTTTTTTTAGGGAGCCAAAATCACAACTTTGGAAAACTTAGGGGGCCAAAAGTGTAATTAAGTCTTTTAAGAATGTAAAAACCATCTATAATAAAGAAAAAATATGTAAAAACCAGTGCATCCCTTATCTTTCTTACTATAACAAAACTCCAATCTTCTAATTTCATAAAAGGTCATTTCAATTTTTCTCCGCCAATAACAGAATATATATGTATTGTGTTTATAATACTTAACAACTTAACAACACCTGAATGTAAAACTTTGGGGTTAAGTCGTTAAGAGACATACAAGCTGCACTTGCACCCCATCAAAAATCTTCATAGAACCCCGATGAATAATTAACTTGTACAATAATTAGTCAAAAAAACTTCTATAAATTTGATTTAATTTTTTAACTTGACAATTTTATTTCTGAAAGTCATTATAATACATAATTTTATCATTAGAGTACATAATTTTATTTATGTGAACATTAATATTCTCAAACCACCTTAAACACGATAACATGACACATAAACATCATATAATTTTGGCTACCTAGTGGCTCTAAAACCAAAACCAGAAGTCTCTCCAGGAAGCATAATCCTGCCGGTGTTTGCTCTTTTCGGAACAAACTTTCTGACCCACACATGTTTCCCATTGATGGAAAATTTGACTTTAGAAGCCCCTCTCAGAATCACGTCAATAGTACTCACCTTATGAAAAACAATTCTAGCAAAAAGTGGTTGCTCATTTGGTTGAGTTTCTTGCATAAACAAAGCCTCGATACAATCTCCATAAGCCATAGTAAAAAATTCTTTAACTTCCCATTCTTCAACACGATACCCTTTCGAAAATGTCACAAACAATGTCCTATCATCTGCTGGTATGATTCCTCCTCTTCCTCCATTGTTGTTGCTCTGTTGTTGCACCATTGCACCGGCAATCCCAACCGAACCAAACTGTAGATTCATTGGTCCAGTCGAACCAAACAAAAAACTGTTGTTCTCCACCATTCTATCTGCTATGTTTCTCATCATCGCCTGTTGCATGATGTCACCCAATGCACTCATACAATCTTCTCTTCTTGTTTTCTCCATCCCTCGAATTGCTTCCGCGCGATTCTGAAGAAAGAATTTCAGCGAGATTTCCTTTTCCATCAGGCTTTGAAGAAGTGGAATATCATTTGCTTCAGAGGATGACATTACAATTAGGGAAGTGTTACTGTTATTGGTAAGACAAGTGAGACATATCATTGATTCATCTGCAATTTCATTGATCAAAATAATAGGCAAAGACATAATGTTTTTCACAACGTTAGGAAAACCAACTTTTTCCAACCAAAGCCACATAGCAAGCAATCGCATGGACTCTGATGGATCACGAGAAAGGTTAGTGACAAGGATTTTGTAGAGGTCTCTGTCCATTTGATGGAACAGAAGAAAATCCTCTTGAGGAACAGTGAAAGAAAGTGGAGGATCCATGGAAGAAAACATGAAACAATGCTATGTTCGATTTGGTAAACTTGGTATTGTTTAAATAGTAGTGAATAGGTCTTTTGGAATTACCATATGTGAAGAAGAAGATGAAAGGGTGTGAGAGTCACGACTGTTAGTCACATGAGGCATGTTCATGTTCATGCATTAAGAGACGTGTTTTGTGAGTGTAAGTTAGTAAATGGATTATAAAACTTCAAGTGTACTCATTGCAATTGCAACAAAAAAAATCAGTTACAGTTACTTTTCTACTAAAGACACATCTTCCAAGGGTTTGCCAACTCATGGACATACTCTAGAATGAATATTTAGTGAAAAGAATGTGAGGTACAGTGGTAGAAAAAAACAAAGACTCAAAAAAAACTGATAATTTGTTGTGATTTTGATGCAAAAATAGGACAAATAATGTCAAAAAAATATATATAGTATGGCAAGCAATCATGAATATTGTTGCATATTTCAATATTTTAATTTCTGTATTGAATAAACTAAATTAACGCACCAAAATTGGTATCAAGAAAAATCAAACCAAAGACCTTGAAAGGAGCACACTTTAATGCATTAAATTTGAATAGAATTTTCTATGTAATTATAGTGAATTCTAACGAGTGTCTTTAAAATATTGTTTACAAAATTAAAATAAGTAGTAGGAGTAATACCTTTTGTATAGAAACTTGTGCATTTATGATTAAGACAAATATTTGATTTGTATTTCCAAGACATAATTTTCTTTTATAAATTTCTTAAACATTATTTTTATAACACTTGTTAGCATGACTTATAATTATATGTTATCATTTGCAGGAAAAAAAACTAATTATTTTGGTCTGACATGTAAAATAAGACTTAATTATTTTAATCATTATCATTGTTTTTTTTTGTTGAGGAATTATCATTGTTTGAGTTATTGGTTCCTCTTTCACATTATCCAGCATTGGAAGTCTAACAAGTCAATTGAAGCATGAACAAGCAATCATATTTGGAACGGTAAATCTAATTTTGATAGAGACTTGTTAAGGACTAATAACTCAAGGAGAATTGAGTTGATTTACAACTATTGATAAAATAAAAATAACATTTACTGTATTACAAATTCAGAGGATTTTCTTAAAAAAAAAAAAATAATTCAGAGGATGGATTTTTTTATTTAATTTCTAGTATTATAACATACACCATTTGTAAAAGTTTGCCTTTTAGTAGAATATAATGTTGTTCCTTTGAGCATAACTCAATAGATAAGAACATTGCACTTCTTTTAAAAAAAAAGGTACGAACATTTCACTATATATGCATATGCGGAGGCTGAAGTTCAAACCTTTGATTCTCCACTTATTTAGTTTAAGGGGTAAAATTATAGCCACTAAGCTACTTCACAAAAAATATAGAATATAATAATGTTAGTTTTTTTTTGTTGAGAAAGAAGGATAATAATGTTATTTCTTTTACAGAATAATAATAATAATTTTATTTACAACATATTTTAGTACTTTTTATAAATAATTAACTTTATTTGATGCTCCGATAGACATTATTTTTTTTCAATAAAAATAATTATCTTGAATACTTTTAAGATATACTTTCGAAAAAAATTAAAATATATTTTCCACTAGTGAAAAAGTTATTGAGGTTGAAGAAGGGTCGTTGTTATTCACTACCAAAAAAAAAAGGGTCATTGATTAAAATAAAAGTTATTTTGATATAAATAATTTAGAGATTGGTTTTTTGAGTTTTTAAGGAAAAACAAAAACTATGTCGTGTTTGTTTACAATATTATCCATATATTGTGCATTTCTCTCTTTGATTAAAAATGGTTTTCTTCACCACCAAAAAAAAAAATGGTTTTCTTCAAAATCTGATAAGAATAGTTTTTCAATTTTAATGTAAAAATTATTTTTTAACAAATTAATTTTGAAAAAACTTACACACAGATATATTAAAACATAAAAAGTAAGTTATTTTTTGAAATTATATTTAACAAACGGACCCATGTCAACAAATATGGGTTCTATCCCGAATTATGTGTTTTTACGAGGAAAATAAAAAATTTAGGATATCACATTTTATTTGGAGCGGAGGATTTTGAAGTAGTAAATCTATATTTTAGTATATATTTAAGATTTTAAGAATCTGAAATAATAACATGATATATGATTCTACAACATATTAGTTACACTTAATTACAACAATCGTTACGAGAATCGAATTCATACGTAATTGAAGCAGTCCTTCAAATGCTTCAGTCATACGATCTTAAAACAAATATTTTTAGTCGTATGTTCGAACATATGTAACATAAAAGATGTATATATTTGTCGTTTGTGATAGTCAACATCGTGTCTGATAAATGAATCTTGCACATGCTTCAAATTAAAATTGACTATATGCAATCACTTGTGTTCGTTTACACTTAATTAAAACAATCATTACAAGAATCGAATTCATATGTAACGAAATAAGTCTTTCAAATGCTTTGGTTAGATGATCTCAAAAAATCATCTTTATATGTATGTGCTGAATATATGTAACATAAAACGTGTATGAACTTGTCGTTTGCGAAAGTCAAAATTGTGTGTCTGACTGAACGAATTTAGCACTTGCTTCAAGTTAATATTGACTTGAGACAATCATTTATGTCCATTTGCACTAAATATAAGTTAAATTGAACACATATTTTTCAGAATGCAACGATGAAGAGTTATTGGTGGGACTCATTTAAAGCTTTTGTTAAAAGTGCTGGATCGAAGTGATGAATGCTTGTTAGCTACTGTTATTAAAAAATTATAAATAAAAGACGTGTATACGACCCATTTAATTACCAAAAAGTCTCTTTTATGGATGCTCTTACAAGTCTAAACCATTCAAAATAGAAAAATTCTCTTCTCCCAACAAGTTTTGCTCACTTCCAACCAAACTTTCAAAAATGCCCCTAGCGTAAGTTAACTCACGCATGTGTTAAACCAGTGTGAGTTAACTCACGCTGCGTGTCCTTTTAAAGCTCAGGTAGAAGCTCATTTCCTCATTTCACATCTAAAATTTCCAAAATTCTTTCAAGTACAAATCAAAAAACAGTCCAATAACAAGTAAGTTTTGATAATCAAATATCATTAACTTTTTTATATTTATATGTTAGATTTTTCCTCTTCAATTAGATTTTTTTAGTTTTAGAGTTTTGTTTAAATTTTGATTTTTTTTGGCAAGAAATGATACAATGTTACATGTAAATGACTTATATTGCTTAATTTTTAAATGTTTGCATGTTTATATTGTAGTTATGAGTTTTAGGGTTTATGTATAATTTGCACTCCAAGTGTTTGATGAAATATTTGAATGCGTCATTCATTGATTGTTTAATTTTATATGGTGTAGATTTGAAACAATGGTCGATTTGTTCAGTGTTTGCATACACTTCAACGGTGGAATCCTCAGTTGTTCAAGGTTCGGTACATTAATGTCACATTAAAAGGTCTCAAGGATCAACTAAATGAAATCAACCAAGGACTCAACCCCAGAGACACAAGGAGGGTGGAATATGTTTGGTATGAACGTCCAACGTTCAACGAGGGGAGAATAACGTTCAGTCGGCCGGAGTTAACGAACGACGACAATGTGAGGAACATGTTCTCGATTTTTCATCAACACAACATGTTTGTCACGTTGCTGAGGTCGCCTGAAGATATTCTCAAGAGTTTGATTCCGCCAGAACCAGAAGATTATGATTAGGTTTTTCATTACTATGTAGTGTCTTTATTTTGTTGCAATTTAAGTTTTAATTCTTGTTAGTTTGTTGACTATGTTGGGATTGAAGTGTCTTATACTTAGGGTAGAGATTTGCAGATTCTTTGAAAAGTCAAAGAATGAAGAGATCACAACATGTTTTTTACCAAATCAACTATATATGTTTTCATATCGAATTCTTTTGAAAGAGTATTTATAAGGGGGATGGATGTCTTGGTTGTATCTAACCATTATGGTGAGTAAAAAAACAAATTTTACCATCTAACCACAGTCCAAACCGTCAAAAAACGTGTTTTATGCGGTGCAGAAAGTTGCGTGCCACCGGCCTAAGGTGCGTGAGTTAAGTCACGCAGTGTGAGTTAACTCGCACCGAAAGTACCTAGCATTAGTTAAGTCACGCATGGGTACTATGGTCAATTCACTTGGGAGGGAGTGTTTTTTTGCGGAGAAGAGTATTTTTTTCTTCAAAATATGCCATTGAAACTCACCCTACAACTAACCCACTTTCTCTCACTCCCCAAACACCGAAAATACCAATCAACACCCTATAAATATCATCACACATAGGTGAAGGGAATAATGTGATGATGAGAGAAGAGGTTGGGCAGCTTTCCTTGCAGCAAATCAAACCACCTGCATTGGCGTTTAATTGGATATATGATAGAACGCAATAATGGAAAAACACACATGTGAACTATGATAGGAACTTTCTATTATTTTGTATATGGGATTGACCTCAGAACACAGGAGCACAATTCATCTTGTAACCTTCAACTAGGCCTAAATTCTACTCCTGCTCCTAAAAGAAGTTCGTTGAACTGAAAATATCATCATATCTATAAGTGAAAATAGCATGTCTATAAATAGGGGTAAACCGCCGTATGTATGGTAACTTCCCGTATATTATTGAAAACCCCACACAAAACTATCTTGCTTGGCGTCATAGCATGTGTATGTATTCCATTGAAGGTGGAGTTTAGCATGGGAAAGGGGAGTGGTTTCCCACCATGGAAAAATATCATCATATCTACTTGGCGTCACAACATGTGTATGTATTCCATTGAAGGTGGGGTTTAGCATGGGAAAAGGGAGTTGTTTCCCACCATGGGAAAGTTATTATTGACTATTAAATTAAAGAGGTGCACAGATTTTATGATAGTCCATCAACACTATATATTTTCCCCACATCATCTTCAACCTTGAGGATGCAAATCTGCAGCTATAGATTTCTTATCTTTGTTTTTTTTTCCCTCAACATGAAATTCAAAAAATAAAATAGAAGGAATTGAAGCTCTTCTGCAAAAATTTCCGAAAATAAAATACATGAAATTCGTGTGAACACTGAATTTTGTGTTTTCTGGATTCAAAATCTAACTCTTGTAAATTTAAAATTAGGTAGATTTAGAAAAGTGCTTTTGGTTTGTGTTGTATTTGGATTTGGTTGCTGAAAGTCTTAAACTAAGATGGTAATAAGCATTAAATGGATAATAAAAAGTGTGTTCGTTATACACGTGAGCAGGTTCAAGCTTTTGCAAGGCTTTATCATGAATGTCTAAACCAATTTCTGAGAGTTTAATCATTGTTTTAAGCCAATACCATTTGAATCACTACTCATGGAGGTTGAAGGATGACGAGGGGTATGGTAACTGCAAATCCAGATCTGTGAGATTTGCTGCAAGTGGTGTGTGAGAGACATGAGGAGAGTGAAAAAAATCTTGTGTTGAAGGTTTATAATAAAATCATATTCTCCCATGGTCAAGAATAACTTTCCCATGGTGGGAAACAACTCCCCTTTCCCATGCTAAACCCCACCTCCGTTGAAGCCAGTAAGAAAGAAATCAACGAGCAATGAAGGATTCAACCTCCAAGAATTCATCACCAAATGATCATCTTCATGTTTCTAAACAGAAACATTATTTAAGGCATCGGCCAACTTCATAGAAAATTGAATACTTACCAATGGCGGCCCAGAAGGAAACTATGCGGCTTCAACCAATCGTTTCTTTGATTTTGTTCATGTTTTGAATGGTGTGATATCTTTGAATAACAATCAAACCAATTTCAAAATTGACAACAATTGTCTATGCTAATAAGTAGGCTTTCCAGAGTCATAATATACAACACTACTCGGTAGGTTTAAGACGAGTTCACACATAGATAACATTCTCCGTTACAAAACAAACTCATAAACTCGCTTGCTATTAGCTTCAATGTTCAATTTCTGTAAAAAAAAATCAGTGTACTTTATTGTCTTTGTTTCCGCTGCAAATGGCCAAACCAGTTATATCATGACCCTCAGCTACAGAGTTGAGATCAGACCAGGAGTATGAGCGCAAAGGAAGATTTTGTGCGGGAGGACGGGGAAGAGAAGCAGTGCCCGATAACCTATTAGGTCGTGAATGAAGAGGAGGAAGTGGACAAGGAGGAGATATCGATCTAGAAGCGGAACTCTTCGCCTCATCACCACTGTCAGCATTGCTGTTCAGATTCAGACAAGATGTTCGTCGACCTAAGCTTGAAGTTCTCTTTGAGTTTGATATTCCACCAACATTTGCATAACTGCGGCTCCTCCCTATCAGTAAGTTACGGGCTAGTGAATCCTTGCGTTTTTTAGCATAAGGGTCCTCTGCTTTTACTATCTCTTGCACACAAGTGGCACCTGCTGCATCTGCTAAGTCTGTGAATGATTTTGATTTGCCAATATAAAAGCTGGATATGCCTTTCCTGAATCACACAACAACATTACATAAGTTGATAAAACTACATCTGAATTGATGGGTTCACATCCTCCAAACATTGTAGTTGAAAGAGATATATAGTCTTCAGTATGTTGGTAATTCATGTTGTAGATTCCACTACTGAATCAAGATGAACAAGTTCATCACAGCATTAGCACATGCATACTAACCCTTTTTTTTCCAAAGTAAAATTTGTACGACAACTTCTGGATTCAATATTATGATAGCAATAAGTATTTTTAGAAGCATGAAATTGATTTTAACATGTTTGGATATTCTTGACTTAAATGCATTCAGACGTAAATTAACTACTACTAATATAATTTAGGGTAGTGTTAACTTGTGCTCTTAGGACACATGTTAAGAAACCCAAAAAAAGAAATATTATCTAAAATTTTGTGCATTTAATTGATTAAAAAATTAAAGATTCAATGCAATGCACAAGTTCCAATAAATTATTTTTATATTTGAATCATTAACTTGTGCCTGGGCACAAGTTAGCATTTCCCCTGTAATTTATTCATGTCAAAATAAATAAAAACTCTTCGCTGGACACTTAAAATAATGAATTTATTTCTGTTCGCAGTGATTGAACCCAACACAAATGACAAATCCATCTGGCAACCAACCAACACCGACGTGTGGACCTGTTCAATTCTCAAACTTCTCATATTTATTGGATATCCATAGAACAGAAATAAAGTATGAAATGTAATATAAAAAATAAAATAAAGAATGCAATGTATTTGGACACAAAAAGAGCCTAGATGCATTTACTTCAGAGAAATATAAAAGGAGAAGAAAGATTTGAATGTGATAAACAAAATATCTAGATGGATCCTTTACAAAGTTTTATACTTTGGAGTAGTAGTAACCTTTGGATAAAGGGAATTTTGACTGCCTCTGTTTAAGAAACCTTAGTTATTTATGAGTTTATTTAAAATATATATATATATATATATAAATCAAAAATATTTATGTGCAAGTTGTATATCCATCCTTCACATCTATTCCTAATTGTCTTTATGGTTGATTTGTCATCCATCCACTATTTTGATCTAATCTAAAATTTATGTGGTTTGGTCCACTTGCAAGCTGTCCTAAATTTGTCACCCCTACTTAGAAGCAAATTCATAATAATGTTATAAAGTTTAATTATCATTCTACAAATGCATCGTTATATTGAATGATGTCTTTTGAGTCCCTAAAATTATTTACAAGGTGCTCAAACATTATTAAAGATGCTCTAACAATGTCAACTCATCCCAGCACTTTATTTGGATGGTGGAGATCTATTATTCCCATCTAATCTATTACACTAATACTCAGTTAAATAATCGGAACAAGGTATATTCTAAAAACCACTTACCCTCATGCCCCAACCAGAAAAAGCAGATCATTAAAATAATGAATGGTAAGCAAACACTAAGCACATTATCTTGAGCAAAACAAAAATGATTATACTCCCTTATGTCATTGAAAATGTAGTTTAAGCTAATGCACTTTTTTTTTATTGATTTATTGATGTCTATTGAAAATGCTAATATTAATTATAGTAGTTGTTGTAGTGAATTAGTTATATGAATTATTTAATTAAATGAGGATATTATTGAAAAAATATAAACAGTATCTTAGTATTTTAAAATTTCAAAAATAATTGGAGACATAAAAAATATTCCAAACATGGAGCAGCTTATAATTGAAAGATTACACAACTTGATGAGATTTTTCGTGTTTTTTTAATAAATAAAATGACAATAGCCATTGAAAACTCAACTGAAATTCAAACACTCATTAGAGCTTCCGATCTAACAATTTCACATTTTTTATCGTTTGAGCTAGCCCTTCATTAAGAAAAATAAGAACTTAGATGCTCTTTTTCTCTAAAAAAAAAAAAACTTAAATGCTCTTTCCCGTAATGGACACAGTAACAGGAAAATAACATGTGATGGTTTTTATTAAACAAACATAGAACCTTATCATGGGTTGCTATATAAGTAACAGGTAAAAAGCACAGCACCTTAACGGTAAGACAGTAAATTCATAAATCATCAAATCCGGCAAAACAAAATCATATATTGTACTCTTTATTTCATAGTGCATGAATCTATATGCTAAAATTTAAAATCAATAATCCAATTATTAAAAAAAACAAAAAAAAACATAATCAATAAAGCTAGATGAAAACCCAGTGAAAAAAAAACTTACTTGACCGGTAAATCCTTCTCCAAATCTTTCATAGTATCCAAAGGCCCTTTGAACGAGTTTTTCTCAACTTCTTCACGGTCAGAGGAATCGTCTTCTGATGAATCACTGTTCCTCCCAAGGGAAGAAGAAGATGAGACACAAGAATCAGTATCAGAATCATCCTCCTGATCACAGATCGAGTGATATTGGTTGAAGCTGCTTGACCTTTCCATGGTTTCAAGAGACAACGGCATCCGTCTAGAGAACAAAGAAGAGAAGAATATTGTATATTGTGAATGGAAATAAATGAAATGACACAGTAACAAAGGGTTTGTGGATGGATATAAATATCTGGTAAGTAGCACATGGGTATCAGAATTTTTCCACCATAGGCTAAAAGGAAGGAAATAGTGATTGGTAAATCAATATTTTTTTAATCTAAAGTTTTGGTTTGATTAAATTAAATTAAATTTATAAGAATTGTCGTAGAAAATAATTAAAGAATAAAATAGAGTTGAGGTGGGTGGCAAGGACATCTTATCCTCATTGAATTGAATATTAAATAAAAATGATTAAAAGACAGAAAGATTATCTGTTTGGGAAAAAACAAAACATTTTTGTTGCTTTTGGAAAAATTACATGTTTCTAGTGATTGCTGAGAATTGGTTGACTGTGGACCGTTTGATTGGGTTTATATGGTAAGTAACTTTGAACCGGATCTCAAGTGGAGGATCCCCCACCACTTGTCTCACCCACCATTTCTTGTTTATTCCTTCCTCTTTTTTAAATACTGTAGTAAAAAATTAAGGATAATGTGTTATTACATTTATTTATTTTTTTGAAAGAAATGTGTTATTACATAAAATTTGGTTTTTGACATAAGCACATAGCACAACTATATCATTTCATTAACAATAAAATATTGAATAAATGAGACTGAGAGAGTATAGAATGGAAACCAACTATAAGGATGTGGTTGTTTGAGTTAAGACAGACTACCTAATAAAACCAATTTTAGAAAATTTCAATACAGAATAAAATCTGTCAACAAAACAATCCACATTTATGAAACACATCATCTTTGGTTGTGAAAAGCATCCACCAATATTTTGCAATCAAGCTCAAAGTCAACATTATTCAACAGGGCACTTTTCTTTCAACCCTTGATCCCCAAGAAGACACATTTCAATGCTAAAATGAAAGCAGAAACTATATTGCACTTCAGCTTACAAGCCTTATAAACTAAGTCCACTTGTCGCAAGGAGCAGGCAGCAGCATGACAAGATGTTCTGGGCTCGCTACCAATATTGCATGGTTGTTCAATAATGTAATGTTGTGACTCTACCAAATGCTTGAGCTGTAAATTAAGAAAATCCAAATCCTTAAGTCAATCATTGAGGAAGTAATAAATTTACATCATTCCAAAGGATGTCGTTCTATCACTCTGCTTAAAGGTGTAGCTTTCCATCCTCTCCTACATCACAGGAAAAGCAAGCGGTTGTCTCAACCTCTAAATCTATTAGGTACGTAATTTCATCATATACACCGAAGAAGATTCGTCGCTTTGAGCAAAACCTTCAACTTCTTATTTAAGTGTCAATTTCTGGTGACATGCAACAGTGTAGTATTCAAGTCCAACAATAATATTCATTCTTCATTGAAATAGTTACGGTGAGTAGTAAACTTTTAATCTTACTCTATCATCACATAACTAAATTAAAGTGAGACACACTAGCAAGGGAGACAAAGGTAAGTGCCTGTGCTCGAAGTAATATGTACTCCCATTACAACTTTAAAATATTTCAAATTTTCAACTTTCTGAGGGTTAATTGTTTGCCCTAAATTTGTTCATATGGTTCCAAAGATATGCTTCATAGTAAAATTTTATGCATGAAATTATCAATTTTTAGTCTTTGAGACAAAAGGAGTGGAATCAGTAAAATTATCAAATTTTAGTCAACAATTATACTTTATGCATTTCTATGTATTTGACTATAATATCCACAGTAAAAATTAAAAAAAAAATGAGAAGTGATTTTTTGAGCCACAAAATGACTGGTTTAAATTTGTTTTATTAGGACAGCATCATAGAACTCGTTTTATTATAAAATAAGCTATTATTATTTTTATGAATATTATAAATAAGCTATTATTAGTTTCCAAGTAAAAAGCATCAGCCACGAGGAGAGGGAGGGTAGCACGTTGCTTGGTGTGGAATGGAGGAGTGGGCCGGCAGGTCCTTTCCTACATTTATTTATTAGAAATACAGGGATTGTGCCTCGTGTCTACAGTCCTCCAGATAAGGTAACGCAACCACATGTTTTTCTCCTCTATCTAGTGTCAACGCTGATAAAGGGTGATTCACTCCATGATACAAAACTACTATAATTCCACAAGCACCCGTTTGGTAAGAAGTTAGAGCATAATTGACCAGTCCTTGTTACCCACACAGCTAACAAGAATAATTCATTATTATATATAAGAGTGATGGTTTAAATCTCAAATACTCTATTTATTCACTTTTAAAAATAAATTTTAATAACTATATTACTTGAAAAAAAAGCTTAATTCATTGAGCCTTAGTTGTACATAAGTACTAATTAAAAACAAATGGGCCTTTGTGGAGAAGAGTAGATTCATTGAATACACTCATAGTGGATCTCACTGCTAAAATTGATGAATGCAGTTAAAATGTAATGATAATATGATATAGAATTATTAGACTTATTTAATAAGTTTATTAAGGATGCAAAAGTGAAGGAGTTAAGTGTTTATCGAAGACTATAATTAAAAAATTAAAAATAAATTATATTCATTCATTCAAATTGATAGAATAAATCGATATAATGAATTCAAACTCGTTAAAAACAAAAATAAAGAATTTACGAACAAACTCACAACATCCATGTTAATAGTATAAAACAGCAGCATACATATGTCTATATGACAATATTCAAGTCATTGAAATATTCACGTCCTCGGAAATGCGACGTTCCCGACGCGAAAATCATTAATTGAATCTGCAATTGATCAATGTTAATCTTTCAACCTGAGTCAAATAAACAATGTGCTAAGACGAAAAATTAAAAACAAACCGAACAAAGACAAGAAATCAAAATAAACAAAGTCTTGTGTGATGACGAAATCACAAACAAACGAAATAAAACTAAAAATATGTAAAATTGTTGATTCTCTAATATTATATGAATATTTCCATGAAATAATTTTCACTCCTTAGAATTTTAACAAATCGCACATGATTAATCTATCTATAAATACGTAACGACACAGTAAAAAAAAATTTTGACGTTGTATTTTTTTTTAAGGAGTTAGGTTTTTCTATTCTCTAAATGTGTATGTATATCCTTTTCTTTTTTTAGGAAGATGTGTATATATCCAAAAGAGCAATGATATTTGAACAACTATTTGGTACAATTTTCATGACAATCTTCTTTTTCTCTCTTTTTATTGGTCAAAAACAATGGAGAATAAAAGAGGATGACAGAAAGTAAGAATATAATGTGAGTATAAGAGATAAAGTTGTCATAAAATGGTTGTACATATATCATTTATCTATCCAAAACTATTTTAGAGATGGAGGAAGTTATTCTCATTCCATGGCCGTAGGAGGTCCCATCAATTCGGATCCACGACAGTCCTTTTTGGACTCAATATCTACCCAGACACATTTGGACACGTTTGATTTAAGATTTATGTGTATAACATAGTTAGATAGATACTGATAAATGAGTCCTGGCCAGAAAAAAAGAGACATGGATGCCTTATTTGTTTGAAGGAAATAGACAGATGCATTAGTAGTATCTCTTTCTTTTCTTATGATAATGCATAACCGTATTTTGAAAACGTTTATTTTTTTATGATAAAGCTAAAATGATATAAAAACTCATGAGCTGCCTGAACCTTTTACAAAATCAATCCATGACAATTCTATAAAAAGATAATCCAATGCTATCCCCTATACACATTTTTAAAATATTATCTGACAACCGATTTAAAAAAAATTGTACAGGTCCGGAACAACAGCTGCATGATGTTACGTGGCAGCCACATCCGGTCGGTTATCTCAAGTGCAACATTGATGCCGCAATATTTACAGCTGACTGAAAACTTAGCATGGGAACTCGTCAAACATTTTAACACATATGGTTTGGTTTAATTTAGTTCTAAAACCAAACAACACAAAACTGAACTGCAATATAATGGGAGCAATGTTGCGGGATGAAGTTGGACAATTTGTAGGAGTAATGTCTAATGTTTATGAGGCATCTATGACATCGAGAGTAAAGTTTTGGGGTTGTTTCAAGGCCTCAAATGGACCACCTCTTTGGGACATCGTCCTATTGTTTTTGAAAACGATTGCAAGATGGTTGTTGATGATGTACATTACAACAAAATGAGTCGCCTGAAGAATTGTTTAAGGGTGTGAAATTGTAGAAACCTTATTCAAAATTATAACAACTATGATGTTGTGTTTATTGGACGTCAAGCAAACATAAGTGCTCATGTTCTTGCATTGACAATTTTCTCTCATGCTTATCATGATACTTATTTTTGCAATTTCAAGTTGTGTTGCTACTATTTTGATTAATAAAATGTCTTAAAGTTTGCTTTTGTAAAAAAAAAGAAAAACAAATAGGTCTAGATAAAAAATAATGTCTTATGGTCATGTTTATTCTTAATTTGTATTGGTACTATAGGGGTAAAATAGTAGCAAACAAAATAGTAAAATCATGTATATCCTTTTGGTTTTAGAAACAGGGATCATGAGTGGAGTTAGAAAAAAAATTTAGGGACAAAATTAATGAAAAATTGTAGAGACTAAAACTTAAAATTTTATAGGGACAAAAAACATATTTAATCTTTCGCGTTTTGAATAAAAGGATACAAAGTACTAGAAACGAACACATTGCACCCAAGATCTTTGAAAAGCACGTCACTCATCTGCATTAGTGGGGGTGTCATTGCAGTAAAAAAAAAAATTATCATAAACGAAATTTGATAAATGACCTCAAAGAAGGGCATGGACTGTTAAGTAATGATAAACACACCCCAGCATGTTATCCTTTAACTGCTACATAAATAGGGGAAATACACCAGATAAAGATAACGTCTCTGTGTGATAATGATATATGATTTACAATCTTATTCTGTAGTGTGGTATATGACGAATAGAAGAAATGGCATCTAAACTCCAAACTTATTTTACAGAAGAATATCAACAAAGACTTATCATCGTATCACAGAAATTTTACGTTTAAGATGAACTACTACAAAGCATAACATGCAAGGTGGAATTCACAAGGGCAGCCGTTCGGGCATCACATCCTTCCGTACCATTTAGGCAACAACAGGATAGGATGAACAAGTTGCAACACCTGAAATTAAACAAAAATGATTAACAAAAACAGGTAACTTCAAAATGATTGTTTTCAGCTCTATAAATTCAGAACTAACAACAGCTCTAGCAAGGCCATATTTTCACAAAGACGTAAAGGATTTGAAATTTGTATAATTGCTCCTCCATAACACAATCTAAAGGCCTTTGCTTGCAACAGTTACTTAATCATCAAGATCCAAGACAGAAAAGGAAAATTGGGTGAGGTCACTTTAACAATTCTTTAAGAGTTAAGATCCGGGGATCCTTACCACACATATTCTTCCCCATTTCCATCTTGAAGTAGCCATGGTCACCCCATTCACCTCCCCATGAGTTTTTAATGAGCCAATATGGTACACCATCTTCAATTCCATACCCAACAGCAAGGACAGCATGATTCACATCCTGCCAGGCGAATTCAAATTTCATTAACTTCCGGGGAAGCATATCATGATGGAATTCCATAGATTCAACATAAACTATTTGTTAAATTAAACTTGTGCTAATCATTTTGCTCTAAAAATTGAATTAAACACTAGATTGAGGAGGATCGGGTAATATCTTGCTATTGCAGTACACTCACCATGGGTTTGTTGCCACAAGTTGTACTAGTGTAAACTCCTTTCTTGTATAATCTGAAGTCATCAACCACCTGAAATGCCACACTAACGGGCCGAGCAAAAGCAACTGCATGTTTCAGTTCATCCTCAGCACCCTATGCCCAAAACAAAATTAAAAACAAAATTAGAAAATCTTATATTGATGAAGTCGAGGTTTGAATGATCTGATTCTGCCATGTCTCTGCAGAGCAACTACAAGGAGACATTACAATATCCATACGAGCACATAATGTGAATAGAGAAAACAGAGAGAATCTGTAAATGAGCATTGTGCTCGTTTTGGAGTCGCTTTCAACCAACTAACAGTAATATAAACTCAGCAACAGCTTAACCAACTCAAGAAATTAACTTCGCCATCGCTAGCTAGAGTACAGTTAGTTAACAAATACATCATGTGGTAAATTGACAAGCAAACATATGATTACCAAGGTGATATTGACAGAGCCAAGGACTTGAACAGCAACGTTTTCAGATGTAAATTTGCAGAGACCATTTTGTCCAGTGTAGGGATATGCTTCCTCTGTCTCAAGGCCACCATTGAATTTAATGTATTCAAAGGCTTGGGATGGCAACCCACCATTGCAGCCAAAGTTATTGAAAGCACCAGCACAGTCCACTAGCTGCTGCTCAGAAAGAGAGATATTCTTTCCGAAGGCCTGTGCGTAAGCTGACTCCAAAGCTCCAGTTGTGCTGCAGATGACAGTGTCATTCTTACAGATATGGTAAAGTGCAACTTCATACAAAGGGTTGAATTTCAAATGCATTAATTTGAGAAAGTGGTGAAATTTTTGCACTTGGTTACAAATAAACTAGGACTTAGGGGTAAGACTTTGTGTGTTTACTAATTTTAGAAAGTGATACACACATACTTGTTATTACTTCCATTCCATAAAATTATTGGACAGTTTAGAAAGACTACAAACTTCCATTCCATAAAATTATTGGACAGTTTAGAAAGACTACAATTGAGACGACATAAATACAAAAAAGGCAAATCTTAAAATGAAGAGTTGGTAAAAGAAAGTAAAAAAGCACTTAACCAAAGAACAAAAATGTTGAGTTTGCTTATATGATTGCTCAAAGAAAAAGTTGTCATATAAACCAAAGGATAGGGTTTCAAGAGGTTAAGATGGCAAATCCAAAACTCATACTTTAAAATTTTCAAGTAGATGTTTTATTCATTCCAAAATAGTTCCTCACAGTCAGAAATCAACCTGAATGTCCAGCATGATCCGCAGTGGCCTTGATCCTTAACTTCACTGACTATACCTTCTTTCCTCCAGTCTTTCTGCACACAAGAACAAAAGGAAAACAAATTCATACAAAGCTCCTCAGAATGCAATTTACTTATTTCACAAACAAATATAAACAAGGGCTCTTAGTCACAGTCTAATAGTAATTGGGGAAAGAAATATAAAAATTCAGTTGAAGTACGACAGGAAATTAATGCTAACATACACGAACACCAGACCCAATGAGAAAATGGAATAACTGAGTATAACCAAATGTCAAGTTGTAAACATGTGTCAAACACCCGTAATCATTTAATCTGAAGTGCGGATGCTATTTAGGCCTCGTTTGAATAAACAATTTAATTTACAGCTTAAAACATAAGTTATTTCTATAACGGAAGGTAAAATAAAGTTAAATTGTTTCCATATAAACTACTATAAGCTATTTTCATAAGGAATTTTTTAGAGCGAGTGAAAACAGTTTATGAACATGTCAATAGTTGTTTTCCTAAGTTCTTGCAAACACTCTCACAAACTACATAGCATAGACACTTATGTTGGAAGGTGTGTTCCGTCTCTAACACCGACGTGACACCAACAAATTTGATCACTACTCAAGTGTTTTTTTGTCAAGAAGTTTAAGCAAGTCAATCCAAAGTCCAAACTAGCTCATAATATGATAACAACTTATATTGATTCACATTTACTTTCTTTAAATTCCTCGTCAGTATTACATAGAATTAGAATTAGTAACAGTTATTTTTGACATACCTCAGCAGGAAGATCAACATCGGTAATCCTATGGTTACCCTTAAGAGTGGCAGAACAATTTTGAGCAGCACCAAGTCTATGACTTCTGAACTCCTCCCAAGTCCAATCAGCAAAATCTGCAACTCCAAATTATTTACCATCAAAATTTGACTAAGAAAGGAAAAAGGAAATCAAAGTCAAAGGTAAATTAAAAGCACATACGATTAACACCGAGAGTATAACCAAGGCGTTTCTTATTAGTAGATTTGATGAGTTGAAGATTCTCAGAAAAGATCCTAAATCTACGCTTCATCTCATCAACGGTATCGTATCTTTTGCCGTATCTGTTAGCAAAGCGAGCGAAGGAGACAGCGTGGCGAGACTCTCCGATGACCTGAAGTAGCTGCTCCTCCATGTCGGAGACCATCCGAATAGGATTGGAATCATGGAAACTCAATCCGGCGGCGGCGGTGGCCACGCAGAAGAAAACGATAAGGAGCGTCCACTGTGCCATCTTTCACTCTTAACTAAAATCTCTGCTTCTACGGCTCTACTTTTTCTTCTTCGATGAGTATGATCTTCTTTTATACTATTACTGTTTCGATTTCTATTGGTTGGTTTTAGAAGACAATTATTGGTCATCATCGCAAATTCGAATTACCAAAATATCCTCCTCCAACTAGTGTTTTGTTTGTTGGTGGAACACAGGACTTTGCACATTGTCCTTGGTACCAAATTAAGCAAAGCTCTCAGAGGACGTATTTGACATATTTGTTAAAGAAAAAAATAATTTGTATTGGATTCAGAAATATTTTATTTTTTAAAAAGTTCAATTTATCATTTTTTTACTATTTTTTAATACAATATTTTTATTTTTATCTTTTTGACAAATATTTAAGGGCTCTCTTTAACATTATGTACAAAATAAATTCTATGTACTTATCTGGTGGGTTAATTGAGTCAAAACACCACTACTCCAAAATATCCTTTGATTTTTATACTTTTTTTTTCTTTCTATTTGTGGCTATAAGTCGTGGATATTTATTTATCTAAAAGTCGTGGCTAAAACTCATTATTTAGATCACAAAAACAAAAAACTCATTAGATTTTTTGATATAAAACGTTATTTCATTTTCACGAGTTTTTTTATTTATACGTAAAATATTTTGAAGTCGTTGTGCTTTTATTAGTTAGTACAATAACAAAGATTATTTCACCAAAAAAAGATTTAAAGGTAAGAGTTCACATGTGGTGTGTCAATTTAAGAGGGATAAAGAATCTTTGTTTTTTTTTTTTTTTTAGGAAGGAATAAAGAATCTTTGTGTTACTAGTATTAATTAAGTGAGGTCGATCCGTCACTAACATGGATATTGGATTTCAAAAGGTATAGATATGAGAGTAAAAGAAAGGTAATGATATTTGTATAACAATTGTATTTTTATTTTTTAATGATAAAAAACAATAGAGAAAAAAGGTACGAGAATTAGAATATGTTGTTTAAAAATTGTTTTAAAATAATTGTATAGATATCATTTTCGAGTAAACTAATGTTTGGAAAAGGGACATAATTTCATAAATGATTTAGAATTAGAATAATAAAAGAGTTGTGAGTTTATAATTTTTTTTTTGAAGGAATGAGTTTATCAAAATTTATCACTAACAGTTATAGTAAAAAAAAAGGTTATGCTAACAAATGCATTTAGGGCACTACTTAAGAACTTAAAAATAGAAATAAATTATAAATTTCATGTAGAAAAATTTCATTTTTAAAGTTTCAAGGTGTTGAATACGCCATTTCCAAGATAAATTTTCTCTTTTAAACTTCCTAAGAAGTGTCATAAGAACACTTGTTAGCATTTCCAAAAAATATTTGCACTGCACACATTGAGGATTTTATATGCTTATATACGTAGATTTTTGTTTATGTAACGATGAGTGATAGTCGATATGATAAAATTTGAAAAACTCGTGATTATTTTTAAAATATCAACATCACTGTGTATTTTTTTTTATCAAATCAACATCACTGTATTGTTTTTCCAAAACACAGTTATATATTTACACCGCACTCATTGTAGAATTTACGTGCTTATATCTCCAAAATCAAATAAAAAGATAGTCGTCCATAGTTATCATGATAATATATTGACTTTTAAAAAGGGACAATTATTCTCTAAAAAAAGGACAATTATGAAATTTAATTGAGTTTCGATTTTTATATATGGTTTTTTAATTTTATTGAGTTTTTTATATATCGTTAGTTGATTAAAAAACAAAAAATATTTTAAAATTCCTTGAAAAAAAAAATTCAAAATCAAAAGTATTCCAAAGACTTTTTAATTTTCCATCTAAAAATCAAATAAATTTGTTATATCCATCTATCCATGGAAGTGCAGATTCGTTACAAATGTTTTGTAGAGAAAAAATTGGTTACACATTTTCGTTTTAATTAAAAAACAAGTAACGTTTTAAAAGTATTCTAAAGACTTATTACTTTTGCATCTCAAAAAGACAAATATGCGTGGGAATTTGTTATATCCATAGATAATTCCATATTATTTGTTTTTAATTCATTAAAAAAATTAGATTCTATATTTCTCTGCGAAAATTTGTAAGATTTGTGACGACCATTATCAGTAATTTTTTTAATGAATTAATTAATTTCATAGTTATCTATGGAATTTTGTTACAATTGTGATAACCATTATCCATAATTAATTAAAAAAACAATTAAATTAAATTTCGTAAAATGACCATTCTGCACATAAAATTAAGGAGATTCTGTGTAACGCCCTCAATTTTATTATAAAATAAATTAAAATCTTTAGTTTAAAGAATTTTAATTATTTATCTCGTTATCTTACTTGGATTGGTCACATATGTGTGACTAGAATGAAATAATATATTACTTGGTCGTCTTCTTTAATCTATTTGACTTTATGAACTATACACTTGTGATTGCCTATTGAGTGTATTATCTTTTTTGAAACAATCATATGCTATTGTAGATTATTATTATAATAGTCGGGGTATTGGTTAGTATATATATAATACCGTTAGAAGGAAAAGAGATAAAGTGGGAGCAAATTAGATAATAAAAATACAAAGTGAAATAAATAAACTGAGTGGGTGCATGTGTGCACGTTTTAGGATAGTGGATAGATTAAAGCAATGGTAACTTTGAAAATATTAATCATGTGGTTATAGTAATGATCCGTAGATTTAGGTATCTTTGGCGACTTTTTTTCGGTCTAAAAGCTACTTTAAAACAAAGTTAAAATAAAGCTCTTTAAGAAAAAAGCTAAAGCTGTTTGGTTTCTTTATTATGTTTTTTTGGTTCTAAAGTTATTTTTAAGTTAAAAGTTGTTTGGCAAGATATTGCACAAAACTTTGAATTTATTATTTTTTGGTGGTGTCCGGGGTTCGAACTTGTGACCTTGCATATATTTATGCATTGTCTAAATAAAAAACATTGAATTCATTATGAATTAACATAATAAATAAAAAAATGCTTAAAATATTTTTTGAAGTGAAAAAATGTTTAAAATATAAAAGATATTTTTTTTACAAATATTATATTTACTCAATGACGTATATTTTGTGTAACATGAATACAAATTTGTATCATCATATAAGGGACTTGTTAAATATTTGAATAGGAAAAATAATTTAAGGATGCTCAAATAATAACATAAATAATATCAAAGTAGTTTGGAAAATTAAAAACATGAATCATCTTGTTTAAAAAAAAAACATAAATCATCACAAACTCAAACATTTCTACTCTCCATCAACGCAACTCCTATTTGATTTCTAAATCTATTCATGTAGCCTCCATCTTGTACTCTTCCTGGATTATATGAACCGATTTCTTCATTTATATTGCTTTATTCGTCACGCTCAATCATATATTCAGAGATAGCATTACATTTATTAAACTCTTCATCTTCAACTCCACACATTTGAATAAAGTTGTGGAGTGAAGAATATATCTATAATATGTACATGGTGTGTATATATAAAGAGAATAGTTTGTTTTCTCTTTTTCAATTATAATGTATAACAAATTTTGTTATAAGAATACCATATTTTTGGTGTCATTTAAAAATATAAGAATTTATATTATATGGTATTATATTTGTTATGTTGTTGGTGTCATTGAAAAAGATATGTTTAGTTTTTTTAATAAGAAAAAGATATGCATAGTTTGTTATTCCCTCCCTTCCTTTTTAAGCGTCTTTTTAGAAAATTAACACCAAAATAACGATGTGTATTTTTGCACATTTTCTTCCTTTTATACCCTCATTTTAATCCACCAATAAATTCCTATTTTTTTTGCATACACTTTATCTTTCCAATAAATTTAATATGTTATCTTTCTCTAGTAGCAAACAATTGTCAGTTTTTAACTTTGTTTAAAAAAAAACAAACAAACTTTGTTTAAAAAAATAAACTTTAGTTTTGCAAACAGATATCATTAATTAGTTTTATTGAAAAGGATAAAAGTAATTGATAAAGAGTATAATTGACAAATCGTACCCTTAAAATACCAAAAAGACAGTAAAATAGGAACGAAACATTCATCCTAAAAAGACACTTCAAAAGGAACGGAGGGAGTACAATAAAAATGTGTAAAATATATATAAGTATAATATATATATATACACATTAACGTAACAAAAAACATACACACGGACATAAAGTATTACTTTAAACGCTAATATGTGTGTTATATTTGTGAGTTTGAAGAAAGGGAATAAAAATATTTGGTGTCATTCAACGACGACATGAATAAAAATATTTGCGAGGTTGTGATAATTAAACGATATTGAAATTAAATATATAAGTGATAAAAAGATAATAAAATTCCTTCAAAAATAGATTATAAAATT
>Ga0315915_1001416_pt1 | contig 28950 bp, 19 predicted proteins | sample MpolbnodulesMG_FD_207738 | JGI IMG/M metagenome (GOLD analysis project Ga0315915, IMG submission 207738) | Medicago polymorpha root nodule microbial communities from Los Angeles, California, United States - branched nodules | ecosystem: Host-associated > Plants > Roots > Nodule | place: USA... | reverse complement strand
TTATATAATAACTGCGGCAAAACACCGCAATTTCTGTAACATGCCGTTCTGAATTTATATCCCTAACGAATCCGGATTATATCTACCGGATCATGTAATTGAGTATCCCGTAGTTATCTTCCTAACTAGTTCGGTATATATCTACCATATGTTGTATAAAAGGACAAATTCGGTATTTTAGGGGGCCTTTGGAGATTTTAGGGGGGCTTAAAAAGCAATGTTCTAAGAAATGGGGTAACAAAACTAAAAGCCCAAGAAATATTTGTAAATTTGTAAAACTTAAGAAATGGGTTATTACTTTTTCCACCCTATCCATTTCTAGTGCGTCCTTTTTTTTTTTACGAAAATGCTCATGTGATTTTCGGATCTTATAATTCGAATTGGGGTGAAAAAAAATAAGTTTTTCACCAATTCGGATTTTATAATCCAAAAACCTCAAAAAATAGGGTGTGTTCCTTGCTTCTTTTTTTTTATTATAGAATCCGAACACCCCTTAAACACACTTTTTTAGGGGAAAAATTGTTTGGATTATATAATTTGAATTGTATAAGCACAAATTTTGAGTCTTTTTGTAACATGGATAAACAGTTTAACGTTCATATTAATATTCTTAACTCTCATCATTCTGTTTTAGGTAATTGTTAGCCGTTCTTAGTAAAAAATTCGATTTTCAGGCTACTTGATCAAATTGCTCCGAAACTTTCCCAAAAAGTCAGAAGAAAAAAAAATCAAGGATCAAGTCTCCCTTAGAAGGAACTTCTTATGGGATTCCGCCCCTCAAAATCCAAAATTTTATAGTTTGGACCCATTTTTTATTTTTATTTTTATTTTTATATTCTCAGAGAAAATCCGAAAAAATTTGCTTAAGTTTTATTTGATTCTTAGAATTTTTCGGTGGTATTTTATGATTTTATTTGACAAGTTCTTATCATTTTTTTACTTTGTTTTCGGTTGTTTTTAATAGCAAAATTTAAAACTGCTGAAATGAGAGAGATTCTAATTGCTGATTATATATAAGCATATTTTGGATTATAAAATTCGAACATAGTTAAATATTCTCGGATTTCATAATCCAAAATCCCATGAACATTTTTGTAAAATTTATAGGGCGCGTGAGAAGTAGATGGGGTGGAAAAAGTAAAAGCTAAGAAATGGAGAACAAATTTGACTAGAAAAAAGGAAATGAACAATAAAAAAGTTATGGCCCAATCAACATGTTTTGTAGGATGATTTCTTATTTACGCCTCTCAAAATCACTTTTGACCGAAAAATATTCTGAAAGTTATTTATCAAATATGGTAAAAAAAAAAAAAAAAAAAAAACTTTGAAAATTATCTCTCGGATTTTTTAAGGGACGTAAGAGACATATGGAACGAAATCTATAGATCCAAATAATGATAAATTAAAAACCATATCACAAGCATATCTAAAACAAACAGCAACAACAAAAAGCTTTTCCCACACTTCATGTTTCTCATGTGGCCTCTGAAATTTCAAAAATGTTCTTAGATTTTTCGATATTATAATCCGAAATAAGGTTTTCCTCACCGTCCATTTTTGGCTTTCTTTTATCAATGCCCACAAAATTTGTTTTTGTCGTTTTAGCCACGGTTGAATCGTGCCTGATGTTTTTCTTCTTCACCAATTCAAATTCTAAATCGAAAAAAATAAGTACCTTAGATTTTATAATCCGAACACTTAAATACGAAATTAAATTTCATATTTTTTCCTATAATGTTTTTGCACGAGAAGGGTTCAAAACATGTATAAATCCTAAGTGCTTGTTTTTTCAAGATTTCATAATCCAAACACACTCTCTACACTCTAAATCCAATTTTGACATAAGGGGTGTTTGGATTATCAAATCCAAAATGCTTATTTTTCGTCAATTAACAAGAAAACATGAAGCTGCAATTTTTTTCTTTGTTGATATATAAAACCAGGGAAAGTATTTTCTGAAAGGATATAACAATTCAGCACAATCACACAATGATATTGCTTGTTATATACGTGTACTCTAATGACATGACTAAATGCATAAAAATAATATGTTATTTTTGTTTCCACTCTAGTTTAGACGTAGCAAATCTTCATCGAAATCTTATGCAAGAATTTGGGATCAAACCCATGACAATTTTTTCTAAGTGTCCAAATCGCTTACCACTAGCAAATTCATTGTTGGTACCATTATGTAAATATTGTATATAAATGCATGTAAATATTTTCTTTAAAAAAAAATGCATGTAAATATTTGGGCATTGTTAGTTTTATATGTACTAGCGAAAAGTTATTGCATTAATGTTCGAAAATTATGAGTGGGTGCTTTTTTTTATGAAATTTTAATTTTGATTAAAACTAAAAACATAAATGTTTGTTATTTTCAAGTTATAACAAATCAAACTAATCATGATTATCTATTTCAATGACACCAAAAATATAACAAAAAAAATATAATCTAGATATTTTTTTAATGACGCCAACATCAATCTTTATTATAGAAAAAGTTGTTTAAGAGTATAATTGAGATAATGAAAAGGTGTGTATAAATATACTCATCTAGTTTGTTACACTTTTTAAATGATAAAGAAAAGAAAAACAGACATATATATAATCATATCGTGTTTGCTATATTTTATTAATATTTAAATTTATGTTAATCTATTTGTTACATGTATTGAAAATTGAGGGCATTTTTGGAAAGGAAAAAGTCAGCCAAAAGAACTGAAAGGAGGTGTTTTCTTTATATATAGTACACATAAATATACACTCTATTTTTGCTTGTGTAAAAATTGATTTTGGTTGTATGATTGATTTTGTTTGAGGTTATAATTTGTAGTTTTTGTCTTCTAAAATTGATTTCATCTTTAAAGTTATTGTCAAATCCACTTATACATAAATACATTTAAACATAAATTACATTTATATTCAACTAATATCATTAGAGCATCTCCAATGTTGATCTTATTGAGATATAGCTTAAGCGGTCATTTACAAAATAGATATAGTTTAAGTAGCGTGTACGCGTTCACATTACTTATTTATATTTGTAAGTGTTAATACATAATAAACGATCCATCAGTCCAATCCAACAACTCCAAAAAAATTACCGAATGGGTCTCACTTATAAATGTTTTATATTATTATATTTCAATAATAATAAATTTATCGTTTCTTAATAATTTTTTATAGAAGCGTGTCATAATTATCTCATATGAAATTATATTATTACAATTATGAATTTTATTTCCACATTTTTTCAAACTTTTTAACAATTTAAAAAGAAAAAAATCCTAACTTTCATGAATTGCATTTTAATTTTGAGAGAAAGTGCGAACAAAAATAGAGAAAAAAATATTGGTAATTTTTCATTGGTGTGTAATCCAACAGTGGTAATTCTTAGCTTGGAATTCAAGAATTAAATTTTTACTACTACAAAATATGCAATAATACCCACATTAAAGCAAGATATCATTTCTGCTTAAGAGCAAATCACTTTTAATTCTTCTTCAATGGGAGTAGTTAATACGTTATATTCTTAAAAATCAACTTTACATAATCAAAATTAATTTTGTTCACAGTAAAGATAACTCAATGTCACATTTAGTGTATGATAGTTTCCTAAAATACTTGATAGTTTAGAAAAAAAATTATGGTTTTTTTTAGGCCAAATACCTCCGTGGGTCATTTAAGTTTCACGTTTGCTTCAGATAAGTCGTTTAAGTTTCTAAGGTTTCAGATAGGTCCTTTAAGTTTCGAGTTTGTTTCGGATAGGTCATTTCTATCAACCTCCGTTAAGCCAAAATGTTTTGTCCATTAAGCCAAAGTTGATATGCCCGTTAAGTGGGTGAGGTGGTTCTCTCTGACACTTGGCATCAATTTTTTCCCCAACCAGATCAAGTTTGGCTTAACGGACAGATCGACTTTGGCTTAACGGAGGATGATAGAAATGACCTATCTAAAACAAACTCGAAAATTAAATGACATATCTAAAACTTTAGAAACTTAAAGGACTTATCTGAAACAAACTCGAAACTTAAAGGATCTATCTAAAACCTTAAAAACTTAAATGATTTATCTGAAACAAAAATAAGACGTAAAGGACCTGAGGAGATATTTAGCCCTTTTTTTTTACCACGCAACTATTATTCTTTATTCGTGTAGATTAAGTACACTTTGGATGCGCCATCAGGTCAGAACGAGAGAAAGAAATTTTGGAAGTTAGTTTGCTAGAAATCAGAAAAACCCAACAAGATAAGTAGGTCCCAACATTTATTTACCCATAGAACTATAGAAGACATTTCCTGCTACTTGATTTTGACCCCCAAATCAGGTAAAAACAGAAGCTGTTGTTATAAATTTTGTCTTTTCTTCTCCTGTTCTTTAAAATATAACATAAAATGTGTCTAATATGGACATTACATTTTTTTAAAAAGATGGATGTTTATAAAAAAAAAATTGCAAATACTAACTTTGTGCTATCAAAACATATGTTAAGAAATTTATTATAAAAATATACGTATAAAAAATTATACATTCAACTTCTTAAAATTAAAATATTATGTTTTTTAATACAAATTTATTTTTTTTAGATTGGTTAATATGGGTCATTAGAACACAAGTTATTATCGCCTTAAAAGAATTATATGAGAGTTCATCTAACTCTTACTTGAAGAGATAATGCTTTATATCTACATGTTAATACATAGTTCATAGAACTATAAAAAAGGTGTTAATCAGTTTGTATCTTTCCATGTTTTACACAGGACACTCTTTGTAGTCTTTTTCCTCGTCTTTGTCATTCTAGTTCTTGTTTTATATTTCAACATCATTTTCTTAATCAGTTTTTTGTATTTTCTCACGTTCCATCTACGTATCTTACAAAACATTTTGTCACGTTCAGTATACATGTATTGATTGATGACTCCGCAACTTTACCAGGAATTGTCTTCGTAATTTGGAGATCAGTCAAAAAGTAAGTAAATTTTAGAAAAATAATAATCCAATTGCAACGGAAGTAACGATTTGATTTTAATTCAAATTTAATTATTTACCACTTCAATCCAACCACTGATTACTAATTTTTATCGTGTTTGATATTCTTGTTAAAGGAAGCATATAGGATTCAAATTCAGATTTTGAAACTTAAAAAGTAACTTTCTTATTGCATGTAATAAAAGTTTTGAGAATAAAATTAACACGGTTTTTATGTAGCAAAGGATAGCCACTGGTGACTAGACTATCAGTGTGGAATTTGAACCAACTCAACTAAGTCGGGAATGTTTGGTATGCATCCAATTTTTTTTTTTGAATTAATTGATTGTATAAAAATTGAATCTAAGTAAAAGTGAGTTGAAGATAAGTAATTTATATTTGGATCTATTGATTAAAAGTTTCAATTTTTATATGGAAGTCAAAATCAATTATGGAGGAAAAATCAATACTACTCGAAAGCAACCAAACATGTTAAAAACTATTCTACACCTTTGACATCAATTTTGATTCGGCAAAAAGTAAAACTAAACATACACTTAAATTTATTTGTAAATGATAAGATAAACATTATTCATGATGCATTTAAAGATTAATTAGTTGTGATTGTCAAATGAAGCAGAGTGAAAAGTTGCATGTATTGACAAGTTGCAAGGTGCATTCATCAATGTATTTATATGTCAACCCACTTGGATTGACTTAGTGGTATTGGCTTGAGACTTGGGAGTGTGCTCCTCCTCAAGGTTTCAAGTTCGATTCCCTCTGATGTCAATTTAGGTGGGCTAATTTAGCTTCTTCAAAAAAATGTATTTATATGTCAATGTTCGTGCATTTAATGGATAAGGGTGTACATGTGTTGGGTCAACCTGAAAATCCATTAAAACAACTCACAAACAAGTCGTGTTATCAGGTGGATATAGTTTAAAAAAATGAAAACCCATAAAACAAAATGTGTTCCTCGTAAAATCAGACCCGAATTGAAGAAAACCACTGACCTAGTAATGCAAACGTAATTTATTTACTTTTTTTCATAGTGAAATACAACAAAAAGCAAATAAAATAAGGCTATAAAAGTAGGTATAGTCTTGGTCTATCAATTCTTGTGTTTAGAGGAGGTCTTCTAAATTCTCCCACTTAGTAAAATTTTTCTACTCTCCCCATAATTTTTTCCACTTCAATTTGCTATAACAAGTATGGATATTTTGCTTCACTGACAAATAGCATAGAGATTTTAAAACAATATACCTCTTTCCAGACATTTTTTATATTAATGTCTTACAAAAATTTACTAGAGTTGATAGTTTGAACCTTTTCTGGAGACCCATTATAATGACCGAAAGTAGTGTGAATACGATCATCTTTAATTTTGAATCTCCTTTTGTATTTTTGTTTTCAAAACCATCTTTATGTAGAATATGTGTTCGTTCCCTTTAAAATGCATCGTTGAATAAAGACAAATGCTAACAAAACTAATGTTCTTTGGATATTTAAGAATCTAACAAAATATAGAAATATTGTATTGAATATGGTACATTCAATTTTTAAAAATTTTAAGTTTATTCATATAACATCCATGTTTTTTTTTTTATTTCTTAATAGATGTTCTAAAGACTTCCAAAAAAAAAGTTCTAAAGACAACAAAGCTCTCACATCGTTGTTAGATCATCTTCATTGAGAAGGTCTTAACTATTTAAGACCCGGTACCTATTAGGTATCCTCAATGGAGAGAATCTTTTTCAAAGTCTTATAAGACTCAGGGTCTTACTTCAGACCCTCACTTTTAAGCGGGACCCACACTCTTTTAATATTAAAAAAATGAAATATAATGATATAAAGTTATTGATAGTTGATTAGTGGGTCTCATTTAAGAACTTTGTGTGAGATCAGGGTTAGAGTGATTGAGTGCTTATTAGGTACTACTATTAAAAAATTATAAATGAGTGATTTGAACACGTGAGACCCATTTAAGAACCCAAAAATGGGTGTCTCTAAAGTGGATGCTCTTAGACCCTTATATTAACATTTTTTTACGACACAAGTTAAGGAGCTTAAAATGGAAATTAAAAATAAATTTTGTATTGAAAGTATAATTTTTGCAACTTTTAAAGCATTGAATGCACAAGTTCCAAGAAAAATCTTCTACATTTGATTTCTTAAGTTATGTCTCAAGGACACAAGTTAACATTTTTCCTTTTTATATTATCATAACCCTTAAATAAATGCATGAAAACTATGTTGTTTTTCATGCATTTATTTAAGGGTCTTGATAATATTAAAATGGGGATGCTATATGTAGCGACAAAATATCTAGCGAATTTATCACGAATGCATAATTTGTGTTATAAACCCCCACTAACCATACATGGGGCGGTTGGTGTTAAAAATCAAATAATTAACTTTGAAGTATAGATATTCTTTCAAAAAATAAAAAATAAACAAAACTTTGAAGTATAGATAGATATGCACGTCGGGATGGATTCATGAAACCAATTCTCGGGATACAAAGCATTTTCCCTATTATTATTTTTTTGAAGAAGATAAAATGAAATTTATTCAAAACGCAAAGAATCCTAGCGAGCACAAGGAATGCTAGACTAGGAATCTTAAGCTAGCAACATACAAAGGAAAAATGTGCCGTATATATGCGGAACACCCAAACAACCATACATCAAATATAAAATTCTACAAACAAACCAAAAACACCCTCAAACTTCCACAAACAAACCAAAAACACCATTTACTGAGGCACCTGAAACCAATAAAAACTAAACACCAAAACCAAGAAGTCATGTTCAAAAACTAAAGTCTAAACACCCACGCAATATCAGAAACAAATCTTGTGCCAAACAGTTGCAAAACCCCTCCAAAATAACCATCAAACCTACCAAAAACTCGTGTAATCGCACATTGCCTCTCTTCTGCAGTTGAGCGCAATTAAGCACATGTAAACACCAAAAAATCACCACCTAGAAAACACATACAACCCAACAAAATCACAATGAATTGGCTTGAAACAAGCAACACTGTCTAACAAGTATTTGAAAAACCCATCAACAAGAAACCCATTGAAGAAAACCAACAAAAAACATAACTACCACCAAAAACCACCACTAGCCACTACAAGCACCGCCACAAAAACCAGCATTAATCCTCACCAAAAACAAGCACCAGCCACCACTAGCATCACCACAAAAAACTAACACCAGCCACCACGAGCATCACCACCAAAAACCACCACGAGCACCACCACAAAAAAACACAGTATCAGCACCACCATGGAAACCACCACAACAAAAAATTCATCAAAACCATAACAAATCATATGCAGACACAAATCACCACGTGACCAATCCATCACCACCTACGTTGCGAGCAAACAAAACCTACATCCACCGTCAAGAAAGAAAACGGATCTGGTATCAACCACTGCATACCAAAAAGACAAACTCGAGCCATCGATGTTGAACGGCCAGAGAAACAGAGCCGCAACACATTTCATGACTCCACAAGAGATCGACCGTCGGAACCACCGCCAAAACCACCGTAAAGGACCATCGGCAGATCTGGATGTACGTGGTGCGGAGGGCTTAAGCCGCTCGTCGCACCACCAATAGCGACCTCTACATCATAAGAAGATTGATTGGATTATTGGACGGCGGTAGCTTGTGAAGAGAGGGCAGGGAAAAGAGGCGCTAGGTTAAAATTACAATTGCTTACCGTGATTCTATTTTTATCTTCATCAAACTCAAACTTTTACTTGAGAAAAATCAAACTATTTGTCACTTGAGCCAACAAATAGCAGTCATCCTTTTTTTATTTAAGTAATTACACTGGATAGATAAGTACTGGTATTATATAGCAGGGGTGAAAAGAAAAGAAAAGAAACAAATAGGAAGGAAGGTGCTGAGTTTTGCTCAATTTTTGCTTTTTTGGGGGTCAAAATAGTCATTTTCATTCTTCACATAAAGATGACATTTCCTTAACCAACAATTTTTGCATACATGCTGAGGTGTAACACTTCGGTGTTTTTAGGTGCCTTTGTCTCTATCTCTTTCCTAACAAATAATTCTCTTTCATCAAAATAATTTATTTTAATCATTCAATCATCACTCTCTTTCATCTAAAATACACTAAAGTCACCAAAGTCACCGAACACAAAGTCACTGAAGTGCCACCCCATGCGAGCTGAGGCTGAGCTATGAGACCCAAATTATGAGATGCCTATGACTTTACCATCCAACTCTCAATAACAAAAAACAATGTTTATCAGTGAAACCACACTGGGTCCTGTTGATTAAAATTATAGGATTACCACCTGCCAGGGTGTTTGGTGGTGTGGCCGGGTCCAACTGACCTATACAATCATTCAAAGTCTATAAGCAATATCATATTGGAAAAACATCCTTGTCCAAAGATCATTGATATTAATATTTAGGAAGTTAGTGTCTCATTTACAATGTCTAACTTTCATAATATAATTAGTTAATCATGTAGGTTTAAGCTGTTCAAAGGTCACCCTAGATATAACATTTTCTAATAAAATTTGTTGACCATATCAATATTATATTGGGAAAATAATTATTTATTTTACCATATTCTCGTTCAAAGCTCATTAACAATATTTTGGAAGTTCTCGTGACATTTCCAAATTCACACTTTGAAAATATAATATGGATATAAGTTTGTTCAAAAGATAACCCTAGCTATATATCATGACATTAATTTGAATTGTTTATCATTTGCTAAGCACCATATATGTTGAACCAAACTCCTTCCATAAAAAATATTGAACCAAACTCGCTATGATTCCTATGAACCAAAGTTCTAACCCTAGCCATCAAACTATCCTTATTTCCCATATTTGGAGGTTCATGTCTAATTTACTAGGAATCTAATTGACTTCTCAAAACCAAAGATCTAGAAACAATTCCCTACTATGATGCGTGTTGTCTGTAAACAGACATATATAGAGAATTATGTTTCTAGTTTTACTCAAACATCTCTTTTACCATTAGACGTGTATCAATTCATCTAGTAGTGTACTAAACTGCATTTAACATGTTGACATTTCATAAAATGTTTTAAATTCAAACCTCTTATAGATCTCATTAGCTAACATGAATGACAAACTAAAATATGAGTTCATCATAGACTAAGTATGTGTTTGGATGCGAGTTTCCCTCTCCGGGACAGTTTAGACGTGAGAATATATAAGCTTCAAACCCACCATAAAACTAAACAAACACACACTAGTCCTTGTGAGCTTCGCTCAGTTAGTATGGACAATGTATAATATATACAAGGTTCGGGGGCTCGAACCTCGGCCACCACCAAGAAAAAAAAAACACACACCAATAGATTTCAGGCATTTATAGTATAATAAAATATTCGTTGGTTGAGATAGATAAAGGACAAATTGAAGTATAAACATTTGGCAAAGTTATACTATTTTTTAAACGGCTATAATTTAATCAATTATTAAACATGACCCTGCACCAAAAAAGAAAATGTGAATAAATAACTATTTTATTAGTTTATGGTAGAATTTCCCCCTTCAACTCTGAATGTAGAATTTTTTATAATTTTTTTTTGTATCTTTGTATATGTTCATTTTCAAATTGGTACATGCATTAATTTTAACATTAAATAACTTTTTTTTTGCTTTTGCAAATATGGCGAATTTTTTTTATATTAGTCCCTAATATATAAAATGAGATGTTTTCAACTCACAAAAATATTTGTTTTTAGTCTCTAATTTTGATATTAATTTATATTCTTATTAATGTCACAATTATGACTTTTTTATGTTCAATATGAGCATATTATGTTGATTTATCATCTTCAATTATTGTATGTTCATATTATGTTCAAGAAACATCAAGAACATGTCAAAATTTTATCTATTAGAGATCAAAACAAAAAATGTGTGACTATGAAAACGTTTAGTTTTAATTTTTAGGGACTAAAATTAAAATTTGTTATATTCATAGAAAAAAAACTTAGTTAACCCTAATTTTATCCATATACTTCTAATTATTTTACATTTTTTTGTCATTAATATAGATATTATGATAAGAAAAAATAAAATAAGTATATTGAGCGGATAAAAAAGCATATAAACTCTTATTAAAAAACAGACATATAAACTATTAATAAATTAAATATTATTATAAACAAAATTAATTTATTCAAGATTGATGACGCATATTTTTTTAACTTCATAAAAAAAAAAATTCGAATATGTGTTTAAACATGCAACGTTAAAAATCTTTTTAAAAAAAATATTGTCATTTATTTGAGTCACATAAGACTCAAATGGATTAATGTTCGCAGCTAGTGTGAACGGTGGAGATATTCAATTAACACTCAAATAAAATATCTTAATTTTGTAATTTAGTTAATAACATCTTATCTTATATTTATAATATTTAGAAGACAGTCGGTAAGTCCGATATATTTATAGATTAAAAAGCAAGCTACCGACCAAAAACAAATTCAAGTTGTTTGTCTATGATCCCCAATAAAGAAAACCCTTTGTTGACAATGACTCCTCTCATTGTCGCATCTGGGAATATTGTCAAGACATAAACAGCTAATTTACTAAGGACAAATCACAATAAGCCATGAAATAAGCAAGAAAAAATAATATGCAAAAATAAAGCTTAAATCCAAAAATCAATAACCATAAACCTTGTCCTCTATCTATGAAAGAAAAGTCAATAAAAGACAAGGTTCCATGTCCTTGTCCAAGCTTAGCTGTTCCTACACATAAACACTTTAAAGCAATCCCAACATGTGTTAATATTTTTAATTGGACTTTTTTAGGGTTCCCCTAAAGTGGTCCCCCCCTAAAGAATACGTCCAAAACTCCCAACCACTAGAAAAAATAAAATGGGTTCCTCCATTTGAAAAGAATGCCAAATTCCCGTTTTTGCTGTTTTCCCAAGCTCCAAACAGAACCTGATTGAATAGGCAATAAAGAGATGACAAGAATTAATCAGATTGATGTTGAAAGATGGCGAAATTTATGATTCAAACTCTTGCCAATCATTCTTGGCTTGAAATCTTTTCATGTTCTTTTTGGTGGATGGGGTTTCTTTAGTTTCATTTCACTCTATCCAACAAGATTCAATTATTCGTTACAATTGTGTTTAACCGTGTCCAAATTTCATTGTCTATTTAAAAAGTTGTCGCAAAAGTTATTTAAATTTAACCATACATAACTTTTAGAGAAATTTCATTTTTATTTTCTAATGTAACTACTAGAATGCAAAAAGGGTGGTAAACAAGAGAATAATTCAAATGCTTCATCTTTTTTACCACTAGTGCACTAGTATTATTATATACATTTTCTTATGATTCAGATGCTAAAGATGATATTGGCATGCTTTACGCTTTGGAAGGTCCTAACGACAAAAAATGAAAAAGAGTGGCACTTTTAGAATAGGGGGAAACGAGTTATACTTTGTTCTACTTTACTAGTCAAATGGACAATTCATCCCAAAATACTTATTTCACTTTGCCCTATATCATATATAGGCCTCTTATCCCTTCCGCATATTCCTTTTATTCTTCATGTTTTGTTGCTTTAGGCCTTCACTAAACCTCCATTAGCTTCCTACATTAAGCACTAAGTTCACTTTGCCTAATACTTTTAGACAAAATCACATTTATTTACTCCTATTTAGTGTCAATTCAAACATGAACTTGTGATCTTACGATTATTTTGATACTAAGCAATAAATGCACTTCAACGTCAATACACAAGAAATGGCTTGCAAACGCGGTTCCAAACAAATACTTAGTATATACTTTTGACAAGACTACCTTTCATGATTTGCTACATTTGAAGTCTCACTCTCACTTCACTTGGTCACTTTAGGCATCATCCTCAACTTACCTTAGGCTTTTGTTAGGGTCTTAATAATCCTTCATTAGGAAATGCAAAAAAGTAACCCGCACCCACGCACATGTTTTTCCACAAGCATCATGCGAGCATAACAAAATCCAAGCAACAGTGCAACACTATTTATGACCCAAGAAATTGATCTGTTGAATTGGAACCATAGCAGGATACAACAGATACAATCATAACATTGGCTTCTATCAAAAGAAGAATCCAATCCAACTAAAAAACAAAAGCAAATATCCAAGACAAAACTATATATATAACTATATATATTTTTATATATATCATACATTCATAAATAATAGGCTGTGATATTCTCCATGTCACATTCAGTAATTAGTACTACAAGAGGATAATACAATCCCCAAATACCATACCATCAACCAATACCTAATCTTCAATCTCCTCTCTAAAATTGACCACCATAATTCTTTGAGTACACACCATTACTTGGAGAAGAAAAGATACAAAGACTAAAAACAAAAAAAATAACTCAAATGAAAAATTCAAGCTTTTGTTAAGTAAGGGTGAAGGTTAAGTAATAGTATTAACAGTTAGGATTAACAAAGTTCTTGATTTCCTCCATAAGGCAATAGAAATGATCATTATTAGGCAAGAAGTAAAAACCAATAGTAGCCTCCTTAAGGTAAAGAAGTTTAACATCTTGACCAGAATTCCTTAAACCATCCACATAAGCCAATTGCCAATCTTGTAAAAGATCCAAACCAGCCACACAAACAAGACTTTTAGGAAACTTATCAAGTCCTTTAAGATTTTTTTCCCCTTTTGGACCAAACGGGTTACAAGCAGGGTGGTCTCTATCTTCACCTTCTGGTAAAAAAGCTCTCCAATACCAATCACGATCTTGTAATCTAACAAAGTACTTTCCATCTAATCTCATTTCAGAATCTGTTCTTTTCTCACCACCAAACAAGGGATGAAGAAGAATGTTCCCTAACACTTCAATTCCTTCTGCTTTTTCCTCACAAGCCTTCACTGCTACATGATGAACAATGTTTCCACCAGAACTATCACCTGCCATGTAAACATAAACTTTCTTTTCCTTCCCACTTTGAAGCCATTTTCTTGACTTCACCCATTTGAGTGCATTCCAACCATCTTCATAAGCACATGGAAACCGATACTCCGGTGATCGTCGGTAATTAACCGAAACAACAGCAGCTTTACAAACACTTACTAACCTTCTACAAAATGTATCATAGATAGCACTATTTGCTGAAGAATGAGAGAAGCTTCCACCATGGAAGAATACTATGACAGGAACAATTTCTGTTGTACTTAATGGTTTCTCTAAATCTTTGACACCCCATTGAGATTCATTTTCTGAAGATGATGGTAGATAAACACGATTGAATAGACCGGTGTTTCGTTCGATATGATCGAATGAAAAGACTCCATCGACCGGAATAGCGTTTGCCGGGACTTTTCTGTCAAGAAACTCTGCTAAATCACGGTTGAATGTTCCATCTGCTCTTCTTAGAAGATTGTAAGCAAGCTTGAAATTTGAGATAAGAACATATGTATTCAATGGAACAACACTCTGCAAAACAAAAAACAAAAACTTTAGATTGGTTCTTTTTTGTGTTAAATCATTGCAGAAGAAAGAAAAATGAAACAAATCTTGGGTAAAAGACAAAAATTTCCAATTATTGTGACACATAATGAAAATCAAATCTTTCCAATTTACCATAACAAGAAACTCAACACATAAAAAGAAGAAACTAGAAAGTAGAAAACAAAAACCAAATTAAACCAACTAACCAACCCACAAAAAAATATTACATGATCTTAACAAAAATCACAAAAAGAAGAACAAAACACCAATCACATATGTTAAAGTTTAGAACTTTTTCAAAACCCAACATCAAAAACAAAGCAAACAACAAAACAAAAACATAAAAAATGCAAACTTTAAACAAAAAAAAAACAAAACTTTCTAAGATGGAAGATGATATATTACCCTAGATTCACAGAGGTTGACTTCATTAGTACCAGTCATGTCTGGTTAGTTGTATTTGAGAAAGAACAGAATGATAATGGAAGAGAAAGAAAGAACACACAAAGAAAGGGCTAAGAAGAAAGAGTGATCCTCATGGAGAAGAGGAATAGAAAAAACGTTGGTGAAAGAGTTGAAGTGATGTGGGTTAGAAAAGGGTATGTACGTAGCGTAGGTGGTTGTGTACGTATATGTGTTAATCTCAAAGGTTGGTGGTGTGTATTAAATGAAGGGAAAGGATTGAGTAAAGAAGAAGAAGGTATGAAAGAAACAAAAGAGAACAGAGGTAGCTTAGCTTAGAGACAGAGAGGGATCATAGATATCAGAGAGAGAGAGAGAGAGAGAGAGAGAGAGAGAGAGAGTCAAACGCAAAGGAACGACGGGAATGGACGGAGACGAAGGACACGACAAATCGGGCGGCCGAATTTAACTGTTTATTTGGGTCCCACCATTTTTTTATATTTCATCAGATTACTTCGTCACTTTATAAAATACTTTTGAATAGGTCTTTGTCTATGATATTATTTATAAATATTTTTTAAAACGAGTTTTAAGTGTTTGTTTAACATGTCTAATATTATTCTCATTCTCTATAAACGTTGTTGGGTTTGTTTGTGATTTAGATGCGAGTTTAGTAAGCGTCGTCACAGGCTTGATCTTGGTTTTCAAAGATCAGGTTGGTTCAAAATGGCTGCAGCCACGCTGCCGTCGTCGTTTTTATAAAGGGTTGAATCTATTGATTTGGTAATGGTTTCGAGTTTGATTAGTTCAATGTTGTTGGGCTGAAAATCCTTCAACGTTAACCTTTGCTTTTGGATTGTAGTGCTCGAAAGTGCGATGGCTTCTCGATTTGCCTCTGATTCATGTTGATTTGGTGATTGTTAACTTGTTATAGGTTTTCAAATTAAGCGGTGGGTGTGTGGAGTTGTTTCTTGTTGGCGGGCAAAATTCATCTACTAGTTTTGTTACATTCCACCAATACAGAGCAAAACACTCATAATGAAAGTGTGTTCTTTATTTCAGTGTACAACACCCTATTTATAAACCTCCTCATGTATATGTTGACTTCACCTTATAGTTTGATGGTCGGCAACCATTAGACCATGTAAAGGGCTTAGATGTGTTTTGAGCGCACCATATCATGCATACTAGGTGCATTATACTTCAATTATGATGGAGATAGTTCATTTATCCTTTCATTCTTTTATTTTATGTTTAATTGCATTTTTCTCCCGCCAAGTATTGCGATTGAACAAATTTTTCAATCACTTTTTTGAGCGATTTTGACATCTTATGTTTTCTCCTTTGCGATTTGATACTCTCTCTCTCGCTCAATTTCCTTCAAAATGTATACCGAGATGATTTTATTTGTTGGAATGGCATTTAACTCTCATAGTTAGCATGAATTTTTCTAAAAATAAAAATGTAAAATACCAAAAATCAACTTGTACGTTTGAGATCAAAGAAGATATCTCAGTAGAGTTTCAAATTATATTATGAGGTATTGTCCGTTTTGGATGTAAGCCCTACACGGTTTTATATTTTATAAAAGTTATGCATTGAATTGAGGAGTAATGTTATGTTGCAACCTCAAGAACGCCGCAACACCTTTTAGGGTATTATCCGCTTTTGGTGTCAGTTTTTCACAATTTTGTCCTTTATAAAGATGTATCCATGGGTTAAGGATTGTGAGACTTTTGAAATGAATTATCATGATACAGAGAATGTTAGCTATAGATAATACTTTCTTTTTTTACAAGTAGATAATACATTTCCAGAAACAATGAAAACAATTAATTTCATTGTTTAAAAAAAAAAAAACATAATCATTCACTCCAAACGTCTATTGTTTCATACGCTTCATTTTTTTTTTGTCTTGATGGATAAAAAGGCGAATCTTTGAAGCACTAGAGCTGACTGCGGGTTTTTGGGCCATTTAATCTCTTATAATGGGTTGAATTAATATTTCGAAATCTAAACTCTTGCAGAAGCTCGGTTTTATAAATTAGGTTAATGTTTAGACCTATAAAGAAGGTTGCAAACAGCCAGAACATCATCTTCTATTGAGCCACTTTTCATATTTCGATTTTGTGCAAAACCAACCCTATGGAAGCTTAATTCTGTTGATCAATTCATTGGTTAAGGGTTCTGTTTTAAGTCTTGAGGTTTGATTTTAATATCAATTTCATGTTCTATGATTTAATGTGTTTTCCCATTCAATTTTTCAGATTATAATTCATAGTTTCATATGCCGAACACTTGTTTCAATTTGATTCTGCTGAATTGTAATCATGTGCCTGCTTAGGGTTGCTTGAATTAAATTAGACGCTTGTTTTAATTTACATTCAAGTGAAGATTCTTAGGTTTTTTAACGCTTCGTTATTGGTTTTATTGAATTCGGTTATTAGGTTAATGACAGTTTTGTGACGCTTGTTCCCTAATTATGATTAATCAAACTCTAGGTTATATTGACGCTTGTTCATGTAATCAGTAGGAATTTTTACGAATTTAATTGATGCTTAATTAATTGAATTTGTGATCAAACAAGTTATCAAATTGTGGAACCAAATATTTTAAACCGGTGGATTGGTTGTTTTGCCAAATCGTTGATTTTGTCAATTTGATCATCCTTTTCTACAAACAAAACTCCCTAATTTACTTTATGTTTCTGTTTTTTGTTCTAATTTGATATTGTTTTATTATAGATCCTTGAGAAACGACCAAGGTTTAACGGTCTTGTAATACTTTTTGTAAATTATTTTGACCAGGAATGATAACGATCAAATTGAACGTCTACTGTTTCATATGCTTCATTTTTTTTATAAAAGAAATGTCATATCCTTCATGTTGTAATGCGTTTATCAACACTGCTGGAACAGTGGAACATATTTGAATTCGAACACACGACCTCTCTTGACTCACCCTATTTGTTCATGCATGTGTCAGCCATTAATCTAACAAAAAATTCTATTATTTTTTGTTGGGGCTTGAACCTTCAGACCTTACATATATTATACATTGTCTTTATTAAGTTAATCCCGCGAGAACAAATTCTACTAATCTACGATGGCAAGTAAATTAACATGACTTTTTAAAATTGAAATAGTATATTTTCGAAGGAGGAAATGAAATAGTAAATGTGTTCACATATAATAAAAGGGACCATGTATACTTTACTTTCAGAATTTTTAATTACGCCACCTTTTTATTTGATTTCTCAAGCCGTCGTTATTATTATTTTTGGGTCAGGTTCTACGCTCCGACTGTTTATATCTTTTTCTTTTTATTTAATATATTTTCTTTTTGCTAAAAAAATATATTTTTTCTTGTTGTCTTTTTCCCTTTGTGCAGGGTGGTTGTCAAATCCTTTTTGCCTCGTTTACAATATGGGCAGATAAATTAACTTTAATCTTTATTTAGTTGTCAAGCGAAAAAAGGGATTAAGTTTATGTTGTAAAAACAAAACACGTAAATCTTAAAATAAAACAAACAAAACTTGTGGCACTAATAACATGACAGATACTTAGTTTAGAGAAAATATGTTTTTAATTTTTATAAATATATCAAATTTTCGTTTTAGTTTCTCTAAAAAAATTTTTTTGACTTTTAGTTCCTCTAAAATTTTTAAGGGTTAAATATGTTTTTAATCCCTATAAATATGTCAACTTTTCGTTTTAGTCTCTCTAAAAAAATTCTTCAACTTTTAGTCCTCCAAAAAATTTCATCTTCACTTTTAAACTCTCTTTTAAAGTAAACTCATATATAGAATTCATATTTTTGAACAAAATTTTACATAAATATTTATAATATATAAGGATCTCTTCCAAAAAAATTAGAATTTTTTACCAAAGCATGAATTAAATATGAATTTTTATATTTTTGAAGGTAAAAAATTCATATTTAATTTGTGTTTTGTTAAAAAAAATCTTTTTTTTAAGTGATTTTTACAATATTATATATATTTCTGCACAATTTCATTAAAAAATACAAAAAATTACTTTAAAATAGGGACCAAAAGTAGTGATTGAGAATTTTATAGGGACTAAAAGTTGAAGGAAAATTTTAGAGGAACTAACACGAAAAGTTTGTATATTTATAGAAACCAAAAATATATTTAACCCAATTTTCAATCACCGTTTTTATTCCTATTTTTAAGCTAACTCATGTATTTTTTTAATGAAATTGTGCAAAAATGTGTAGTATATTGTAACAATCTCTCCCAAAAAAAAAATATTTTAACAAAACATGGATTAAATATGAATTTTTAACCGCAAAAAATATAAAAATTCATATTTAATTAATGTTTTGTTAAAAAAAAAAGTGAGAGGTTCTTATAATATTATAAACCTTTTTGCAAAATTTTATTCAAAAATATGAGTTTACTTAAAAGAGGGATAAAAAGAAAAATGAATTTTTTTTGTATGACTAAAAGTGGAAGAAATTTTTTAGAGGTACTGAAACAAAAAATTAGTATATTTGTAGGAGAAATGATATTTGTACAACCATTTTATGACAACTTTTGAAAACTTTCTCTCTCATACTCACGTGATCTTGTTATCCTTTCTCATGCTTTTTCACTCTCCATTGTTTTTAACCAAGAAAGAGAAAGAATAGCAAGGATGTCACTAAAGTTGTCAATAAATGGATGTACCAATATCATTGCTCTATTTATAGGGACTAAAAATATATCTTTAATGAGGTATATCTTACTACCGATCTCCATGAATGGTTCTTTAGTGGATTTTGAAAATAGAAGAAACCTTTATTAACAAACTCTTACATAAATTTACTTTTAAACTTGATATTAATTTGAACGAACTCAGATGGGCATTTAGAGCTTTAATATCATAACCTGATAAGAGACCCTTGTCCACTAACAAGTTTAACATCGCATTATGTTCTTCAGTCAAGTTAAAGAACAAGAAAGTTGAAAAAGGATCACCTTGACGCACACCTCTTCCCATCTAAGACTTCTCGACATGGTTTCCATTAATTAAAACAAAAGTAATTGTTGTTCTAAGACAGTCTATGATCCAGCGACACTATTTACAAGGAAAGTTCATTTCAACATAACCTCTTTCTAGTAAGCCAACTCAATAGAATCACACGTCTTTTCAAAATTGACTTTAAACATGATGAGATCCTTTTATTTTTGTATCATCGACAACCATGTCTGCAATGACAATACCATACAAAATATGTCGACCTTTTATAAAAGTTGACTAAGATTCATATATCACATTTTGAGTGTGACTACTTTTAATATGTTTTTGAATGAATGTTCAAATGTTCGTTCATAAACTCGTTTAAAATTTTAAATGATACTCATGAATTAACTTAAAAGTATGTATCAAAAGTGGTTATGTAAAACTTTTTGGAAGATCAACAATCAACTTTTTTTAGAGGGATTTAAACAAAAGATTGCAATATTTATATAGATCAAAAACATATTTAATTCTTCATTTAATCTATTCATTTTGCCACCTTAAGTAAAACTGGTATTATTTTTTTTACACCAATGCAGCCCTAATGACCCATTTACAAGTCACCACAATCCTCGATAAATCTAAACACTGTCCCTTGATGTTATAAGATTAGGTTTTTACAACCGAACAAACACTTCGTGGATAAGACTTTTGGACTTTGGTAGTCTAATATAAGACCAACTTGTCACGAATAAAAAGTAAGTTATTTTCATAACTTTAAACTAAATTAAAGACTTCTCATGAAGTTTAATTTTATTTTACGTTCATTCTCAAAATGAACTTAAAACGATTATGTGATCAAATGGCCGGATCACGATTTCATGCGGTTGCTACATTCGGTACAAATTGACTAAAAACAAAATAGACATCGATATACTATTACTACTAGTAGGGATGGCAAAGCGGACCGGCCCGTTCTATTTAGGTCCGCTCTGTCTAAGCCCGTTTAAAACAAGATGAGACTAGCCGAGTCAAATTAGGTGACTGAGTCCAAAATCTTACCCGTTTCATTTAGTGGCGGACAAATGAGTCGGCGGGCCGGCCCGCCAAACCAAAAACTTTGTTTTTTAGAGAGAGAAACAACTTTTTTTAATGTATTTTTTTTACAACTTAATTGTTGCAAAAATGAGAAATGATATTTGTACAGCCATTTTAAAACAATTTTTTAACAATTTTCTCTCTCATACTCACATTATACTCTTATTCTCTCTCTTCTTTTTTCTTTCTCCATTGATTTTGACCAATGAAAAGAAAGAAAAATAAAGTTGTTACATAAGTTGTCCGACATGGTTGTTCATATATCACTACTCTACAAAAAACTTTGTTGTTTTTATCATAAACAAAATATGAAAGAATAGACATTGAATAAATTTGTGGTAAAAATAAACTAATTAACAAATTGTCGAACTCAACATCATACTTAATAAATCTAAAATGATAAAATAAGTCTGGAAAAACAAGAAAAATGAGTTAAGCGGGTCGGCCCGCCTCGCCCTGTGCCCGCCCGTTTTTCAACAAGTTAAACGGGACGAGCCAACTATAGGAAGCGAGTTTAAAACTTCGACTTAACCCGTCAAAAATAGCGAGCCAAATGGACCGATCCGACAGATTGACCCTGTTTTGCCACCCCTAATTACTAGGTGAGGAAAAAGATTAAAAAACACCTATACTTAGGGAGGTTCAAAACTGAACCAAACCAATAGAAAAACCGCTAATCGAACCAATCCAAACTGAAACCGCAAAAAACTGCATGTGGTTTGGATTTAATTGGATCATTTTCCTGCTCAACCGCATGGTTTGGTTTCGTTTGCGGTTTTCATTTTACCAACCGAATCAAACCAAACTAAACCGCAACATAAGAAAAATGTTAATTAAACATATCTCACCTAGACCAATACTTATAGAAACTCAATGAAAACTTTTATAAAATGACATATTTTTTTTTCTTTTGGATTCTTTCTTTACTTTTTATTTTAAAAAAGTATTTATGTGTTACTTGACATTTTAGATAGTGATAAAATCTTAGTCTTTTTGCATTTTTTACAAAATAGGAATATGTTTTGTCCATGTTTTTAACTTGGTCTATGTTGTTGAAAACATTGTAAAATGAAAATGAAATTGTAATATTTGATAAAATTTAAAACACTGTTGAAAATATGCTGCGTTTAAGCTTTTTAACTTGATTTTAACGTTGAAAACAAAGAATTGTATTGTCTCGAAAAAACCGCATCAAGCGATCCAACCCAAACCGCATTGGTTTGGTTTGGTTCAGATTTTATTTTTAAAGTCAACCGAACCGAATCAAACCAAACCGCATGTTTTTTTTATCTTACGGTTCGGATGACTTTTACTCTCAAAACCGAACCAAACCGCACCACGTTGACATCTACCTATACTATACATCATCCTATTTAATTATAAGTGAAAACTTGTTTTTTAATAACTAATATATTTGACATGTGTTATAGACTAAGTACATTAGCTACTAAATAAATTTTAAAACTGAACTTTTATTTATAATTAAAATCCAGGAGAAATAATGCTAAAGAAATGTTTACAACACTTTCTAACACTATCTTTTTATCGGTTAAGATTAATTTAAACTACATTTTAAAAATGGATGGCACTGGAATAAAAATGCGAATGCTATTCCGACTGGCCCTTGCTTCAAATCTAAAAAAAGGTGGTGCTTGCGTTGTGGATTTTTTTTGTACCAAGAAAATAGTGTGGTACAGGGTTGAAGGACGAGGAGGCACTCTCGAGGCTTTTTCCATACGACACGAGTTCAATGTGCAGTTCCTTCAATTCATGAGCTATACTGTAGGTGACGATTGCTGCTAGACTCTGCGGTAGATCACTGCCATTTGTTACTTTATGGGAGATAGATATGGTGACGGGTAAGAATAAGAGATATTAAAACTTGACAACTCAATTAAGCCATCCATCATCGATATTCCTTATCATTTTGTTTGCTTTTGTTAAATGAAAAGAAAAATTAATTTTGTTAAAACATATAAAAGATTTAATGCACTTCTTGTCTCTACGAAGATATAAAAGTACCTAGAGTATGGAGCTTTGCCCCTTAGCGTTCAACGAGTAATTAGTATATGGATGTATTTGTTTCAAGTACTGATGGAGTCAGAAATTTTATAGAATTTGGGTGAAAAATTTATCGTAAATTCACATGGGACATAATATATATAAATAATCATAAATCAAAATGAAAGAGGATCGTTATTTTTTTTACAAAAGTACAGTTTGAAATAAGAGATATGAAATATAACTTGTCAATAGCATGCTAAATAACATCATGAGGTAAATGCCCTTTTCGAGACCTTTTTCCGGTGAATGTTTGAATAATATCAACATCATCAAGTGACTTGAATATCTCCCACGTGTACCATATCATCAAGTTATTTAACCACACATTGTTGATCTTGTTGCGCAATTTAGTCTTGATAATCTTCATTGCTGAAAAAGTTCTTTCAACGGATGTTGTCGACACCGACAATATCAAAGCCAACTCAATGAGTTTGTAGACCAATGAAAATACCAAATGTTTCTCAGTTTCAACCATCTTCATAGCCAAACTTTGAACATCTTCACAAGAAGAAAAGGAAGCATGTCTTTTCACTTGAAGTACATAAGTGTCAAGTTGCTCCCTTGTTGTTCCACGGTCATCATCAGAAAAGTCTGCGTGATAAATATCAGCAAGACGAGCAAGCTTATCAACATCAAACTTGAAGAATTTCTCATGCAATTAAGCACAATGTTGCTTCCTTCACTAAAGCGATGATCCATCTCCACACGTATTTTGTCAATAGCAACATAAAAAACATCGGCCCGATAATGGCGAAGATTAGTGACAGTCCTCCCTTCTAGTCTTGAACGACCCCAAACCGGTATTTCTTCATACATATTTGGCACCAGAATACCTTTAGTAACACAAAATTCTTGTACATCAACAAATAAATCATCCCAACCACTATCTCTTAATGTGGCCAACCGAGCTTTGACGACATTAATTAATTTTATGGCAAGCACAATATTAAGATCTTTTCTTTACAAGATTTTTGAAAGCTCGTTTGTGATACCAAACAAATTTAACATTAACTTCAAAATGAAATCAAATTTAAAGCTAGAAAACAAATTCAACAAGGATATACCAAGGTATGGAGATAGATAGTGGCTGCAATTATTTTCCGTGATGGATCTATTATGTATGCAGATAGCAGGTCATGTCATTGTTACTGTTTCACTAGGTATTTTAAAAGCTTCTATTTCAGATCATCACATCAACTACCGTCATTGCTTTTCTATTGAGTCAAGAAGAATATGTCATAATAAAACAATAGATATTAAAGCACTAATTCAATGTCATATTGTGTATTTTATTATTAAATTGTGCACCTCAAAAGCAAAGGACTACTAACCTCAACATCACCACCATTTGCTCTTTGACGGATATATAACACGACTCATCAATAAGCACAAATTGTCTATCACCAAGCTCTTCCATAATCACCTGCATAACTTCACGTGAACAACACACGCAAGCTCCTTTTGAATGTCACCGAAAATCAGTTTTCAATTTTTTCCACCACGATCAAAAGCACCTCTCACTTGTTCATTATTTGATTTTACCCAATCTATCATCTCACTAAAATTTCCATTGTTTAGAGAATTAGACTTTTCGTCATGGGTTGCTTAAAGAGAACGATTCAATCCCGGGTTGCTCAGCCCTCCCAGGTTGCTTAAAGAGAAAACAATAAAAACAATAAGTTGCATCCTTTAAATCACTATATTCAATCCATGTATACTTGTTATACCATGATTTAGAAAATGCTCTTGTATCACTCCCAAATGGAGTGCGAGGAAAACTTGTTAATTTCGGTTGCATTGGACCCTTCAATACATATGCCCTCCTCACACCGTCTTGAATATCCGGAGCATGCAAATGAATTTGTTTCCTAAGACCTGGATCACGCATAATCTCATTTGGATTAAACTCATTTTCCACATTAGGCGGTGGTTCTTCTACTTCGGCTTCCGGTTGGACAACATTCACATTCTTAATACTTGTTCTATCTACCAAAAACCTCCTCATCTCTGCAGACTATAACTCTACAAATAAACAAAAATGTTAAATCAAAATATAGGATTGTTGAAAAGCCAAACATTCAATCTATGCAGTTTAAAACTTGTTGAATTCAATCTATGCAGTTGAAAAATGTTAAATCAAAAGAATTGTACCCTGAACTGAACTGAAGCTATGCAATTTAAAGCATTCGATCTCGGATCATTGCAAACAGAACATGCATGACTCTAATATCTAAAGTGGAATGAGCAGATGATCTAAAATTTAGGACTACAACTCTATGAGTAGAGAGATGCCAACATTTTTCAACACCAATTCAGCAACCATTGATCAATTATTCAATTACAAAATCACAAATAATCAATTTTTCTAAAACCCTAAAACAACTAAACGAGGAAGGAAGAAACTAGGAAGGAAGGAGAAGAGATTACGTTTAGAGTGAATGAGAAGAGATTAGCAACCAGAGCTATTGAAGAAGAAAAAAGACATATGAGAGAGGTAGAGAGCTGAGAGCGAGAGGCAGAGAGCTGAGAGCGGGACTTGTTTTCTTTTCCTGTAAAGCGCGCGTTTGTTTGGGAACCAAAGAGTTTGCCCAATAATTTTTTTTGTAAGTCTGTTAATGGCCTTTTGGGTTGGGCCTAATGTGCAAAAATTATCAATCGAGCCGGGGGTGAAACCGCCCATGGTTTCAAGGCATTTTTGCAAACTTTTTATAATAAAATGATAGCAAATATACATTTAACTATTGTTGTATTTAGTCTTTTTAATGCAATAATCTTCGCTTTCTCTCCAGCCTCTATTCTTTATCGATTAGAGATAGACGGTTTTGGGTAATTTGTTTTAATATGGAATCACATATCTACAATATTTTTCTCTTATTCGATCTAAAGAAGTTTTTTTTTTATAAATAATTTAAAGAAGTGTTATACACATAGTCAAGTCCCCCATATGTATCATGGATAGCTAGATATATGCAATTCTAACCTATTTATTTGATACATAGGACATTGCACAAACTCTACTGAGGCGCTTTATCACATGTCTTCTCCAAATCAATGAAAATTAAGTGCAATCCTTTTTATCCATATGACGTCAATTCATCACATGTTATAGCAAGTAGATCATTTCCACGATATACCTCTTAGGCCTAAACCAAATTTGATTTTCAATAATTTAAGTCTTGTTTCTTAATTAGTCTCAATTTAATCACTCTTCCTCGTAACTTCATGGAAATCTCTATAATCCGCATAATTTTGGTTATCTTCCTTCCTATTACATATTGAAACTAAATTTATTCTTCCGCACACATCCAACATTTTCTTTGACCCCGTAATCTCGTTAAAAATCTTTTTGAGCCACCAAATGCCGCTATCATTAAGACTTCTCTATGTCTCACTAGATATCTTGTTTAGCTCGACTGCCTTTCCATTACCCATCCTTTTAAGCGATGTGGAATGATAAAGTATTTAAAGGTAAAAGTGAGTGTACCTGATCCAGTCCCCCTGAGTTAGAATTTATCGTGTACGTTTACGGTTTGGTCTTTGAACCTTTACCTTGATAGTTGTCCTCGATGGACAACTATAGTCCTTGAGAGATAGTTGTATTGGATCCATATTGAAGGGTCTAGATTGCCTCCAGGAGTTATTATTCCGGTGCGGTCTTGAACGAGATCTATGTCATGGTTATACGTTTTTGTCTTGTAATACTCTTAACTATTTATTATTTAATTTTATATATTTATCTCTTTGTGATAAATACTTAAGGATATTATTGACAAAATAATAATCAATGTTATATGAAACTTAAAAACACAATTAAAATATAAATAATTTCTTAAAAAGTGACCGTAAATAAGACCGTAAGAAGCATATAGTATTGGAATCCCTTAAAAAAATTATAGTATTGGAAGGAAGCATGTGGTATCCATTTGTGCATGCATCATGGTTGCCACTAACTATAGTTATGGATCACTACATCAACGGATTATTCAAATAATATACTCCAATGCTTAGTTTAAGTGCAAATAACATTATCCATCGTCAATGTTTTTGTACTATATAGTATATGAATATATAGTCAGTGGCAATTTAATATTCTCATAATATAATTGTACAATGTAGTGTCACCTTTAGTTAGGGATTAAGTCTACAGGGGTTACCATTTCATCTGGAATATAAAGACAAAAAATGTTGTTACAGTGATACATGCAATGAATGCACGATTTTAGACTATTTTCCTTCTGTGATCTTTGAATTGTTGTATAAAGCAAAGATCCACCGAACTTGGGGTGCAATGCATTTGTGTCATTGTGTGAGTGTGACCGTTGGCTGATCAATTTCAAAGATTCTTCCTTGACCAAAAGTAAAATCATTTTACAAAATTTAGGGGGAGTGAATGAATTTGTTTCATTTTTAAGTTATATACTGCGTCATAGGCCTCAAGTGGGGAGCATGAATGAATTCAACATCTTTAAAGTTTTGAACCAAGGAATTTTTAATATGAATTCAACATTATCGAATGGATGGATTCCTGATTTAAAAATAAGTTTTGAAATAAAGGCAGCGTTAGTTTTTTATTTGCAATCGGAAAACACGGTGGGGGAGCATGTTTTCTTTGAAGGCAGCATCAGTTGTTTTATTTTCTAGAGAGGAAGCATCAACGGTTGCAGAAAATTAACCTTATCAAATGTATACTGTAGTGTTTTAATAAAACAAAGACTACCAGGTACCGAACAATCTTTAATGATTCATTCATTGTATCAAATGAACTTAATAAATTTTTATAATGCCCAAGTGGAAGCTTCGCTGAGAGATTCCATCACCAAAATTTTAGATGTCCGTGCTGTTATGGGAATAGAAAAGTATCTTGGCCTCCCTTCGATGGTGGGGCGCAGCCGCAAAGAAGCAACTTTCGATTTTATGGAGGATCAAATATGGTATAAGATTAATAGTTGAAGTAGCAAATGTTTATCTAAATCAAGAAAAGAGGTAATGATAAAATCGGTTTTCAATCTATCCCATCTTATAATATGCATATATCTCCTCCCTAACAAATTGATAGATGACATATAAAAAATGGTAAATGCTTTATTTGTGGGGACATGGTGGTTCTCTGAGAAAGGGTATCCACTAGTTGTCTTGGAAAAGTTTGATCGTACACAAAAATTATGGAGGTATGAGATTTAAGGACTTTGCTTCTTTTATTGTGGCGATGCTTGGTAATCAGGGGTGAAAGTTTCAAATGGATCCCACTAGCCTTGTTACTAGATTGTTTAAAGCTTGTTATTTTTTTAACAGTGATCTTATAGGTTCAAGGTTGGGAAGTAATCCGAGTTACATGTGGAATGCTCCCTTAATATTTAATCTATTTGATCTAAATACATCTCGGTTGATTTTGAATACACCTTTGCACCCGTTCGTTAATGAAAATTTTTGTCTTTTTAACATGTGTACATGTTCAATCATTATTGATTTTTTTTAGGGGAATTTTAATTATTTTATTGTTATTCCAACATCACTTGATCAACATTGAGTGGGCCAATCCAACAAATTCAGTTGACCATATCGTCCAAACAACATCATCAAATTCAACAGGTGCAGTAAATCCCTCCAGATGGATCTAAAGCTATTTCATATCGCTAGAACCCTCAAAATCTAGTGCCCATTAGAAATACAAAACAATTGTAAACCAACAACCACAACAACACGGTCAAAGACTTCAACCTTCAATATTAGATTAACCAACAAGATCACAAGACCCAACATCACACGAGAGCCAAATCGTGAATCTTAGAAGGGATCAAAGTGGTCTGCACCAGCAAAGCAAAATGCCTATTGACGACCACTTGAAATGACCCCAAAATGACTTAAAGATGATGACACTGAGAACAGACCATCACATCACTACTAAAACAAAGGCTACATCATGTCTTACATGTGTTAATTCGGGGGGG
>Ga0315915_1001415_pt1 | contig 28950 bp, 8 predicted proteins | sample MpolbnodulesMG_FD_207738 | JGI IMG/M metagenome (GOLD analysis project Ga0315915, IMG submission 207738) | Medicago polymorpha root nodule microbial communities from Los Angeles, California, United States - branched nodules | ecosystem: Host-associated > Plants > Roots > Nodule | place: USA... | reverse complement strand
CTTGATAATTGTGGTTCGATTCTTTGATTTTTTTGTTAAATTAAAAATATTTAAAATTTCGATAATTGCTTATGTAATGTCACATCCAAACACTTCAATTTATGTAAGTACTTTTTAGTGTACATATTCAAACATAAATAGTTTATCAAGTATAAGAGCTTATGATGTAAGCTCTACTGTTATAAGCCCTAATGCAATAAGCATCTATATAAGTTGTTTATCCAAACGGGGCCTATATCTGTTTTAAATGACAGTCATTTAAGCTTTTTACATATATATATTAAAAAATGTAATGATTAAAACAAATAAAATTTCTATTTTATCAAATTATTCTTATTAATTATTGGTTTGTTTTTCATTAAATAAAAGTAATAATTTGAAAGTAGCGTACATTATATTAATTGAAAGGCGCCATTAAAAACGAAAAATGTTATTATTGCATTAGAAAATGAAAATGATATTTATTTTGAAACATCTTTTTACTAGAGTAACACTCAATTTCAAACTGAGGGAATATAAGTTATGAGTTCGAATCTAGATATAATAATGTGGCAGCGTTAAAAGTTTGAATAGAGAAAATATAGTGAGAACATAATTGATATTAATATTATATACAATGCAAGGAAGCCCAACCTTAAAAAAAATTCATATATTTTGTTGCTGACTTGAAGATTAGCCATATAACAAGTTTAAATGGTCTAAATTATGGAGATACTTTAGTAGAGTGGATTTCCTACGATTGAAATTTCTCCAATTTTCTTAAATAAGGGAATCTTCACTGATAAGCCTCTTAATTTTCATGTTTAAATCTTTAGGTTAAATTTATTTTTCAAAAGTTTAGATTTCATTGGGTCCTCCATTTATCATAAATAATACGAACATGATACCTTAATGCATCTACAAGAGTCAAAGAACCTAATTAGAGGACGATAAGGGATCGTGGCAAGGGATGACAATGAGTATGATATGGGTAGTGTACTTCAGTACCAGTACCTATAATTTAAACAAGGGAAATGATAACTAGTGTTCTTGGGGTACTCATTAAGGATACTATAGAAAGAAATTATATAGTAGTTAGTGTATTGAAAATTATGTAATTAATCCATAAAAAATCAAAAAAGTTTCATTTTTTATTTTATAATATTTTCCTTTTTTGGTATCCTTAACCAGTTCTCCAGAGACAGCGGTTAGCATGATTAAGGATGGGAATAGGTTAGGCCAGCCTACAAGGGTCTACGACCTAGCATACGATAGGTCAGGCCAAGCCAAACTTTTTTCTTAAATATGCAAGGCCTAGGCTTTTTTTAGAAGCCTATTTAGCTTAAAAGGTCAGACCACAAACTATTAGAAAAGCCTTTTAGGCCTATTAGGCCGGCCTATAAGTAAATATGAATAATATTATTGATTATTATATTATATTCTCTACTATGAATTAAATTATAAATTTGTCAACCTTTAAAATAATTTAAACTTATTAGTTTACATTATTTTTTCGCATATTTAAATGTATTATTATAAATTAGAATTGAAATATGATATAATATATAGTAAAGTTCTCTAAAACTTCATGTTAAATATCAAAAGAGAGTTTAATATCATTGATCTATTAGCTCGCTAGTCTATTTAACCTTGAATCACATTACTTATTTAAAGATTTTCATGTAAAATGGACTTTTAAATAGGCTAACAGACCTAATCAGGCTTTCATAAGGCCAGACTCAGGCCTAAAAAGTAGGCATATGATAGGCCGCATGTCAGACTTAGGTTTTACAAAAATTTGACAGGCCAGACTTAGGCCTTGCAAAGCCTAACTCAACCTAACCTATTCCCATCCCTAAACATGACCCTTTAAACAAAATAGATGTACTCAGATGATGCAGTATTTGCATGGGTAGCAACCTTAATATTCGTGTTTGTATGTAATACTTGTGTTTGTATCCTTTGAGTGTCTTGTATCCTTGGATGCTCATTATAATAGAATATTTATTCATTTAAAATATATCATGTCTTGTAATTTATAGTTTTCTCAGCACATAAGAGCTAATAATGAAACCTATGACTTACTTAAAATGCACAAACCTCTTACCACTTGAAAAAATTGCATGTGTGTTCCTTCCTTATTTTTTTAATAGCCAAACCTTTATTTTTACATATTGAATTTACATTTTTTTTTGTCGGATTGAATTTACATTATTTCTTGCTAATATTTGTTCCAAGTTTAATGTAAGAGACATACAAGGAAATTAGTTACCATTATAATATCATATAAATCTTATGAGTTATCTACCATCCAAGAGAGTTCATGCACTTTTTCTCGAACATGACAATTGGGAGACATACCTAATATTTTAGCTATTCGTTTTCCATGAAGTGGTCAGGTTTGTCATGGAAGTCTTGATGCTTATATGTCGAGAGACTCGACGTCTAAACTACAATTTCGACGTGTTTAAAAAACTTGCATAACTTCGTGAGGAAAAGATTAAAAAGACTTGCATATATAAAGGTTATTATCCATGCAAATTTACCTCGTAAGTGAAAAATCATTTTAGCTTGTCCACTCGATTTAACAATTAATATAATTAAAATGAAAAAAAAATCACTATATGAATATCTTTAAACACTACTTTTTTTTTTTAAGTCAAAACATATATTAAAAACGGAAAGACTAAATTAAACATAAGGAGTGCCTAAAAAGATATTAGAACAATGTCAAAAGTATACAAAAACGTGTCAAATCGAAAAGCTAAAAGACAACATCATAATACAAATAGATTGACTAGTCCACCAATAATGGAAGTAAAAGAAAATAGGTATACGAGTCTTCAACCATCACCAATAATGAAGTTCAACATGTAATTCTTTGTTGTAAAAAGTCTGCGAATTACGCTCCTTTCAAATGATCCAAATACTAGCCAACTAAATCACTTGAAAGCAATGACGAATGTCCCTGAATAAATGAGAACCACTGGACTGCATAACATGCACGTAGACATCAAACGAAAGATCATTTAAAACCCCAATCACTTCAAAATGGAAGACCAAAAGTTACCAAAAATATCACATTTCAAGAATATATGATTACTACATTTCTCCTTCCCACATCCACTTGGACATACCAACGAATCTATAAGAAAAACTCCACGACAAATCACATTGTCTTTAGTTGTAATCTTCTCATTCAACAATCTCTATGTGAAAAAAGAGACTTTAAGAGGCACCACTTTATTGCAAATGATATTTGTTAAAGGTGCACGAACTTGTTGCTCATCATGAGTCAATAAATGATATACTCCTTTTATTAGATAACCTTCATGTGGATCGTGTTTCCAAATCCACGTGTTCGCTACATTATCCTGTAAAAAAATATTGTCCAGCAAAGAGCAACACTCAACTACTTGCTCCTCTTTCAAAGAAAAAGCCTCTTTCTCCACCTTCAAGTCTGAACCTCAACCCCCAACCTAACTCCTCATCTCATCTACTGAAATATTACTATTGAGAGAATGGCTAAAAAGAAAACTAAATATAGAATTCCTCCTTCTAGCCAAGAATTGTTTCAAAAGGAAGAAATTTCACCATTGCCAATTCTACGCGCCAAAACCTCTTTTGATCACATGAACGTCTTCTCTAACCCCACATAATTTTTTTCACCATCTAGATGCCTTAGAACCTCATCCCTTAATACGACCTCCATATACCCCCATACTTGGCTACCAACACTTTGTACCATAACGCTGCATGATCAATGTGTAACCTCCAACATCACTCAAATTTATCATTAATTACACTCAAATCTATTTCTCAACTCACTTTTACATAACCGTATACAAACATAAGTCACTTTATCTTTAATTACCTTTTAGTCGGAATTAATTTAAAATCATTTATTTCAAACACAAAACCAAACAATCATTAAGAATATAAAAATAAAAAAGACAATGTAATTGTAAAGCCAACCAATCATTACAAAAAGTAGTGAAAATGAAAGTTTTGTTATAGAAAAAGTGATTGCCCTCAATGCCAACGAATTTTAATTTCTATACTCCTATACCTGGTTACTGAAGTGCTGAAAAAAATCCGATATACACTATCATCATCCTCAAAGACACTTTTTCTAAAGCATAAATCATCAATTTAGTTAAGGAAGATATGAAGAAAAATTCATCAATTTAATCTTCAAAATATATGAAAATTTATAAATATAGTTGCAAACAGAAAATACATCAACATATTTTCCCTCAACAACAACAAAAAAAATCAACAGATTTTATACAATGTCAAAACTATTTACTGTATGCTTTAAGAATTAAATTGAACATGTAATTATACTTTATGATTAAATTGATGGTGCAAGCAATGTCACGAAGTGTAGATTAATTGGTAGCTATTAAGAACATTGTGTGCAAGAATTAGAGTTCGATTTTCAGATATATACGTATTACATAGTACTTTTTTATATGTGAAAATAAGAATGCTGCTGTCTTTCTTGAATGCTACTGATATTTTAAGGTCATGTTAATTAATACATCTTAGACACCCGTTAAAAGAAAGATAAAATAAAAGTAAATTTTATATTGAAAAAATATTTTTTACATTTTTAAGATGTTTACTGTAAAAATTTCACGATAATTTTATTATATTTGGTTCATTAACAAACGTTTTCGAAACACTTGTTAACATTTTTATAATTGAATTAAATAAGTTTTTCGTCCTTATAAATATAACAGATTTTGATTTTAGTCCTTATAAAATAAAACGAGGTTTTTTCATCTCACAATTTTTTTTGTCCCTAACAAAAATAAGTAGTCTTGACATTTTTTGAACATAATAAACGGACATAACATGAACATATTTTAAACATAAAAGACTCATAATCTTGACATTGATATTAACATAAATTGGCCATTAGGAACCAAAAAAAATCATGAGAACGAAAACATTCAATTTAATTTTTTAAGAATTAAAATCAAAATTCACTGCTTCATCCGTCTCATAATAACTGAGTCATTTGAAAAAAAAATATTGTCTCAGGAAAATTGACCAATTTCACTTTTCAATATAATATTGATTACTTTTTTCCAATTTAACACTAATTAATACTACTTTCATCACTCTCAATTCAATATATTCTACTTTACATTTATGATAAAGAAAAATGCACCAATAATTGATAAAGGCACTCAAAACCATTTTTTTCTCTCTTTCACTTGGACAGTTTTTCTTAATAAGTGTGAAATGAGCCAAGAGCTCAGTTAAAATGGGACGGAAAAAGTATATTTTTAGGGACGAAAAACTTATTTAATAATTTTATTCCAAGTATGACTTTATTTTATTTTATTTTACAAGATCCAACTGTGAAATTTGATTGGTTAGCAAGCGTGGCTGAAACAGCATATGGCAACAATTTACAATGCTTGATGTTCCCAATATCCCTTCTCTACATCTACACAATTTTTAACACTTTCGACTTGCAGAGCTTGTTGAGGAATGGCCAAAGGAAGAGGCAGACCAATTTTTGGTGCTTGAAACGCGCGTGACAATCAATATGTACTAGTAGCTTTCCTTTTTCCTCCATCTGTTGAAACTAAGCAAAAGACAAAGGGACAAAGTGTCCCTAACTCATCCATTGTCCTGCATCGGACGGTTGATATTTCATTAGAGAATAAAAGAATCATTTGTGGGGCCATCACAACTTACATGAACGGTGGAGATTGCGTTGCACAGACATTTGTGGTGTGTAGGACATGTGATGATTTCAGTCATTCACGGCTCCAAGAGTGGTATGGTCCCATATATTATTTGCTTTGCTTTAGTTTTCCTTTGAGCTGGAAAGTTGTACTCTCATAGTTTGGATTTGACCATGACTCATGAATTATGAGTTTTTATGTTCTTTATGATAAACAAAAAATTAGATAAAGAGAAGATTATTACTACTGTAGTTTTCTTTATCGTTTGGAAAAAATAGAACTAGGGTCTCTAATCTCTATGATGATGACTCTTAACCATCAAATAGATACAATGAGAAAAGTTGAGATGAACAATTCCACAAAATCTTTAGGATAGTCTTAAGAAGAATTGCATTCTTTGCTAATCAATCGATCTTTTATTTCTTGATCTAGAAGTATTTTCATAAAACAAGAGACCAAGATTTGGTCTTGTGCATGTGAATATGACTAACTAAAGATATATATCAAATTGGATCATCTCATTTCCTCTCCTAACTCTGTATTCATTTCTTAGTCTTGATCTCTCTTTTAATTATTCTTTTTATGAACAAAGATAGTGAGATTAAGATAGATAAAGAGTTTAGAGAAGAAATGAGAGAATAATCCAAACATACTATTCATATCCATATCTGACGTATAGATGTGATAGTTAGTCACACCTTTCACAGTCATTCCTAAGATTGATTATAATTTTGGTTCTATGACAATATTTTGCATGCCAACATGTGAAACTATATCTAGACCATTCAAAATTGCAAGCAGGTCATCTATTAAGATAGAAGTGATGTCACATGACTTTGAAAAACTTTAAATTCATTCGTAATTATGGTTCATGAGTAAACCGCAAAATCCGGTGTTAATATATTATCAAGAGAACTTTCATTGGCATTAGCCTTAATAGTACCTGTCATAACAATGGTTGATGCCAAGATACAACTCGAGAAGCACAGTAAGGGTGGTCGCATATCAAAATGCCTAGAGAATAACAAGGTGTACAAAGTTAATTGTGAGTAAGTCAATCGAACTAAGTGTTCTTTTCAGGAACAATATTATCTTGTGCAAGATACAGAATCTCACATTGATCATAGAGACATGGAAGAATGTGTTATGTTGTCGAAGATCTCGTCAGAATCTATGGAAGTTTCACGTTGCCGATTGAATGGAAGAGGGTGTATCTGCGCAAGCGCTTCGACGTCCAAGTAAGAGGAGAAACCAAGAGGTTGAGTGGTTTGAGGAAAATAACACTTATTTGAAATTGCAGCGAAATCATCTTTATATAAACATAACATAAGGGAGAATATGAGTTTAGTTCCTTGTTGGATCTTGCCTTGTAATTGAACATTTGTTAAGTGGATATGACATTTTTGCCCGTCTAAAACACTAAGCATTACTACTAAAGATGAAAATTGTTTTTTCTCACATCAAAGTTTTCATAAAAACACATCAAAATGACTTAAATACCCCCAACGGTAGTTAACCACCATTGAGAAAACCGACGGTAGTTAACTATTGTTGCATCAACGGTCGTTAACTACCAATGCGCTTTTCCTTTCTTCAATTATTTGCATTTTTTAAATTCTAAATTTAAAAAAAAATTATAACTTACAGAATAAGCAAAACATTTACCTGATAAAAACATTCATTTGCTTAATGGTAAGCATGTTTTAGAAAGATCAATTCAATTCATAGACAAATACGTAAAATCAATTCGGAAACAATAATATACGACAAAATTATTTATTTTCAAACAAATTGTTACATTACATTCTTACTAAATAGATCAAATATGATTTTTAACTTTTAATTTAGGAAAATTTAGGATTTTTTTTCCTTATAATTTGTGAGAGTGAGTCCACAATTAACCTAGTTATCCAATCCCAATTATTCTTTCAAAAAATAAAGGGTTAAATATGTGAAGAAATTATGTTTTTGGTCTCTATAAATATACCAATTTTTCGTTTTAGTCCCTATAAAATTTACCTTAAATTGTTAGTCCCTATAAAATTTTCAATCACTACTTTTGACCCCTATTTTTAAGTTAATTTTGTATTTTTTAATGAAATTATACATAAATGTGAAGAATATTGTAAAAAAATTTCTAAAAAAAATTAGACTTTTTTAACAAAACATAAATAAAATACGAGTTTTTAACTGTGAAAAATATAAAAATTCATATTAAATACATATTTTGTTAAAGAATTCTAATTTTTTTTTGGGAGAGGTTCTTATAATATTATGAATTTTTCTGCAAAATTTTATTCAAAAATATAAATTCTACATTTGAGTTTACTTTAAAAGATGGACCAAAAGTGAAGATGGAACATTTTTTAAGAATTTTTTAGAAGGATTAAAACGAAAAGTTGACATATTTATAGAGACCAAAAACATATTTGAGAATTACTTTTCCCACCCTCCTGTGTTCTCCTGCGCCCGGCAAAAATTCCAAAAATACCCATGGTCCGAAAAATAAATTTTGAACCAGATTGTTAGTGATTACGGAAAATATAATTCGGAAAAATACGATATAAAGTTTTATGTGTTTATTTGATGTCAAAGGTCTTTGTTGACCGTTATACAACCCCCACATAAGCTACAATGCAATTGCAGGGTTGTATGAACGGTCAACAATGACCGTGACACCACAAACACACCTAAAAAACTAATGTTTTTGAAGAAAATGTAAGAAAGGTGGTGAAGTGAAGAATGAAGGAAATTGTTGAAGATCCAAACCTTTTTATAGCTTTAAATCAATCATAGGTCATAAGTACAGTCAAATAAAACGTGTTCCACAATCAAAACCGTCAAAAAATGCTTTAAAACTCCACTAACCGGTCAAAACTCTGGCGAAACGCGACAATCCAAAATAAACAGAGGTGTTACGAATTTTATATTCCGGAATGCATGTAGTTTGTCCGGATTATAAAATTTGAACTGAATCATACCCTGTATTTGAAGCGTTTTCATGGGGAATGACTTGAAAAAAAAAATAAAACAAAGGTACATAAAATAAATAAAAACAACACAAGACAAATAAATAAAAGCATAATAATAGAAATGATGAATCTTTTGGGAAAGTGTTCGAAGAGGAGCTTTTGAACTCAATCCTGCAGGCTTGCCAACTGACATGTTACGATCAGCATGCCGACATGATCGAGTTCATAAGAACCTTTTCTTCCCCTCCATCCTCTTTCCCCTTCTTTCCTCTCCACGAGTGGTTGGAGCTACTGGTATAGCTTACCCCCTTCCCCTTTCTTAGGCTCTTAGGAGATTAGAAATAGTTTTAGGTTATTATGTAATAAGCTTCAACATTATTGTAATTATTATTCATATATTAATAAAATGAGTTATTTTTATCTCTGTGTTCTTTTTAATTCTGTTTTTTTTATGTTTATTTGCATTTTATTACACGAATTTGAAAGACTAAAATAAAAAATTCTAAAAAAGGAATATTCTGGATTTCAAAATCCAGAAAATACTAACAATCTGATTTGGAAAACTTAATTTGGACAAATATATTTTTGAAAAAAAATAGGGCGCGAGAATTCCATCCGTGAAAAAAGTAATTCTCAACATATTTAACCCAAAAATTATACTTATATCTAATCCTAATTAGCATTGCTAAGACCTTTGCAAACTTTGCCTCCAAACATTTCTGACCGTTGATCAAATCTTTCTGATGGTTTGCATTGTAAATGACAAACCCTTTTATCTGCATCAATTTTCCAATAATGGGCTCGGTCAAGAGCATGGAATACGAGTGTTTTATGGGAAATTAGATGCATTTACTTCCATCTATTCCCCAAAACCAGGTGATGCAAAGACAAAGAATATGGGAATAATGGCTCTGCATTTCTCTTTGGTAACAGTCATAGGTTCACACAAATTTCCACCTTCTCTCCACCCAAATTTCATTTCGTTTGTTCTTCTTCTTCACCCTCATCGCCTCCACTTCCGGCAACCTCACCTGAAACCACTTCGAGAACGATGAGATTCAGATCGAAAGAAAATTTCAATTCAAATCTGAATCTCAAAATCATCTCCATCTCTACATGCCTGTTTCAATCCATGAAAACACGTTGGATTTTTTTGTTTTATTTTTAATTTTATGCTATTTCTGTAATTTCAAAATATGGGTTTGGTTCTGTCTCTGTTTCATGAGTTTTTTTTTTAAGGATTCACAAGGTTCACGAGTTAACATTAAATTGCTTAATTTTTGTGTATTTTTTTCTAATGGGTAAGCAATGATGTTGTCAAGAATGTACAGTGGTAAAAAGAATGGTGGGTTCTGTCTAATCAAGAGAAATTGTTAAGTGATTTTGAAACTATGAATAAAGCTATGTGTGTTTGAACAGAAACACTTGAAGGAATTCAATTTCTGATTCCAATTCTCAGAAACGATTCTGGCTCGAGTTGGCAACGGAAGAATCGCAGAGGTAACATAATGTACTATTTTAAAAAAAATTGTCTTCTTTCTTGCTAGCTTTCTATGTTAAGCTTAGGGTTGGAAACTTTGATGTGGCAGAGGCAACATAATGAAGCGGGAGCCAGTAAGGAATGATAGTTGACTGGTGGTAATATGTATGTGTCCTGTTTTGGTGTCTGTGTCTGTGCTTCATATGTTCCGACCCTCTGTTTGATTTGATTATTGTGTCTGCCTGTAGATAATCCAAAGAAAATTGACCACTTGGTTAAGCTTGAAGGTGCTAAGGATAGATTGCAACTATTTAAGGCAAATCTACTTGAAGAGGGTGCCTTTGATTCTGTTGTTCAAGGCTGTCATGGTGTGTTTCACACTACATCTTTTTGTCATGATCTTAAATCCTCAGGCTGAATTGATTGATCAAAGGGACTCTCAATGTTCTCAACTCATGTGCAAATTCCCCATCACTCAAATGTGTTGTCTTAACATCTTCTGTCGCTGCTGTTGCATACCATGGAAAGCCTCGAACTCCTGATGTTGTTGATGAGACTTGGTTTACTGATGCTGATTTTCTTGTTAAATCAAACTTATGTGCCTCTCAAAAACCCTATTCTTTGTTGCATTGGTTTACCAATTTGCCTACTAAATTATTTTTAAACTAAACTATCACTTTCATTCCAATTTAATCCATAAACTATATAAATATTTTAAGTAGTTCTTTAAGTGTATAAAAACTATACTACATTGATGAATTTTTTATACTTTAGGACTACTTAGTATATGTATATATTTTATGGATTAAATTGAAGCTTAGGGTTGGAAACTTTGATGTGTCAACGACAACATAATGAAGCGGGAGCCAATAAGGAGTGATAGTTGACTTTGAACGCAAAATCTGATGGATCTCAGACGACGACAAATGGGTGACTGTTCGTTGTAGAAGACCAATCGTCTATGGGGGTTGAAAATTCATTGAGTTCCCAAAAGATTTATATGTATGGAATTGTTTTAAACCCCCTTTTTAATTATGTGATTTAAGAACTTTGTATGTCTCAAATTGGGGATTGAATATGCTACTATATATTTGATCCTAAATCCACATCTATTATGATGTTGTTCCTGTAATTTTTTCTCTAACTTTGTTTATTCCATTACATATTTGGTTTGTTTGCAAGTGAATTGATGATATTTAAATAGATTTTGTATTATAATGTTAATAAATTGATTGATACTTTAAAATATCATGTGTATTTTTTCTTTTCAAACACACCAATATGTCGATTGATGCTGACCATTAATGATTGTGCTTTCCTCTTCACTGTGTTTATAAATTGAAAATATGATTGCCAAGTATAATCAGTTACAGAAATGAACAAGTAGTGAATTTTTTTTAAAAAAAAGCAACCACAAATCTAAATACAATATATCAAAACATAAATTCTATACTTAACATGCCTTCATGATCTTCCTATTATAATGTAGTGCTTTTATAGTAACATGCTTTTAAACAGAAATTATATACTGAACACATCATTTATGAATCACAGTATGCTCCTGCATTTAATTTGTAGTCCTCCTTTGTGTCTTCCTTTGGTAGTCCTCCTTTGTGTTTAATCACATTATGAATCACATAAATTCTATCTGGAACATACATAGCAAAATTACATTAATTTATGAATCATTGCAGATGCATGTTGATTTAGATTATTGTTTGTTTGTCTTTGTGCAGCAAAAGTCGATTGGTCAGCCACTATTGATGGGTGATTGTGACAATTGGTTTATAGTTTGTGCTTTTATCTAACTGTTTATTTCCCTTTATCTAAAGTACTCCATCTGCGACATTTTTTTAATGTAAAAGATGTGTTAATGTGAATGTAACAACATACTCTTATTCTTCCATCGTTGTTGGTCGAAACTCTCCGTTCTGAATTAAGATGGTTTGCAGACTTGAATGATCTAACATTTCCTTTCCTTATAATCTATTTTTTTTCTCCCTTTCTTCACTCAAAATTTTTCATTTCCACACATCTCCAAATATTTGTTTTTAGAGTTAGGATTTGAGTGTTAGTCTTTCTCTTCTTCATGTTTCTCTACAAATTTCAATTGCTGCTTTAGCAAAGGCACATTACAATCCATCTAAAATTTTCTCTGCATTTTTTTTTTACAGGAACATGAACAAGAGCAGGAGAGGGAGAGATCGACAACAAAGTTATTGATCAGTGATTGCAGTGACCACTTCAACATTCCTATCATCTCAATTAGTTAATCTACGCTACATCTCAATCAAAGTAAAGATTTAAAAAAAAAATAGATATGTCTGATAATATTGGTTTTAGAAGGCAATGAATCACATGTTTTAATATATTAATCAAATGGAGATATAATTAAGAAATTCAATTCATGGACTGAGCTTAATATGTTGGGAAGTTGGATTGTAAGATTTATTGTTGAGAATTGTTTTCTTCTATGATAACTATATGCATATGCATCAACATCAGAATTTGGTTTACCCCATCCTGTTCTATTTGATTAAACAAAGTGTCTGTTGCTGCTCAAGAGATTCAGAAATCAAGTTGGTGTTTACAAAATGACAAGAGAGGTTATTTTTTATGTCAAGGTATTCAAGTGCTAGATATAAATTAAAAAGAATTAGCAGGAAGGTTGTTGTATCGTTTTGCTGTCCCCCCTTGCCGATCATTTCATAGTTGTTTACAATTTCTGTGTTTCTATGATTTTATGTGTGTAAGCGGATATTTCCTTGGAGGATTCTTTTTCGAGTTTTAATTATTTATTTAAAATCATCATAATTTAATATCAAAGGATTTTCCTCTGTTAACATATTATTTTCCTAAGCGGTTTCATTTGAAATAGACTATCAACAAGAGTCATGGTCAATCGCTTAAAAATGTTGAAATATATTTGTCAACATTTGTGTTTTTACGTAGTCAATTATATGTCGTATTTTCTAGAGTTATTTCAAGAGAAAGATTGAAGATTATGATAACCAATGAAAACGGTAAATATACTAATATAACTTCAAACATAGTCTATAGAGAAGTATTTCGTATTTTATAATTAATTATGTTAATGTTAAGTAAACTGTACGTATCGTACAACTTATTGTCTTTTCAAATCAATAAAATGATATATATTTGATTTTTATATATTATAGTTGATATGACTCGTACGTAAAAAGAAGATATCACTATATTTTATTTTATTAATGTAATAGATCATATTGTAATATATTAACTTCTCCGTTGTCCGCACGCGTAAAAGTTCTAATAATAAAAATCCAATCCAAATTATTGTAGGTTATTTGGGGGAACTGTTTGATAGAAACGGAATCCCGCCACAGGGTAGTTGCTTCAAATACCCAATTACCCATACTCCGCATCGCTCAAACAGTTTCTCTCTTTCTATCTCTATCGCGCTCTCACAAACGACGAGAAGAAGAAGAAGAAGAACAAGATGCAGATCTTCGTCAAAACTTTGACCGGAAAGACTATCACTCTCGAGGTTGAGAGTAGCGACACCATCGACAACGTCAAGGCCAAGATCCAGGTTAGTTAGGGTTTCTTATGATCGATGATTTTGTTACTTTTAAGGGTTTTATCAAAATTTCGTGTCTGCTAGGTTTTACAATTGAAATTATTTGTGAAGATTCTACTGATTAAACAACAAAGAAAAACTATGGGTGTGTGTTTGGAATTTGGATTAGGTTACTTTTATGGAATGATCAATATTAGTTTTGGTAATACGATGACTCGATTTTGTGATTAGTAGCAGAGACGGTGTACACCCCAAGTTTAGGTTGGCATGGTGGTTTTGGCTTGGGACCTTGGAGTGTGCTCCTCTCAAGGTCTCAAGTTCGATTTCTCTGGTGCCGATTTCAATGGACTAGTCCTTATAGAGTTTTGCTCTGGCTTTAAACGGCACCACAAGTGGATGGTGGGATTTGGCCCCTCCTATTAGTTGGTCCTTGGATCGGATATTAAGTAAAAAAAAAAAGAAAAAGAAGACAACGGTGTACTTCCAATACAGCTTCTTGTTGTCACTAGGGCATGATTGGGTTTTAACAGGCTTAACAATGCTCCAACTTCTGACAGATCATGTTAAATGATTCTAGAATCTGCAAGTTCTCTTCATAATTGACTAGATTATCTGAATTTGGTGTGAAGCCTTGGACAGTAGGGAATGTTGATCTCTTAGTAATAACTAGAGGTTACTCCTGTTTGAGCCGTTCATTTCAATATGCTGCTCTTTTCCTAAAATAGTCATCAGCCACACTTTTCTTAAATATCATACATTGAATATCAGATCTTATACATGGAAAGCATTTTAAAGCCTTGTCAAAATGCATATCAGAATCGTGAAAACCCAAAATTTTGCTATTTCACTCAGCGCTACCAATCTGGATCGTGAATAGAATCTTGAGTTGAGTAAAATCGGTGCAAAATCGCATAAAAACATGAAATCGGCGTGTAATTGCTATACGATTCTAATGATCCTGGCTTTGAGTTGTTTATGTTTAAGCTTTGTGACTAAGTTGTTTTATGTTTAAGATTTGAGACTTTGAGTCTTTTCTAAACCTATCTATGTGATATTCTTTAATGCTTTAAGATTTCTATACCCTAATTGATCCATGCTACTGCAATAGATTGGCCCAGATAAACTGAAACTAAGCTGCAGAGCCTTTATCTGTTTTATATGACGTGATGCTGACTGAGTTTGTCTGTTAGAGGATAAGTGGTAGTGTCGTTATCATTTGTAAGTTGCATCACATTTCTAACTGCTAGTGGAATATGTTGTTGTAGGACAAGGAAGGTATCCCTCCTGACCAGCAGAGGTTAATTTTCGCTGGTAAGCAACTGGAAGATGGTCGCACTCTTGCTGATTACAACATACAAAAGGAATCAACTCTTCACTTGGTCCTGAGGCTCAGGGGAGGAACCATGATTAAAGTGAAGACTTTAACTGGAAAAGAAATTGAAATTGACATTGAGCCAACAGATACAATTGATCGTATCAAGGAGCGTGTTGAAGAAAAAGAAGGAATTCCACCTGTGCAGCAGAGGTTCTGCCTCTCTCTCTCTCTCTCTTGTGTTTTTTGGGCTTGGCTAATTCATTGCCGAATGTTATAACTCTTAAATTAATACACGTCACTTGTTCATTGCAAAACTCGTGTTTCTGATAATATATTTGAATATTATCTGCCAGTATTATTTTGGCAGATAAACTTAGAGAAAATTCATGCATTTATATGTCATTGGTTCAGTTTTCTCTGCTCACTTTAAAAGCTTACTCACGTAAGGATTTGCTCGAGGATCACGTGGTCTAGTAACTTGATTTACATGTGATCTTGTATTTGTAAAATGATATAAATTGTATTTTTTTTTTTAAATAATTATATATCACTTAGTTTTTATTTCTCTATCCTCTGTATAATATGATTGTTGGATGCTTCATCTAGGATTCTAGATAAGCATATAATCTAAAGAGTGTTTGGGAGGGCCTATAAGTTAAATATTCATGCATAAATCCATACACAGTGACTTTTGAATTGAAAATTATCGGTAATGTGATAGTTAGTTAGGCTGAGACAGTTAGAAGAAATGTGTGTTGCCTATGATGAGAAGAGGAATTTTAGAGGGAGTCATTTGGTGAGAACTTGATCTCAAATTTCCTGGGATTTGCATTCTTTCTGTACATTTTTGCACTCAACCTGAACTAGTTTCTAGGTCTAGCAAAACTTCATTTCTGACTGATCTGATCAAAGAATAGCACATTGATAGTATTTATGCAGGTCTGGTTGACCAACTATGTAAACAAGAAATACAAATATCATACAAATCCTTAGAGAAATAAGGAAATGAAAACATAAAGTCCCTCTTCTCATCATAGTGGTGGGTCCTCCAATTCATCGTGGTGCAAAGCATCGCAGTTCTGTTCCTCGGTGTTGTTCATCGGTTTCAATTCTTTCTGGTTTCAGCTTCATTTCTATTTGGCTTAGACAGAACCGGTTTTTCAAAACCTGTTCTAAACTTTAAAAAACAGTTTTGAAGCTTCAAAGTTCTGATTTTAAAAAATATCAGCCCTAGAATTGCAATACAACCATAGATTTACTCATATTACACATTTTCAAACCTTTTAAAAAACCAGTCTTGTAGTTTTTTATTTTTATTTTTAAGATTCTACTATGTGCCAAAGAAAGGAACATAAATCTGCTTTAGTATGATTCTTTTCAGGTTAAAGTAGCTCAAAAACTTTCAGTTCAGAAGGATGAAAACCATAATTTTTTATTATGAGAACTTTTAGTTTGCTCATTTTCTCCATCAACTGTGGGAAATACTCCATCCGCCGTAGACAGCACTTTTCCCAATAAGCATCCTCTAGTTTGATCACTGAGGAGAAATGAACCCTTCTCAAACAATTAACTAAAATCATAAACATTCCTCAAAATATTATTCTAGTATCCACTATTGCTAGTGGTATCATGGGCGAAAGTTATTGTACTCTTCTGGTACAAACTTCACACATTATTCTATTATCTAGTATTTCACAAACATCAGCATGGCGAATCTCATATAAATAGTTTTTTGTTTAGCAATTAAGCTATTCACCTTGAGGACATGGATACTGTTTTTGGGTGGGGGAGTATTGATAGGTTTGTCAAGAGATTTATTTAGTTAGGACTAGATAATAAGAAGAAATTAATTTGTTGCATGTATTGCCTATGAATAAGGAGGGCGTTGAGAGGGAGTCATTTGGTGCTAATTAGAATTGGGACTGGATAATAAGAAGAAATTAATTTGTTGCATGTATTGCCTATGAATAAGGAGGGCGTTGAGAGGGAGTCATTTGGTGCTAATTAGAATTGGGACTGGGCAGTCTTGTATCTCTCGAATATACAGGGATCTACATAACTTTATGTACGTTTGTACACTCAATCTGAACCACTTTCTATCATAGTAGTACATAATTTTCTTCTTGTCATTGGTATTTCTTATACAAGTATCATTGAGTTGGATTGCATATTTACTGGTAGATTTATTGAACAATGCTCAATATTCAAGAACAATACTGAGTTTTGATTCTAACGCTTTAATTTGGTGTTGAGTTTAATTTAGTTTGCAGTTTTAGAAATATGTTTTAGCTTTCTTCGCTAGGAACTGTAAATGAAAAATTAATTTTTTTTTCTTAATTATATTGGAAACATTAGAATCTTACATCTGTTGTCATTTGCTGCAGGCTCATATATGCTGGTAAGCAGCTTGCTGATGACAAAACAGCTAAAGAGTACAACATTGAGGGCGGTTCCGTGCTTCACTTGGTGCTTGCATTGAGGGGTGGAAATTAGTAAGGTAGAATGCACATTCCAATCTCAAGACATTAGCTTGTTCAGACTTGGTCACTTTCTAGTTCTTGGTAAATGTTTAAAAATTGCTTCTGAACCTAAAGACATGAAAGGAAGCTCTACAGTCGTCCATCTCTGAGGACATGATTGTTCTGTTATGTGCTTGGTTTTATAAATTTGGGGTAACTATTGGTGGTCACTTCGTTGTATGCTTTTAAACCCAAAAGTTGACATCTTAATGAATCTCTAAACTAATAATTTTTAACCACAAGTACAATGGTGAGAGTTTTGCTCTGTGATCATCTGTACAGAGGTAAAAGTTTAATTTTAGGTTTTGGGCCACAAGCACAATGGTGGTGGCCCTGGCTGAACTGGATGAATGATATAGATCTGAACGTTATTGTCAGACAGCCCAAATATTGTATGTATTCATGTTAGCATGGCTGATATTTTGGCCCAGTTACAATTTGAAAAGAATGCGCCTCTTGAATGAATATCTGGCTTCAGAATGTGGTCCAGTGAATATCCAGGCTGTGTGCCTTAGTCGGTGCCATTTTGAGATGCAAACTTCGGAACTATTAGAAAACAAGAGGAGTGGTGATAGGAACACTCTTTTTTCTAGCACTCTCTTCAACACTCACATTGCTTTATGTTGGATTTGTTTTCAAAGTGAGACCCACATTGCTTTATGTTGGGGTCCATTTCCAAAGTGAGACCCACATTGATTTCATCTATTTCTTAAGATTTAATCCTCTATGGAGCTACATTTTAAATGAGTTTAGCCATTGTTTGGATGTGTGACGGATGCTTGAGTTTTGCGTCCCGAGGCAAAAGTGAACATGATATTGTGAAGCTAATATTTGTGGCTTCTCAATAAACGCACGTTTACTCTCTCCCCAACGCACAAACAAACAGGCTACTATTCTTAACTTTCGTGTTTTCACATATAACTTGTGTTTTCACATTTGATAGAAGCTAGTATTCTTAGCTTCTTTCATGTTAGAGTGGCTTTGAAATGCACGGAATTATTGTTAAGAGGCCAAACCAAATACTAGTTAACTCGAATGCACCGATAGTCTACAATAATTTTACACAAATGTTAAACTTATTTGACGATAACAGTGCATACATATTTTTTAATTATATTAAAGAGAATATGGCTGTGGGAATTTCACTTGGGAAGCTAAAATATTTAAGCTGTAGTTTTTCTTATGTATTATGTTATTAGTCTTGTTAATTTGTGTCATGGCGACACTTGTTAAGGAATCCAAGAGTAAAAATATTATCTTAAAAAAATAATATTGAATTTTATAGAATTGAATTCACAAGTTTTCAGATGAATATTTTTATATTGAAATTCTTAACATGTGCTTAGAATATAATTTTTTTCAAAGTAAAATTTTAACTTTTGGATTCTTTGACATATGCCTTTTATTTTTATTTTTTTTAGAGGACTCTGACCTATATCCTTAAAGTATAAGTTAGCATAACCCATCTCATAAGGTAAATGCTCATGTTATTTGGGATAAGCATGAGACGTTGACGCATAGCTTTGTGGAAGGATATGCATGCATGCGTATAGTGACTGGTGTACATTCAATGTTCATAATTGAGATGGTATAAATTTGAATCTAGATTTAGGTATGCAATAATAATGTTTTTACTGATTTGTGGATTGCAAGAGGAAATGAATGTGTTTGCCTCTTGATTAATCTACTTCAACTTTCGTGCAAAGGAGTTTGAGAACAAATCATTAACCTGATAATTGAATCTAGTTTTAGCTTGTCATGTTTGATTTGATGCCAATTGTCAGCGACAATCTCAACCTTCATCAGCTTTTGCACATAGAGTAGGATCAATTGATGTTCCTTACTTTATTTTTTATTTGAAAAAAAGCTTCAATTACTCAACTACTTCTAAATTATAAGTAATGATTTGATTATATTGCTCAAAACAAATGATTAAAAACACCTAGTGCAATACCATTATTGAGCAAGAATAATTAGCAAATAAAAATAGAGTAGCTGAGGTAGGGCTGTGTTGTTGATGATAAGCTTGAAATCAAATTCAATGGTCAAGTTGATGCGTATGCAACAACTCGAAAACGACATAAAAGGTTCAGTTAAGCACTGCTGCCAAGAGACGAACTGTATGCTTAACTCATCCAATTCTATCTACCAACCAGAAGTGTCCAATTCGGAACAAACCAAACCATGTACGTAATTTGGTTCTTTAGTCTCAAGTCATAATCAACGTCAAATACATCACTGTTAATAATTGCTCAAGGTTGTTTGAAACTCCTTATACACGTGTTTCTGGATTAAAGTTAAGCTTGGACAATCATTCTTTGAGTGTAGAAACTAGAAAGTGGGATATAATCTAATAGAAATTCATACGGATACGGTTATGTGTATAACTTCTTGAGACTTTTTATTACATTGATGTATGGCATACACGATGAAAGAAAAATTTAGAATGACATCTTTATCAAAGTATATGATATTTTAATTCATTGAGTATTTTCATTTGTTTAGTATTTCATTGAATAATAACTAGGTAAGATAAGTTTTCCTTGAATAAAAAAACTCCTAACAAAAATGTTTTCCTTGAATAAGTTTAGATTTATTTCGCATAACTTCATCTCAATTCTCAGGCGTGGATTGAGTGAGAATATTAATTACAAAAATATTTGCTACCTCGTAAGTTTGTTTAAATGCATACATTATATGAAGGTTGTAACCTATGTTGAGAAAGTTATGTTTTTTTGTATGAATTAGAAAATTATGTTTTGAGTTTATAAGCTGAAATAATCTTTTAAGAGAATATTTTAGTTGATTGTTACCTGGATACCATAGTTGATTTTTAATTAATAAACACGTTATAATGTAGCTTTTTTCTTTTAAAAATGGTGATTTGAAATAAGTTAAAAATAAATTAAGCTATAAGCATGATGTGCCATAATTCCTTGGTATTACTTATTTTTAACCTTTCTATGGTATCAGAAAAACTCCAATGCATGTTCAAGTAAGTGATATGATTTCAGCATTAGAACTAATCTAGGTGCCAGTTGAAGTTGATTAATTTTAAGCACATTTTATTTACTATCATTAATATATTTAAAATGAAAGTTTACAAAAGCTCCCAAAATGTGCTGTCAATAATTTCATCATGATGTACATGCACCTAAATATTGACGAAATCCTACAAATTACTGCACGGCAATACATATTCTAAATTTGTTGGCTGTCCAAATGATCAAAAGGAAAAAACCAAAAGAAAAAAGTCATAGGAAAAGGCCATTATGCCACGTAGATATTTTTGAAATAATTTTATTATTTGCGTTTACAATTTACTCTTCACCAAAACCCAAAAAAGGTAAAGTAATAGACTGTATAAAAATACTGTTTTATCACCTCCAAAAAAAAAATACCGTTTTACAAAAGGTTGTTTAACTACTTTTTCTCACCTAAAAAAACTTCTTTTTATTTTTTTTCTGAAGAAAAATGATCATGTTGATTTAAGTTGGGTCAGAAGATGACTAAAATCTATCTAAAGATTGTTCCAAACGAGATATTAAATTTGAGTGCTTTCAATCCATTCTAAAGTTTTTCTTTTAACAAATTAACATGCAATATTTTTTACCGAAGCTTATTAAGTCAACCACTTAATTTAACTAATCTAAATTTTTCTCACTTTTTTTATTGAAGGGTGAATTTTTCTCACCAGTAAATTATCATAGACTATGATTTTGTAGAAATGGGTTTCCACAAATCAGTGGGTCATCCATTGCTAGCCTTGCCATCTGTTATGTGACTGGACTAAAAACTAGGGAGCCCAAGTTAAGAAACTACGATTGTGAAGGGTGATAAGGATATAGAAAATAAAAGCATTAATTAAATAGTATAAGGTAACGCATCAACTTTCCACATATGAAAAAAGTTTGGGCTAATCCATTGCTCTCATCTCAACCATTTTCATAATTAAAGAGTAATACAACCAAACATTTGTTGCCCTTAACTTATCATACACCCGACATTCATATACAATAACTTAATTATTATTGACTAAAAATTCAAGATTAGATACCCCACTTACATCACAATGGTGCCAAAATCCAACATTTAATTAAAGGACTACCATAAAAAGAAAAATGAAAAAGAGAACATGTCATAGAGTCATTGGATTAGAGTTACTTGATTATAATCATCATAATTATTATATAATAAAGAGTAAGATTGGTAGAATAATTGATTAGCTTGGCACATAATTAAGAGGGGCATCTATTTGGCTCTGTCTTGAATTACATCGAATCCCATCTCAGTTGGATCGGTTGCTTGGAGTTCATATGAGATTCCATCCAAAGCTCTTCTTAGCCCATCTTTTGATGTTGCGTATAGTATCTTTTCTCTTATTCTTGATGCTGTTGGTGACCTGAAAATTTTACCCAAAAATATCCCTCACATTCACATTCATCATTATCATCTTATAATTGAAACCAAAATTGTATATTCATCAAATCATATGGTATAATGGGCCAGCTTGTATTAGACTCATAAATCATTAAATTGTACAACTAGTATTTGGTACTTATCAAGTAAAAGTAGAAGAAAAAAAAAAGTTAAGTATAGGTCTAGATTGACGGTAAGTTTGATAAAATCAAGGTGACACTGTAGTTTTGACAAACTCATCGTCAATCCAAATACACAGAGTTGTAGAGTCCAATTTGAATTGTTGGGTTAAACAAAAGACATTGAGCAAACATTGAAGTTGGATTAATCTAACAATTGAGATTGATGAGAAATTAGAACATTACCATGCAATGAAGAAGATCTTGCTCTTGCGGCAGTTGTCAACAGTGACAAAATCAAAATCAAAGACAGCATATCTACAATCATCATTAGGCAAAGAAGCAGCAAGATCATCATAGTTTTCTCCAGGACCACCAACCTTGTCAACGGTCACAAGCCTTGTTTTTTCATCGATCTTGAAAACTATGTACCTATGCACCTTCTTCCACTTCATCTCCATGAAAGAGTTCTTGCACTCATCAGTTACCCACATCCCAGTAGTAGCCTGTTCAGATTCATATTATTTGTTAATTCTACCATAAACATGTGTATAAACAAAACAAAACAAAATTCATCAATATTAAACATATGATATAATAATATATAGAACAAAGTAAAACCACACACACTCTAATTAATATGAGTGAGATGATTTAAAAGGTAAAGAAGTACCATTTTGAAAGCCATCGCCATTGTTATCTGATGAGAAGAAGAAGAACCAAGTTGGTCTTACTTTTTTTCTTTTCTTAATTTATGATATTTTTATAATGGTTGACACAATTTTGAAGAATGGGACTCAGGTCTTTTCTATATATAAATAGCGATTATTGAGATTGCCATTGGTTTTCTTTACATTTACCATTTTGTCCTAGTTAGTATTATCACCACATTTCCTTTCCATACCAAGTTCCAAACACTTGTTGACTTGTTGTCATTAACATCGAAGAGATAATTGAAACATAAGTTCATGATAAAGTGTAACTTATTTACTCTCTCCGTTCCAAATTGTATATCGTTTTTAAAAAAAAATTGTGGTAAATTATATGTTGTTTTACAATATGAATGAATAATAATGTTATTTTTTCTATTATACTCTTAACTATTTATTACTCTCTCTTCTTTCATTTCTTTAATTTATCTTTCTTATATCATTTATTAAGGACAATTTTGTAAAACAACTCATAATATCCATTTTCCACACAATATTAATTACATTTCTTAATACGTGTGAAATGCCCAAAACGTCATACAATTTGGGACGGAGGGAGTAAAATATTAACAAATTATTAATGTTTTTTTTTAGAAAAAAACAAATTATTAATGTTTCTTTTTCTATTATATTATTTATTATTCTCTTTTCTTTTAATTATTTTTTTTTTGTCATTGATGATTAATAATTTTATAAAATCATTAATAATTTATTTTTTCCATAAAAAAAAACTGAATTTTTTAATACGCGTGAAATGGCAAAGTGCCATACTATCTCAATCTCGAATACAAGCCATAAAAATCTCAAAAATTTTGGTCTCAAATATAAGCAAAATACAAATCACCAATACTAAAATTAATACATTTATTCCAAATTCACCCTCAAATTAAATTTTGATTTTTTCTCTCCAAATTTTGATATACTCCCTCCGACCCTTTTTGAAAAAGACAAGTGAGTCAACAAAAGTTGATATATTTTGTCTATACTCCATCCGTTTTAAATTATTTGTCATTCTAACAATTTGAAATAGATTAAAAAATATAGTTAATGTTGTATAAAATTGGGTAATTGCGAGTTGTTTTACATAAATATCATTTATTAATAGTATGGAAAACATAAACTAGAATTAGAAAAAGATAAAGTAATAACTAGTATAGCGTATAATAGGAAAATGTATCATGCTAACTTGTGCCTTAAGGACAAAAGAACAATTTTGCATTGAAAAACATAATATTTTAACTTTTAAGAAGTTGAATACACGACTTTTGATACATATATTTCTATAATGAGTTCTTTAACATGTGCCCTTGAGGGCACAAATTATCATTTGCCTAAAAAAATAAGCATTAATGATTCATTGATATTGTAAAATAATATAAAATTTGAAATAAACAAATTTCGCTAGAATGACATATACTCCGTCCTTTCCTTTTTAAGTATCTCTTTTGTAGAAATGTTTTGTTTCTATTTAACTGTCACTTTCAAAGTTCAATGCAATATTAAATGTTGTTTATCAATATTACTATTAGTTATATATTGCAAAGAGTGAAATATATGAAACAAGATATAAAATGAATGAAGTTATTATTGGAAAAAGATAAATTATTGTATCAAAAACAATAACATTTATTGATTGTCTTGATTTGTGTAAAATGTCAAAAGGTAACAATTAAAAAGGAACGGGGATAATAATTTAAAACGGAGGAAGTATTATAAACCAAATGCATAAACTTTTGTTGACTCTTTTATTTTTAAAAAAAGGACCAGGGTGACTATAATATGTTTTCAATGTTCAATTTCCAAGACAAGGGCAAAACAAGATTATAATTACAGTTTTGGTCCCCCTATTTTGATCATTTTACGAAATTAGTGCCCCTATTTTAAAATTCGACAGTTTTGGTCCTTCTATATAATAATTTGTCTAAAATATGGTGTTATAACATGTTTTAAATGAAGCTTTTAAGGGAATTTTCTTACGATTTTATCGATGTTGATATTTTATCATCTTCAAATCATATAACACGACATTTAAAACCTATCATATCACCTTTTTTAGTTAAAAAATATGATGGAGGGACCAAAACTGTCGAACTTTAAAATAGGGGACCAATTTCACAAAAAGATGAAAATATGGCGACCAAAACTGCAATTAAGCCTTGTTTTTACAAATTAAATGCATACATGTTTACCATTTCATAAGTCATTTTTACCAAAATTTAACTGCAATTATACTCCCTCGTCTTAAATTATAAGTCATTTTTACCATTTCATAAAAATAAAAAAAATGTAATTTATTTTGCACGAGATATGTAAATTACGAGTTATTTTATAAAATCATTCTTCATTAATGATATAGAAAAAATAAATTAAAAAATTGAAAGAAGAAATGATAATAAATAGTTAAGGGTATAATTTAGGATAATTTTTTTCTTCAAAACAGTTTATAATTTAGGACTAATGGAGTAGCTTTACTAAGGAGTGTACATTTTTTCCCTAAAAAAAAAAGAAGCGTACATTTTTTTCTTAAATATGAGACCCTATGAAGTATAATAAAACACGACAGGGATAAGTATAATGTTTAGATAAAAGTTTACAACTTTTTGTACCAAATTTGTTTTTTAGAACATTCATTATTTTTATGGGTAGAAGCAGAAAGACGACCACGTTAGTGCATGTCTTGATATTGATTTCAAATAAAAAAAAATTATACAACCAATCACTTGTCAGTCGAACCCTAAATCACTTAGAAAATTTATGATTCATTTTTCTTATACATCAATCAAATTAAATAAAATGAGTTCATTATATTAATATGATTGATACATTAAATTTTCCATAACATTAATTTACCAAAAATATTTAACAGTTGTTTTTATGTCCATTTCTTTCGTGTAGTGCTACTAAAAGGTGTTTTGAGTTTGTTTATGCAATGTGTAGATTCAGGTGTCTTACTCTTTGAATAAAAAATCGAGAGAATTGCTAGGGCCATTTGGAAATCTATCTGGTTAGCCAAAGAAAAAGAAGAAGAAATAAGAGTAGACATGCAAATATATCAATCGATTTTTTTCCAATCACCAAATATTTAGAGAAAAAGCAAGATATTGCAAGTTTTATCCAGCAAGATGGCGAGTCGCTTTATGATGTTAGGGATTGATTCAAGTTGCTAACGAAGAGGTTTTTGGTACACAAATTTGATGAGATGTAGACATGCAAATGTTCACCACAAGTTTGAAGGCGCAAACATGCCTGCTCTTGGATGCATTATCAGTCTATACCATGAAAACAAAGACTGCTGCAGTCAACAACATGCCCTTAAAGAATATTGATCACAATGCAGAGATATGGATGTTTAAAAAAGAAAAGGTGTATTAGACTTAGAGACACATGATATGTTGCTCGCAAGCAACAAACTTCTCAACGCTCAATTGAAAAAAATTCAAAAAAGATTGGAGGCGAAGAAATTAGCACAATTGTCATCCGACGGTCTAAGTTGTGAATTATGTGAACAAACTCAGAGAAGTGGTGCGTGCCTGCCACAAAGTTTAGGGTTATCAGAAGAGCAAGAAATTTCACAACCCATGCGGATACAAACTTCATAAATTTTACTAGTTTATTACACTTGTTAAATTGACCATCAACCGATAACCGTAAGATTCATGAAATTATACCCACCTTTATCTTCCACATTCAAAAACTTATGACATTCAATTGACAGGTCTAGGTTAACCATACATGGTGTGAAGGAAATATATGTGGAGACTGACTTGCTAGATACTAGTTGTCTTTGAATTCTTGTCATAATGTTGATTTAGATACTCTTCCTAGTAAGCTTCACAATATCATCTATGTGATGTGAATCAAATATACGTGAAGTTTGGCTTCCTAATTACTATCTATCTTTAAATTCTTGTCACACCGTTGATTTAGATACTCCTACGAGAAACATTTGTTTAATTTTTTTCTTAAACTCTACATTTTAGTGTTAAAAAAAAAAGGTTCAATATATCTTATAGTTTTGATGAAATACTCTATTGTAAAAGTTTTGTCACAAAATATTTTGATCTTAAGTCTATGACCTGCCATCTTTCAAAATAAAAAAGCCTCTGGTCTGACAATTTTATAGTTAACTAAAAGCTAAATATGTGTGAGTAATAAAAGAAGCGGACCAAGTATTTTAGCTTGCGACATTTCCACCTGTCGCTCATTAGTTTATTTCTCTCTCTAGTTTATTTATCTTTGTCGCTTTAGTAAAAGAAATTATTTTAAAATGAACATACATTTTTCGATAAAATATTAATTATTTTTAAACAATACGAAATTGTTATGATGTAAATAATATGTCACTAATTAATAAAAATATTTTGATAAACATAATATTTTATTTCTTCTATCTATTTTATTTTTTCTATCTATTGTCATTCAAAAAAACAATTTGCCAAAATATTTATAGTAAAATCCCTCACAAAATATTTAGAGTAAAATATTAATATGTGCAAAATAGACAAAAATGATACTCATTTTAAAGCGTAAAGAATAGCATAACATTGTTTATAGATAACACTCACACATATATTAGAAGTTGAAAATTAGAGGTATGTTTATTTCAAGTTATATTTGTAGATTCCTGAAAATAAATCATAAAAATACATATGAGAATAAATCATAGGTGTGTGTTTGTTTCACACATATATTAGAATACGAAAGTTATATTTGTTTTAAATTTACTCAATTTTATTCTCGGTATAAAATGTTTCTGGGAATAGAAAAGTTTACCCAAAGAAAAGGGTGGGAAGATGAGAATAAAATTATGTATAACTATCTATTATAATCTCCATTTTTAAGGTTCCATGAAATATTATAATGTTGACCAAACATCTTTTTTTTAAATACCTTAGAATAAAATTTACATCTATATATTTCAGAGAATGTTATTTCTAAAAATAAATTTAGTTAACTTGAAACAAAAACACCCTAGAGGTTTGAAGGGACATCATTTTTTTTTGAAGAAGCTAAATTAGTCCACCCAAGTTGACAGCGGTGATAATTGAACCTGAGACTTTGAGGATGAGCACACTCTCATGTCCCAAGTCAATACCACTAGGCCAATCCAAATGAGTTAAAAGGGACATCATATTAAATGCTTCTAATCTTTTTATCATTTGAGTTATATTTGCAGGATATTAAAAGTTGTTTTTAAATCAATTTTAATAGTACTAATAACTTTTCCCTCAAAAAATAGTACTGATAACTTTATTTTAAAAAAAGAACTTTATTTTAAAAAAAGTTATAACCACGTCCATGGTCCCGTCTCGGATCGGATCACACCCACCCACCATTCTTTTGTGTCTGAAAATTGTCTTTGCGTGGAAACAAAGCAGAGAAGGTAAAAGAAAAACTACCTTTTTCTTTCTTTTGATTTTTTTTTTTTTTATATAAAAAATATAATTTTGATCTAAGAGTATTTGAATGAGATGGTAAGGAATCTCTTCCATGTTAGTAAGAGTCCAAAAATTCGAATTTAAGTATGAGAATGTATCGTTGTTAAACCTTTTAAGGAATTTTTTTTCTTCTCATTACCATCTTATCCAATTTGATGGATTAATCTATACAATACGCGTAGAGGATATCCGATTCACACACAAAACACATTGATGAATTAATTGTAAAGTTTACCTTTACTTTATTTTCTCATCTCTTATTACTTCAAGTTAATCCGTAAGCAATATTTTGCCCTAGATTTAACCTAAATCCTATACTTAATTTTACTATAATAACCCTATTTAATTTAAATAAACAAAATGTTAATTGTTATGCAAATCAAAACAAAAAAAATCCCTCTATCAAAATAAACAAATCACTCCTATTTTTTATGAAAAACAAAACAAACCTATTTTTTAATAAATTAAAAAAAGAGGAAAATCGTTCCCTGTTTTTTATGAAACCTAAACTAAACTAATTACCCTATTTTTTTTATGAAAAACAAAACAAACTTATTTTTTATTAAATTAAAAACAAAAGAAAATCCTCCCCTATTTTTTATAAAACCCTATTTTTTTTATGAAAAACAAAACAAACCTATTTTTTATTAAAAACAAAATAAAATCGTCCCCTATTTTTTTATGAAACCTAAACTAAACTAATTACCCTATTTTTTATGAAAAACAAAACAAACC
>Ga0315915_1001413_pt1 | contig 28973 bp, 11 predicted proteins | sample MpolbnodulesMG_FD_207738 | JGI IMG/M metagenome (GOLD analysis project Ga0315915, IMG submission 207738) | Medicago polymorpha root nodule microbial communities from Los Angeles, California, United States - branched nodules | ecosystem: Host-associated > Plants > Roots > Nodule | place: USA... | reverse complement strand
CAAACGCTGTTTGGAGATAAAACCTCGTAGTCTCCAATTCCATTATTGCTTTGTAATCAACGGCGTCAATCATCTTAGTATTTAAATGTTACATAAAATTAAATCATTCTTCAGTTTTTTCCCATCAAAGATAGAGTTATCAATTTATATTTTGCAGCACACGTCCATTCTCCTTAACAGATATCACGAGCTTCATTAAATGTTTCTCTGTCCTCACAAAACCTCAACTGTGTTTTTCCAAGTATAGAAAGGTATTTAGGTAATATGATCAGCAATACAATTTTGATTAAGCAAAGAAAGTAAGCACCAAGAATCCAATCTTTTGGATCGTTGTTTTAGAAGAGATTGATAAGATTTTCAAAATAGTACCAAAGATCACCAAAACTTTGATCATTGGAACTTCTGTTGTTTTCTAAAATTCTCCAATAGTCTAATCTACTCCAGATTTGTTGTTTTAAATGTTGAAGACAAAAACTAAATCATCTCTCTATCTTTGTTATAAGCTTAATCTATTTTTATCCATCCTTTGTCACCTTCATACTTTATGTAGTTAGTCCAATTTACATAGCTACCAATCATGCTTTTTGTGAGTTTTAAGCATATGCTTATCAAAGCCAAATTATAGTTCCATATATAAACGCTTTGCTCCTTGAACAATGGGTCAAAAGTCTAACCCATGTAAAAATAAAATTTTACATGTTGAACTGTGATGTTTTAGAAAAAAGAAATATGGAAAAACAAAACTGAATACATAACTAAGATTAAGTGCACTGAATGTTCTATTAAAGCGGGAACCCCTACTGCCTCCATACGCTTCACAACTTGAATTCCTGAGGCAATTGTAGTTTCCATTATCCTGCGGAAATAACCAAGAGTTAATTACATCATCATTTACACACTTTGCTCGAGACACGGATTTTCAGATCCATAGTAAGATGACAAATATCAATCAAACGAACTTTGCATATACAAAATAGTCATCATCTAAAACAGACAAAACAAAGATAAACAACATAATATTGATGATAAAAATTAGACTAACTATATAAAAAACTTTCAAAGGAAATTGAAATAACAAAAACATCCTTGACATTAGCTGCTGCAGCCTACGATTAATACCAAATTCTCTCATTGCATTGCAGAAATATCCGGTCATTACACAAGCACCTTAGGGCATAGGTATTAGGTAGTAAACAGTTAGGTCAATAAGAAAATAATTATACAATCTCTTGTAAATGTATCAATGCAGTAAATGCATCTTGATGTTTACAATGCATAGTGATTATATGATTACATTTTAGCAGTTGTCAATTGATGAATTATAACATTGGCACCATATTGTCGCAAATATGTTCATTTAGAAATTTAGAAAAAGCAGAAGTAAATTTAAAACAGGAATTTACTTCAATCATTTACTTATTGTGATTTTGCAGAAAAATTCATCAAAAGTGATAAAATTTTGAACAAGCAAAAGCAACATTTTGTAACAATAAGGCGTTATTATTCAACGATTGACAGCTACCAAGATGTAATCAATTGATCATTGACTTTTCGTGATTTTACAGAAAAATTCAACATCAAAAGCAATGCCATTTAGAACAAGAAAAAGCAACATTATAAACCAAAACCAACAAAGAAAAAGTCACTAACCAATCATAACAAAGAGAAAGCTAAAACCCATGCAATGTAAGCATACATGCAGACTATCTTTTCTATTGTTAATCATAAAAATCTCTCACAAGTAAATCCATTATGCAGGGAAACCCATAAATACAACAAACATACTTCAAAAAGCCCTTGATTTATATTAAAAAAGCTTGTGAGCTTATCAACTAGCATAAGCACTTGTGGGACTAATTTGATAAAACTATATGGAAACAGCTTATGAAATATTCATAAGCTGTTTCCAGGTGATTTACATAAGCTTTACAAGATAGCTTATGAAACCAGCTTATAGCTTATACAAAAAACAATTTAACTTAATTTTATCTTTTGTTATGAAAAAGATTTACATAAGTGATTATTAATGCTATAAACTGCAAATAAAATTGTTTATCCAAACAGGGCCTAAGCTCTTAAATCAAATAGTTTCAAGGAAGTTATAAGTTTACAAATTGTGTACCTAACCAGAACCAACGATGATGTTGTTAATTGGAATGAAAATGAGCTTAACGAAAAAGCCAACGAATCCCATGACAACGAAACCGATGGCAGTGCGGACAGCAACCTTAGAGAATTCTGCAATACGAAATGTACAATGAAATTAAAGATCCATAGGACAGAGATTCAGATCAAAGAGGAATGAAAAGGATTTTGAGTTTTTTTTTTACCTTTGCGATCGGGTTTGTGGCAACGCTTGACGAGCCTTACGCTGTCCTTAGCGAATTCTCTGAGTGGATCGAAAACAGAATCAATGGCGTCCATTTTCTTTCGATCTAAGAATTGAAACAATTTGGATAATTAATCAACAATTTTTTTTGAGAAGTGAAATCACGTAAGAGAAGATACCTTGTTCTGTGTTTTAGGGTTCCGTTTGTCTGCAACAAAACCAAGTTTTATTAATGTCGGGAAAAACCAATCAAAATTCATTGTCTTTCCACGTCATATTTCTTTTTTATTATTACAAAGGCTAAAAAAGCACAAAAATAAATAAAACAATTCTTTGAGTTTAGCCAAGTGATTGAGCTCAGGTGGTTAATAAGTCTCCCCTAAGATAAATTGTTCGAGAGAACTCGAGTTCGATTCCTGGTAGAAACACCCAAACGAATAAAAACTTGAAACGTGTGAAAAGTTAAAAAGACGACAATTAAAAAGGAATCAAAGAGTATCATTAAATAAGTTTAAACCTAGTGCAGTGAGCCAAATCTTTGTGAAAATGGAAGAAAAAAAATCACACCAAAACTATGTATCAATTTTATATACAAGTATGGATATAGACTTTTATTTTAATGAAATTTGTGTTTTACATTGGATAGGTGAATACATTAGATTACCAAGTTAGATGACTTCATTGTACATTTCAAAGTATAAAATAATGGAAGATCGAAGGTGAGTTATGGTATATTATCTATCTAATATTTTTATGTCATTACTAACAGAATATTAGCATGTTATTTTCAACAACAACAAAAAAAAAAAAAAAAGAATATTAGCATGTTGTTGGCTTCCCTCATTACAAAACCACAATGGCAATATGATTTTGTTGAAGCTTTAAAATGCAGTTTTTGCAACACTATACTAGCGATAAATAAATCAAAGATTGATAGTACAGGAAAAATACTCTATAGAACACATGCATTCGTTTTCCTTTTATATTTAGATAATAATTTTCTAATTTCCACCTTGTATAAATGAAAGAAACTTTGTATTCATAGATGACATACAACCAGAGGGTTATGACCAAAAAAATACTTTGTTTTTATTATTGCTCTATCATTGTGTTAATACAGTAGCACAACTCAACAAAATGAGCTTTCCGTTTGATACGATGATATCCCAAGGCAATCAAAACAGAAGATCACGCCCCAGAATCCAAGCACTTTGTTATATTAGATGCAACACTGGAAGCATTAATCAGCACAATGAAATTCGCAAAACTGTAAAAATATCGTTGTCCAAATGAACAATATTGTTTCAATAAACCATAACGTAGCAAAATTTTGATAACACCGGCTTTAGCATGAAATTCAAAAAACTGTTAAAATATTGTTGTCCAAATGAACAATATTGTTTCAATAAACCATAATGTAGCAAAATTGTGATAGCACCGGCTTTAGCATGGTGCTCAAGTAGCAAACATCAATACAATCTTTCTTGACAAGAAAAAAGTTATGCCTCCTAGTCACTCCTCGTCTGAATAATTAAACTTAACTGAGTGGGAATGTAAATCAATAAGTCCACCCCTATAGGTCCCACGTTTCTTCTTGGTCTTCTCGTGGCGAAAATCCCTGTAAGAGAAATATTTGGTGTCACCAAAAAAGCAAAATAAGATGGTAATGAAAGTGTATTTAAAGAAATTACACACATTATAAAACAATTATATTGGTTAGCTGAATAAGACATTAAAAGGGTTTAGAAAAATGAATGAAAGATTCCGATATGTGTGAAAAATCTAGGAAAAGTTGAACTAGCTTCAGCATTTTCCATCAAACAGATTTTCCATCGAAAACTCACTAGACAAATAAAAACTTCATGCAACCAACTGCGTGGCCTATTTATAGCTTGTCTATGAAAACATAAATCTTGCAATGCTATACACTAAACAAATAATGACATTTTTATGCATTTAATACAAGTGCAAATATTGGAAATAAAATTGTTTCACTACGGATATGAAATAACAGACCTTCCTCTGACTTGGCCAAGAATTTCTTCTGCTTTTGCACCATAACCACTCTCAGCACCATCCTGCCGAGAGATAGACCCATACACATTTCTTAGATAATGCAACTGGGACAAAAATCACAACACCAAATGCATGGAAAACATATCAATATATCACACCTTTGCCCAATATGAGTTATCCTGAAGCCTCTCATCAACAAATTCTACTTTGTCAACTTGTACGCGTTGAAATGCCGCCTTCACTGGTTTTTGCTGCAATATCATTTGTCAAACAGACAAAAATCCAACATAAATCTTAGTTTCAGTGGTGAAATTGGAGTCCTAAATACATACGACTAAAAATCCAAAACTGTATAAGAAATACAATTATCAAAAGCCAAGAATGAAATAATAAATAAAATTAAACAGCATAGAAAGCAGCAAGAAGAGCAGACAAACATTTATGGGAGAAGAAAATAACTATGAACATAAGACAAACATATATAAAAATTGGTAATAGTCAACTATTTAATTTAAAGGGATGCCAGCAAACACAATAACCTGAAATATTAGGTAAGTTTTAGACTCTATTCAAGAATTTATAGCACAGGCTGATGTTCTAGTTCTCTAAAGAAAACATTTTTTTTAATTGAAAATAAAAAGAGGGGATATAAAGAATATGTATAGAATATGAAGAAACTATAGAAGCTCACTGACTGATTTAAAAGTGCCTATCCTTTGGCCAGGAGGATAGCATGTATATATTCAGAGAGAATAAATAGTAAATACTAGTTATTGCATACCTCAGCTGATTCTTTATGTTTTTTCTTCTGAGACTTTTGCACAGAAGAACTTTCTGCCCCATTCTCAGAGTGCCCGTTTGATTTTGCTGATTGGTCTTCTCCCTTAGATTCACTCACATTTTCTATTTTCCTGCGTTTGGTTTCTTCATCTGCCTTTATTTCGGTATCTTGTTCACCATTTTCTTTAGAAATTGGCCGTTTCCTTTTCTTAGAATCTTTCTTCTCTTCGGGCGTTGCTTCTTCATTTGTTGCATCAAGGTCTCCAATCTGCTCTTTTGCATCCCCTTCACTAATTGACTTATCTTTCTTTTTCATTTTACGTTTGGACTTCTTCTCTGTCTCAGCACCATTTTCAACTTTGGCATCCATGGATAAATCATCCTTAACTTTATTTTCTGTAACTGCATTCTGCTCTATTGCACCCCCTTCAATATTTGACTTATTGTTCTTTTTCTTTTTATGTTTGGACCGTTTATCTGTCTCAGCACCATTATCAACTTTGGCATCTGTAGATAAATCATCCTTAACTTTGTTTTCTGTAACCACATTTGGTGACTCCAATTGGTTGTCTTCCACATTATCAACAGATTCAGAAACTACGTTGCTTTTCTTTTTCTTTTTTCCCTTGGATTTTTCCTCGTCATTTTTGGAGTCCACGCCTGCAATTAGCAGGTAATTGAAAAGCCGCCATTAATATTTAATTGCAACGATTCAAGAAGCAAGAGAATGAGATATGCAAGAAAGATATTACTCTTAGAAAGAATAAATAATTCGATGTTATAAACATGAGAGATAGGTTTTCAAGGATTTAAAAGCATACCTTGCACTTTTTGATCATTGATAGTAGACTTAGCATCCTTGCTACTGAAGAGAGATGAAAAACAAGAACAAAAAGCTCAATTAGCATATAAACGAGACAGAAATGACAAATATTAATTGGTGTGGGAGATCAATTAGAAAAGTGAGATTGCAAATTCCAATTATTTGTCCCACAAATGCTATAGCAAGATCATAATAGGTAGCAGGATAACTGCTTTTCTGAAGATTACAAATATAGGATAAATAATTCATACTAATAGCAGCCATGGTGGAATAACGTAGTGAATTTTGTGTCAGATGCCATAGAAATTGTTTTAAGCAACCACCGCTACTCAGGGCCGGCCCAAGCTTACAGGCTAACTAGGCCTTTGCCTAAGGCCTCAAAAAAATTATTTTTTTTACCTATTATATCCAATACCTCGTATTTATTTATGATGCTAAAATTTAAAATTGAAGTTAATAATATCTTACTTAAGATCAACAGTGTGTCCACAAAGATTAAATGGATTTGTTTTGTTGTCGATTGAAAAAGAGTTGTTAAACGAAAACGATTACAATAATTTAATGAATGATTTTGCATCTTAAAAAAGTTAGAAAAGTGAAATTTTGAATAAAAATATTACTTTCGTAAAACAAATAAAAACCTTTTTCTGCAAAAACTAATAATAACTTAAAAGGCCTCATTTTGGATTTCGCTTTGAGCCTCAATATGTGTTGGGCCGGCCCTGCTGCTAACTGAAAATTGCCACGGTATGAAAATTTTATAGCGGCCAATGCCCAACTGCTACTTTTAACTGTTATTGTGTGCTACTAACGATTATGACTGGTCCAAGCTATCTAGGTAGTGATTAATATTGTTGATAGATGGATCCTTAACAACATCAGACAATGGCCAGTTACACTGTACTTTATACATAGAAATAGCAAACTTGGATAGATAATTCATACTATAAAATGCGGTAAAATAGCAGCCATGGCGGGATGACGCAATGAATTTTGTGTCAGACGCCATAGATTTTTTTTTTAAGTGACCACCACTGCTGAAAATTGCCACAGTATGAAAATTTTATAGCGGCCAACTGCTACTTTTCACTGCTATAATGTGCTACTAACAATTATGACTGGTCCAAGCTTTCTAGGTAGTAATTGATATTGTTGATACATGGATCCTCAACAACATCAGAAAATAGCCAGTTACGCTGTACTTTATACATAGAAATAGAAAACTAAGAACAGTTTTGCACTAGTGGTAATATCTTGTCAGTGTCCAGTACTACAGTTTACAGGATTAGGCAGTGTGTACTGTGTAGTTCATAATCAGTTTTTTACTCCAAAATCTTGAAAGGGTGGAACAAAGCTAAGGTTGTTGGTCTTACCATGTTTCCAAATATTTGCGGCACATTTCTTCTAGATCCACTGTCGAACCCTCTGTATTATCGTTCTGCATCAGAAAAAGGAGCAACAATGTAAAACAGAAGAATAATCCAGCCAAATTTGTTACCGAACGGTGAGAAGGAAGACACAAATATGGAATACAGAGGAATTCTGGTCTATATATGACAGCACAGCATACAGCATTCCTTTTGCTGTGTATGCACATAAATACTTAAAGCAATCTTAAGCAAGGATCTGTTCTTCCCAGTTTGGTTTGATAATTTTAAAAGACCAAACTGTAAGTTTCTTTTGATGCAAACTTATGGCAAAATAAATATTAAAATATTTTTTCAATAACTGTAAGTTTTTTAAACAAGAGCTCCTCATATAAGATGAAATTAGCCTCAGCACCGCAACGAATTTTTAAGAAACTCTGCTGTTAAAATTTAAATTCTTCATAAAAATGTTAGCAATTAGAAACATACCGAACTTTTTTCGTGAAAGAAGAATCATAGACTTGATTTTAATTGATAAGCTCTCACAAATTACAAACCAGTCTAAACTAAACCTATACACGGCACAGAATACCTATTTTGCAATAAAATCAGTTTAGATCAAACTTTTCAACAGGCACATTTGAGCTTTTTAGTTTTTACACAATAATTTCTTGCATAATTTTGAAATTAGCTTCTGTGTTTCATTCTATTAAAATTCACTCATTAGATATAACTTGTGCATGACCACCTACAAGCTTATAGAGACTTTTTGGTAACTGAAGTACAATAAACTAAAGCCTTGTTTGGATAAATAACTCAACTAAGTGTTTATCACATTAGTGCTTGTAAGCTATTTCAATTTAAATAACTATAGATGAAATAAAGTCAAATTCACTTGGGTGACTTTGGGTTTGGTGACTTTAGTGCCTTTATTCTTATCTCTCTCTTAACCAATCATTCGCTCTTGTCTAGATAATTTATTTTAATCATTTATCCATCCTCTAAATACACTAAAGTCACCAAAGTGAAATCACTTTCATATAAGCTATAATCTGTTTTTATAAGCTATTTCGGAAATCTTATGAAAATAAGCTGAAAGCAGCTTATGGACACGTTTTCATAAGCTCTACCAAACAGTTTCACAGATGTTTATACGAGTATGTAAGCTCAACTAAGCCAATCCAAACAAATCCTAAATTCAATCGAGATGCTTCTACAAACTACAAATATAACATTCCAAGCAGAAAAACAATGAAAAAACATCTCCAAAAGCAACATTACAGTTATACAATATTCTACAGATAACAAAAAAATGTAAACTTTAACAAAAACAGTGTCCAAACGAATGAATGGAAAGTGACCCACCTCAATTTTGGCTTCAGAGAGAAACTTCTTGAGGGTTTTGGAGAATCCGGAGCGTTCCAAGTAAAGAGCAATTGATTGGTTCAGAAGAAGCTTATGCTTCTGTTCAGAGTTTTGGGTTCCGTTCATCATGGTTCGATTGCTTAGCAAAACTTGACGAGGAGTGAAAGTGAAGAGGGTTGAAATTCCTTTGATACCTGATGGATTTGCAGGCATACGAAAAGGGACTCTTCCACCCAACAACCACTCTAATTCATCTTCTGTTCACTAGTTAGGGTTTATTTTAGGGTTTTTTCCTCTTCACAAATGAACCCCCAAATTACATCTTTAATTACATTTTTGACACTTTAATGTGAGCTACTAGGCCCTATAAAGGGTATTATGACTAAAATAAACAAGATGGATTTACTATTTCCACCACCTGCTTTGGCTATTATACTCCATTTTATAATTACTTAAGAGTGTTCGATCAAGTAAGGGTGTTTTTGATCTCTTAAAAAGTAAGTACTTAACAGAACCGTAAAAGATAAAATAGTGCAAACAAAAGTTGAACAACGATGGCCAAACTGTTATGGTGTTGAACAATTTTTTTTTTTATATGATGTTTGATGGACAAAATGTTATTTTGCTAATTTACACAACTTGTACTTGGAACAAAAAATTGTTTTGTGCTTTGGTGAGGGATACAAATTTTAGTTTTTGTCTTTTACTTACGATCATTCAAATCTTCAATAGTTACAAACTCACTTAAGATATTGGGGGGTTGTGACCGAAAAAGCTGGTTAAGTACCAAGACATTGAGCTTATCTATTTTGTCAAAATATCGTGAAACTGAACAAACAATTTTAAATGTTAGACCTATTTACCAAGTACTGAAAGAAAATGAAATTTAACATGACCTAATCATTGTTTCATCTATTTTACTTCGTTGAGTCAATCAAAAATTGTCAAGTACAACCCCCTAGTTAAACATCCTAATCATAATCGTAGTCGCTAAGTCGGAATTTCACAATCCATGCGGATATAAACTTATATAATTATTTTTAATTGACGACAATTTAATACATTTGTTAAACTGACCACCAAATTTTTGGCGTTGTTGTCAAGGATTGATGATTAATTTCAACAGAAAAACTACGATTTAATTAAGATTTTTGTATTATTAAGTTTTGTGTTTATTGTTTATAAGTTAATTATCTTACTCATAAATCGCGGAAAAATATAAATAATTGACTCAAGGGCAATAATCGATCATAGATAGTACTACTTGAGTCTGTCAAAAAAAAAAAAGATAGTATACTACTTGAGGTATTGGTTGTTTCATTGTGCATGGTACGTATAAAAGTAAATAACACTAGAAGACAAATTGAGACAAACATTAGGAGACTTTGGCAAACAACATGGGAAAATCACACATGAGTTTCAACCGACAAATCCAATGGCATTTGAAACAAAGATGCTAGTATGGAAAACTCTCAAGAAAAACCAATAAGACAGAGGTGAGCCACGGGGTCCCAACGAGCATTTCAGCAAGTTTTTCAAAACCTGTCAATTTTGCATCTCAGATGGGGTGACCTTAAACCATAAAAGGCTAGCACTCTTCGCCTTGACCCCAAAAGATAGCATACACAACACTGTTTTTTTTATTAAGGTCAGATGCAAGATTGTGTGTCTCATCACATTTGCATACATGTTACATTTTTTTTTTTTTGAGAGATGCATACATGTTACATATTTATAATAGAATGACCAATTTGGTGCGCATAACAATTATGTTGATGAAACAACATCAAATTTCCATGGTTAGAAACCATTATCACGATTAAAAAATATAAATAAAAAATTATCTTATTTAACTAAGTGTAAATTATGATGTAAAATGAATCAAAAACATTATTTTCATGAAAAAACTCACCTTAATGTAAGATTGTGAGTCTTCTCACATTTGCATGTTACATGTTTACGAAACAAAATGACCAATATAACGTGCATAATAATTACTTCATCTCTCTCAAATTATATGTCATTCTTCTAAAATTTGTTTGCCTCAAATTATATGTCAGTTTAATGATTATTTTCTCATTATGTCCTTTATTATTATTTACTTTATATTTTTCCAATTCTTTTTTTTATGTTTTTGATACAATTAATGAAGGATAATTTTAAAAACAACTCACAATGATTCTTTTCTATGCAAGATTAACTATATTTATTAATTTATGTGAAAAGGCCAAAGTAACATATAATTTAGGACGGGTGAAATACAAATTAGTGCATAAATTTTGGGTAATTTTATGATATAAATTAAAATGCATTTAAAAGGTTATTATAGGAATTAGTGTGCATTGAAAAGCAGACTTAATTTTCCAAATAGTTTTTTTGGTTACAATTTTCCAAATAGTTGGCAATTCAGTAAAACTGATCCAATATAAATAAAATTTGATTTTTATTAAAATGAAATTATACATGACTGAAATTACTTTAAATTAGTCTTTTACTTGGCACCTGTTTGGTATAGTGGTGGGACTTGAAGCCTGCATTTTTTAACCAAAGCTGCCGTGAAAATAGGAAGCTGGAAAACCAAACTTCTACTTTAATGGGATTTTTAGAGGTGATTTTCAAAAAGCCAACGCCACCCCAAACACACATTTAGTGTATACCATTCGGTTCTGTCGTGGTGTTATTGATCAAACATCCAGGCAGTGTGTGTCTGGATATGGCTCTTTGGAAACATCAAATCATTTATTCTTACATTGTAATTTGTTTGGTTCTGTTTGGCAATTCATTTATAGGTGGCTCGGCTTGTCAATGGCTACACCTTTTCAGGTGTCGGATCATTTTAATCAGTTTAGCTGTTGCGGTGGTACCACAAAGGGCCACCGGTCTATTCTTTAGGTTATTTGGTTTGCGGCAAATTGGGAAATATGGAAGGAAAGAAACAATAGGTTGGTTAATGGCAAAGAATGCTCGGTTTATCAGGTGGTCGAAAAGATTAAGTCGCTTGCCTTTATGTGGTTGAAGGCGAAGTATATTTCTCTTCCCATCAATTACCATGGGTGGTGGCTTAGTCCGTTGATCATACTGGGCATAGGCTAAGAGTTTCTTTTCTGTTTTTTTGTTTGCTTTGTACATGCAACTTCTGTAAATATTGGCTTTAACTCTGTTGTCCTTTCCTTAGTACGTCTTGTGCTAGGAAGGACCCTTTTGTGGAGGTAATATAACTCATTTTGGCTTCTTCAAAAAAAACTATTACGAATAAAATTTATAAGGCATGTATTTGGTCTATAATATTGACCAAACACATAAGTTATTCGGTGAATCTAAAAAAATGAAAATTTTGTTTATAACAACTATTAGAGAGTGTATTTTTCTACTGTATAGTTTTTTTTTTATAAGATATTATACTGTATAGTTATTAGTCTTTTTTTTTTTGTCCAGAATTCAAACTTCAGACCTTAGTTATTAGTCTTGTAAAGCTACCATTTTAAAATTTATGAGGAAAAATAGGAAGATTGGTTTTATAGTTCAATTCCATTTAGGAGAATTTTTTTTTTTGGTTACAAATGCTAAACAACCATTTGATTATGATAGATCGTTGTTATGTAACATGATAAAAAAAAAGGTTGTTCAGTTCCATTCTTCAATGCCATTTCAGGGTAATTATTATTATAAAACTAGTCCATTTACCACTAGAAAAACATGTGCAATACGCAACATAGTCAGTTTCTTAATTAAGTCCTCTTCGGATAGAAGATATATTTATTTTTCGTGTATGAGATTCGAACATCACACTTTATATATATTATGCATTATTTCTATCAATTGAATTAAGCTCACAGGGACAAATAGAAGAGATGATTAATATAGGACTTAGAGCAACTCCAGTGATTGCCTTTTCGGTATCGTCCGCCAGCTTGTCAATGCAAAAGAAGGAAATTTTGTATGAAATTCCATTGGAGACCGCCAGCTTGTAATTATCGTTGCTTGCTGAAGTAACGATTACTTTGAATAAAAAATGCATAAACATGTTATGTTCTACTATATGTGCTGCTATATGCACCGCTGTTCCCTTTTTCCTTTTTAGCATTTTTTTTAATCAAAGTTCTTCTATCTATAAATTGTTTTCAAAAAAATATTTTACTAATTATTTCTTGTTATTTACTTTTTTCAAAAATGTGTAATATTCTTTATTTTTATCATTTTTAATTATATATTTCAAATATTTAATGTTAAGTTTCAATTATTATAAAAATTTATGTTCAATTTTATTTTATTTTTAATTCTTTTTATATTAATATTCATATGAATTAATTAAATAAATAATTTAGGTTATAATAAAATTAAATATAAATAAAACATTAATATGTGAGGTAAAGTTGTGGGGACCAATGGGACACACAAAATAACTATTGATAGAGTTCGCCATTGGAATAAAAAATAAGTAAGTTGTTTTAAGTTGATATGGCACAATGGGACCCATAAAATAATCATTAATAGAGTTCACTATTGGAGGTGTTCTTAGACCCTCTTTTGTTAATAATAATAATAATAATTAATTAATTAAAACTAAAATTAAAATAAATAATAGCATAATTTTCAACGTGACAACAATTAACTATATTCCATAAAATGTTCAGAAAAGACATCACCACAAACTAAACGTAAAACGAAATTCAACGACATAAGGACAGGAAACAAAAGCAACGATATTTAGATGCATGTAAACTACCAACATTCTAGAAAACAAAGCTTCCTAAGACCAAAGCCACCACAACATTGATACCAACATAACCACTCAATCTCGCAGAACCCGAATGATGAGGGCTTGGTGCCGGAGCATGGGTTTTAGTAACACTTGGCGCTGAAGCATGAGCGGTTCTGGTCTCGCTTGGTGCTGGAGCATGGGTGTTAGTTGCGCTTGGTGCCGGAGTATGGGTGCTGGTAGGGCTTGGGACCGGAGCATTGGTGCTAGTAGGGCTTGGGACCGGAGCATGGGTGTTAGTTGCGCTTGGTGCCGGTGTATGGGTGCTGGTAGGGCTTGGGACCAGAGCGTTGGTGCTGGTAGGGCTTGGGACCGGAGCATGGGTGTTAGTTGCGCTTGGTGCCGGAGACATTGTTGGAGAGTGGACAACACTTGGTGAAGGAGAATTACTTGTGGGAGACACTGCTGGGGAGTTTACCATGGCAACTGCATCAAATGACAATGAAATGCTGAGAATCAACATTGATACAATCAAAAGAGAAACGGACCTAGACATTCTTTTTTGGTATTTGGTAATTGCTAAGATTTTGAATGAAAGAGTTGAAATTGAATTGTGTCGAAATAGTGAGGGCAGTAACGTTTATTTATAGTGAGGTGAATCCTCAATCACTACCGAAATTGAATTACATTAATGTTATTGTTATAGAAATAATTAAATGTATTGTAACGCGGTGTGTGGATTTACGGAATCACACAACCTAAAAAGGGTGTGATATATTGTAAAAAAGCTGTGATATTATCATGTTTCATTTTATTTTTTTTAAATTGAATGCAATTCCTTCTTTTTTTGACAAAAGACAAAAAATAAAATGTAAAAAAAAAAACTAATTCCTTTATCTTAATTAATTGTGTTTCCCAATTAAATGTATCTTAACGCGGTGCAACCAGATTTTTCGGAATTGCAATTAGCAAATTTCTCTTCTTACGGAATTACTTAACACATAAGAAGGCTGTCATAACTCATAAACAAAGAGTGTGATATTATGGTATTTCCTTTTTTAAAATATATTAAAAATATTTCCTTATTTCAGACGCGTGTTGCTAATTTTATGATCGATATACTAAGAGCTCCTAATCAATACCACTAATTTCCTTAAAAAAAAATTAATACCACTGATTAATCCTAACTTAGGGGAACGTCTACGGTACACCAACAAATTGATATATATCGGTATTCTTGCGTCGTTTCGTAAATCTATAAATTAACAATAATTTTTATGAAATAAAGACCTATATTTATAGATATTTATATTTTAGAAAATATCATTTTCATAAGGAAAAAACATCATTTCATTGCTTATAAGAATCATACTAATTTTTTTATATTTTATCATAAAAAATAATCAATTTTCCTAAAAAAAATCAATATTCTCTATTATGAGTAATATAATTACTGAAAAATTAAATTTTAGTCTGTCGACATTTTTGATAATTAATATTTAGTTATTATAATTTTCAATGATAGAATTTTTTTTCAAAAACCAATTTATTTAACTATTAATTTAATAATTTGGTATATCGATACACTCAATTATTTTGGTTTACCATAGAATTTGCCTTAAAAAAAACTTTGAAAATTAAGTGGGTTTCCCGTTTAAAAAATTTATTATTTTTATTTTCTTAACGATTTATGGTAAAAGATAAATTATACTAGTTTAGTGACCAAAATTTGACCGTGTAAGATGATTAAGTAGAAAACCGATCATATTTCGATTCATGCATGTTGCAATCTCCCTACCAATTAAGATAAATCATACTACTTATTATTTTAAAAAATAATTTTTTTTTAGGGGTTTAAAAACTAAGTTATTGATTATTATATTGTTTTTCAAAAAAATAACTATTATATTATTAATCTAATGATGGTGGAATATTATATTATTTTTATCAATATGTAAAAAATGTCATCTTATCAAAAACCGTTTTTAAATGTGTTTCCAGTTTTTACGATTGATATGAAACACTTTTCGCAAATATTAAGGAAAAAACCTTTTACAAAATGACATAACATCTAAGTTTGTTCATGAAAAAGGGAAATTAGGTGGATATTTATTAGGGCAAATTACACTCACCTCCCCTGAGATATTGTTAAATAACGCTAACAACCCCTCTAGTTTTTAACTAAACATTAACCTCCCTTATTTATTATACAAATAGACAAACACCTCCCTTTTAATTTAACACAGTTATTCTCCCTTCAGTTCACTCACGTTTTCATTATTCTCTGTTAATTAACTCCTCAGACTTTCACTCATATTCTCGCCTTATCTCTATTATGATTTATGAGCTCTTTTCCCACTTTGTTAAGTACTCTTCTTCCGCTGCAAGTGAATCTGGGGATTGTTATATCTATTAAGCGATCATTGCTACTTAATTTCTTGCTTTGAATTGTGATTCAATTTGTTGTATCTGACTTTTAAATTTATTTGTTTTAGCAGTGGCCACAACATTTTTATAATTGGTAAAAATATGATATGTGTGCCTTTTTGTTGTAATTAGAGGATGTAATTTTTTCTGCTCGTGTAATTAGTGAATTTGGGGATTGTAGAAGATTGCTTGTGGAAAAGGACGGATGAATAGCAAACACACCCTATTTTGTTACATACTTGAAACTTGAAAGTACCATTCAAATGGCGGAAGGTAGAAGAACATAGCTTATGATATTGTTTATTTTTCAAAAGCAGTGCTAATGGTTGTAGATACTAGATATATAAGTTAATAGAGACTTAACACCTTTAATGAATAGGGGAGGTGAGTGTTTTTTAAAAACTAGAGGGGGGTGAGTGTCATTTAAAGAAACTTTAGGGGAGGTCAATGTAATTTGCTCTATTTATTATAGTGTTTTCTTTTATTAAATTTTTTAAGAGAGTGTTTTGCCATATATTACACCAATATTGATTTCAAGAAGAAAAAAAAAAAAGAAGACTGTCAAAAGAAAAAGAAGTTTCACAATTTGATATTATATTTAAGTTTGTTCATTCAGAAGAAAAAAAGGGGGAACTAAGTAGATATTTTTTGTGGTGTTTTCTTTTATTAAAATAAATTGATGTTTTGTTTATGAGAACCTGAATTCGATCTCTAAATTGAATAATTGTTTTATCGGACTTTATTTATCTTTCTCTAGGTTATCGGTGCTTAGTTTAAACATTTTATTTACAACAATGTTGATAATTGATTATTAGATTTTTTTTTGAAAGAATTGATTATTAGATTAAATATCTTTGTTTTAAACGTGTTAAGTTTCTTATTTAAAAAAAACTTCTAACTTTAAAGATTAATTGAGTTTTCTCATCGGAAATTTCTTATTTTTAAATTTCAATTGTGATTGGTGTACTTTCATATTTACATATCATAGTTATACGGTGTAATGTTGATCTAATTTAATTGTGGATCTTCCTACTATCTACATTCCTAAATATAAGACACTTTTAAGTTTTGTCTTTCTCCCTTTTATAAGACGTCTTTTAAGAGGGTCTTAAATTGAGAGGTTCATGTCAAGGTTCTATGATTTAAGGTTCATATCAAGGTCTTGTAATATGGATATGATTCCTATAACATTTGACAAATTTTGTGAGGTTCATACTAGTAGACACATGCATGACTAAATCATTGTTTGCTTTAGACATTTTGTTTATCGGAAAAGCTTCATGAAACGACAGATGAGTGACACATAAAGCAGTCTATTAGGGAGACAGAGAGTTGGTTCGAAGATAATTTAAAAAGCGTGGTTAATAATGGACTCAAAACATTTGTATGAACAAATCCTTGATTAGGTAGTATTCCTCTTAGAGATAGGTTTAAGCAGTTGTTTGAGTTGGCTGAAAATCGTTGGATTTTAGCGGCGGAGATGTTTTCTTTAGGGTGGAGGGGGTGGGGGGTGTGTGTTATGAAGGCATAAAAGTGGCGGTGGAGGCTGTTGCTTTGCAGGTTGATATTGAAGACCATTGACGACGACAACTAGATCCTATAGTAGGTTATACAATTCAAAGTGCTTGTCAATTTTTCTGAGTCACAATCTCCTTCGTTATTAGCAGATTTAATTTGACATGAGAAAGTTCCTTTGAATGTTTATGTTTTTATTTCGTGTATTCTTCACCGTCGGATTCCTACCAAGGATAATCTTTTCATATAAGCAATCATTTACCAAGATTCAAAAATTTGTGTTAGTGGTTGTGACCGTTTTGACTCTATTTGGCAGCTGATTCGTAATTGGCTTGGTATATCATCGCATAATCTATTTAGTTTACAGACCACTTTGTTCAATTTGGACAATCAACGGGAAATTTTATGTGATTCTAGTGGTTGTGGCAATATTGACAAATCAACTTGCAAAACCTAACTCGGCTCATCCTATTTCCAGCCTCAGTTCTACATAGGTACTCCCACTCGGGAGAAAAAGTGAAAGGTGCTTATCGAGTTGAGTAACTCAAATAAGCACCAATATTTTCTCTGTGAAGCTCACACATTGTAATGATATAGAGTTATTTATGTGACGCGTTAAAAAAAATTAGAGTCATTGGCTTGAAGCGATAGAGTGCTAATTATATACTACTATTAAAAAAGGTTAATAATGTTTTACCTCTGTAATATATGTCATTTACGGTTTACCGCTTATAAAAAAAATAGATTTCATTCTTGTAATTTGAAGATTCTTTGGTTTTGGTCCTTCATGGCATTAAATTACAAAATTTATGATATTTTCGCCCCTTGTAATTTGAGCAAATTCTGGTTTACCTCCTGCCATATCATTGGTTTTGTACGGTCAAAATTCATGAAGGTTCTAAATCAAAGAATCTTCAAATTACAAGACGAAATCTAAAAAAAATGTTTTACATGGGGTAAATAGAAAATGACCTATATTACACCAGTAGAGTAGAACATTAATCACTACCAAAAAAAAGAGTAGAACATTATTAACCCATTAAAAAATTATAAATGAATGGTGTATAATCCATTTAAGTATCTAAAAGTGAGTATCTATATTCCGGATGCTTTAAGTGGACACTCCTTTTACATACACTTTTGGTTAATTTAGTTGATTAGATATTTCCTTAAATCAATTTGGTTAATTTTGTTCGGTCACGAGGGAAGCATATGGATCATCTATGGTTGAAGAAAAAACAACATATAAAGAGAATTTGACTACACACTTTAACTCAAAACCGGAAGGTTTTCGTTTTACGTGTCCTCTCATGGATAAAGTGGTGTTTAATATACATTTTTTTAAAGCAATATGTAACTTCAAACTCACAACACAAACACAACAGTGTCCATGAACATTTTTGTTGCGTGAATATGAATCTTGCTGTTTGAAGTTTCTAACATCACTTCCCCGCAAGTTAATTTACTGTATTTCTGTGTCAGTCTGCATGTACATGAACGTTTGTTTCTGTTTGGATTCTTCACATAGCTGGTGGATGGATATTAAGCATCTTCAGAAACTGACCCACCAAGTTCACAATAATCCATCATCCGTATATAACTAAAATTAAAATTGTACCCTTATGATAATTGACTAGTCCTGTGCTGCATTGTGTTTCATTGCCATATATTTACCCAGCATTAGCAGTATGACAATGGAAAATACAATTTTGAATCTCTAATGATCCACATTCATCACTAGTCACTTTCACAAAAATTGTTTTATCTCAAAAAGACAACAAATAAGACACTTCTGATTTTAAGCCTTCAAGATGCAAATCGATAGAGTTTATCCGGATCTACGGTTCCACAAGCATTGATTTGATTGAAACTGAACAGTGTGAACCATAATTCAAAACTTCAGACAAAAAAAGACATCTCAAAAGTACTCAATATGGGGCCTATTTTGAGGTACCGGTTAAAGATGTTGGAATAATGGACTTGTTGGTACCCAGAAGAACAAACAACAAGATAATCATAAACATAAACATAAACAAAAGAAGAAGAAAAAAATACTTATTACCAAAAAAAGAAATACTCATAAGTCATAACATAACCCACCAGGCCTAGCTAATGGCCAATTAAGACAAATATTAAGCATAATTTAGTCATACAAAATTTCTAAGCGTCTAGAACAGAGAGTACAAAAGTATTTCCTCTTGATCTGAAAGCACATAGGTAAGAAACAGAGCTTGGATTGAACCTCAACATCCATAGCTTCAACTTTGCCAGCACAGTAAGGACAAGAACCAGGTGCTTGTTGTCTCCCCAATTCCTTCTGTTGTCCCTCACAAACGTAAGACAACCGCATTTTTCTTCTGCTGCTACAACTTACTTTCTTTTTTTCCTCCGTTTTGATGATGCTTGTTATGTACTGTGTTTTGTTACTTGTGGGGACTGCAATGCAAGAGGAGAAGAGTGTGTGACTGTGTATGTCTCAATTTTGGTATGGGCATAAATAGGAGAGTTACTTGTATTTATAGAAGAGGGGCAACTTTGGTGCCTTATTTTGGACTTCTTCCAAGGTTGAAATGGTAATTCTAATGGGTAACGTGAGAAAATCAATTTTTTTTTTAATAATTACTCCTGCAATATCTACATTTTATTTATTCTTTTTTTTTTTTTGAGAGATTTTATTTATTCTTTAATGATTGATATTACTCATTTTATTAATTCATAATTATAAAAATAAGATATAATAAGAGCTTATAAATAGTAGATTCCACTTTACAAACAAACCGGATTCTTAAGGATTAAATTAAGCAGAATATAAAAATTAATTAACATGATATCAAAGTATATTGATTCGAACCACACATCATTTATATTGATAGACTAAGCTTGATAATGTTGGATGTCAAAGAGTGTATTGAGAAAATATGACTTTTCATTGAATAAAGATAAACTTTTATTAAAGTTTTTAAAAATTGCACTTTTTATTTTTAAAACCGGTTTCACAAGAACAAGTTACGTTCGATTTTAAAACTTAAAAAAAAAATAAAAGAGTAACAAGGTTGCTTTCACTTTCACACGTTGCTTTCGATGGTTAGACGTTATAGTTGGCATCGACCTCGTTGTAGTAAAACAGCATCAGGGATCTGGTTTGGCTGTTGTAAGATTGGACAGGTGTGCTCGTGGCTACTACTATTTACATCAACACAAACAGGACACTTTTTTTGTGAAGCTTTGCTCATTGTTTTTCCATTTATGCAAGTGATATGAAACCGTGGTTGTGGTGGAAAATGACCGTGTCACATTTCCGGTAAAAAATATCGTGATAAGGTATAGTTGATATCATTTTAAGGAAGTGAGTACTGAGTATGAGTTCACGAAATAATTGCATAACTTATTTGTTCTTTTGTTTTGTACATGATTTTTACGGTTAAGTGTACTATATCTTGATAGCTCACCAGATTAAAGAAAGTGACAAAGCTCAAAACGTATTTACAAGTTTATGTATCATAATTCTGTATTTACTTAATTAATTAAAGGTTTAATACATCGTTTGATTCCTTAACTTATTGTTTGTTTTTAATTTGGTCTCCTAACTATAAAGTGTTTCAATTTGGTCCCATAAATCTTCTGCCCTTTACTATTTTGATCATCTCCATTAGTTTTTAACCTTAAATGTCTAAGGTGAACCAACTTTATAGGTGGTCCACCATAGACCTTATTAAATCTTTTATTCCTAACTGTTTGATCTTTTTTTTAAACAGAGACGGTTGGATCATGGAGATATCTATTGTAGCTTATAATGAACCACAAACACCTAATTTTTTTCCTCCATCTTCTTCCCTATGTTCTTCTTCATCCCCAAATAAAACTCTCATCTTTATTCATCATTTTGAAAGAAAAAAAACCAAAAAATCAAAACTCATTCATAATCAACAATTGTAGCAACAACAATAACTAGGGGTGGGCATGGTTCAATTCGGGATGAAAACCGAACCGAACTGAACTGTTATTATTAATACCTTTGGAAAAAAATGAAATTGAATTTTAGTTACCGAACTGAACTGTTTCGAATCGAACTGAACTGTTTTGAACTGAACTGAACTGTTTCAGTTCAGTTTCAGAATTGTTAGTAATAGTTCAGTTTTTTTTTTGGTTCAGTTCAGTTCAGTTTTTGGTTTTTTTGCTCAACCCTAACAATAACAATCTCAATTCCAAAACTCATTAATAATTACTAACACTACAATCTCAATTTCAACAGTAAGCAAAATGAGCAACAACAATCACCTTCATCTCCTTTATCACATAAATCCAAAAATTAAAAATTAAAATCCAAAAAAATAATAATTAAATTTCATGTACAAATAAGGAAGCAAGATAAATTGTTTTATACCAAACCCAAACTCAAAGGAATCAAAACTCACGAAAAAGTTGAAACTGTGAGAGAGAACGAGTTTTTCCACGGCCATAGAATCGCAACAACCACAACTTCATCGAGCACCGCAGGCCGCCGCAGATCCTAACCCATTTTCTGTCACCTTCGCAAACAGGATGTTTATCAAGAGCAGTTGTTGCGTTGGTAGCATTAATTGAACACAAACATTTTAGACATTGACGCCTTGAAATAAAATTTACTGGGACCACTTCTTCTTCCTCCGTTTATATGCATATGATATGCAATTAATTAAGTTTGGGCTAAAACGCACTTTCTGCCCCTTAAGTTTGCAAAAGTTGCAATTTTGGCCCCTATTAAAAAAAAGGCAAAAATGACCCCCCATGTCTACCCCTTTTGCAAAACATCAATTTTGACTTGGTCAACCATATGTGGCATGCCAACTGTGTATTTTTTAATTAAAAAGAAAAAGAAAAAGCCATGTGTTTATTTTAAATTAAAAAAATTAAAAAATTAAAAAAATAAGGGAATGGCAGGTGAGTGTGAGAGTGTCTATTCTCTCTTCTTTCTTTTCCTTCCCGTTCTTTCTTCCTCTCCCTTTGTTTAACTCTGCTGCCCCCCTCTCCCCCTTTTTTCGGCCATTCTTTCTTACCATCCACCATGGTGCTTCCTACCACCCTTTGTCAAACCAAATACATAATATTCATCATCTATTATTTCTCTATCTTATCTTTAAATTTATTTTTCTATTGGAGATATTTTTTGAGTTTTCAAACCGCCACCTTCATCGTTAGATCTTGACTACCATGAAACGTTTTTCGAAAAATTTCCACCATAAAAGTACTTTCCTTTATATTTCCTACAAAACCCACAAAAAAAAATCATGTTTGGATAACCTTACTCCGGCGACCACTACACCGGAGAACGTCACTGCATGCCGGAAATATCTGTTCAATGTTTGAGCAACCAAAACTAAAATCAGAAACCTATGATTCTCTTATTTTAATTTAAAACAAAGGTTTGTCATTCTTGTAGTTTTTCGTGAATCCATTGTAATTAACCCACATCTAGAAATTCATTGTATTTTTTCTTGAATCAATTTGTAATTTATTTCTAACCATTTATTCTAGGTTTTTCTTGTAAATTGATGGGTTAATTGGTTTTTGGTTTGTTGTTGCTGGATTTGTCTAGGAATTGATTTATTGGTTGTTACTGTTTTGCCTTCAAATTTTCTATTTTCAGATTTTGTTTTCTCAAAGCTTTTTGTGTTGAAGAATTTTTTGGGTTTGAATGTTTAGGTATGAAGAAGATGAATATTCTGCAATTTTTTTAAGAAATGGATGAAGAAGATGAATGTCACGTGCTCTTCCAATTAATCTTTTATTTATTTATTTTTTATTTAAAATATACACGCGTGGCTTTTTTTTTTTAATTCAAAAAATACACAGTTGGCATGCCACATATGATTGACCAAGTCAAAATTGACGTTTTGCAAAAAGGGGTAGACATGGGGGGGTCACTTTTGCCATTTTTTTAATAGGGGACCAAAATTACAACTTTTGCAAACTTAAAGGGAAAATAGTGCGTTTTAGCCTTAAGTTTATGATGAGTGAGTAATTGAAACTCATATATAAACATGTATCTTATTTTCTTCACGTTTTTCCTTTTTTTTATTTATTTGTTCTCTTAATTGTTGTGAGGGACTGAGTTTTATTTGTTGTATTAAATTCTCCTAAGTTGATATATGAAGGTATTGATTTTATTTATTTGTTGAAGGGATGATTTGATGTTGATATGAGTTTTATATGTTGGTTAAATGTTGATTTTTTTTTCTAGATTTTTTTCTGGTTATTGTATGAATATTGATGAATTTGGTATGAATGTGAAGAAGTGGTAGAAGGAAGAAGATGAAGAAAAGAAAAAATTAGTTGTTTGCGATCCACTGTTAAATATAATAGACTTGCAATCGAATGATTGAAATCATATCAAAAATATTAAACATTAAAAAACTAATGGAGAGAACAAAAATATTAAACGACAGAAGATTAATGGGACCAAATTGAGACACTTTGTAGTTAGGGGACCAAATGAAAACCAAAAATAAGTTAAGGGACCAAGTGATGTTTTAAGTCTTAATTAAAATATTATTAATTCTCTTCCCCTCAATTTCTTTAATTAATTCCCTTAAAAAAAATTATATTAAATTGTTTTTATGAATTTTTTAAATATAATTTTTTTTAATAATTGTTCACTTAATCTTTATAATTTTAATTGTTTAAAATAACTATATATTTTATAGTCATTTAATAATTTAAAGTTGATTGTATTTATTTTTTATTTATGACATTAAATAGTATATTTTATAGATTATTTTGTAAACTTATAGCATCCAAAATGGTACTATTTTTTCTTAAAAAATGGTACTGTCTTTAAGTGGATTTTTGTCGATCTCACGTATATGCATCACTTATTTAAAAAATTTAATTTAAATACCTAATATGTATTCGATGACTCTAATTCAGTACCTAAAAAAACTGAATTAGAGAATTAGAGAATAGGTCCAAAAAATTATTTTACATCATTACAACAATGATTTACTAGTCAAATTAAACTATCCCAATTAGAAATATACATTTTATTTTCAACTGTGGTGCTCTCACGTTAGAGAAGAGAGAGGGTGCTCTCACATTAGAGAATTAGAAATGCTCCTCTCAGTTGAAAAAAAAAAGTTAAAAAGATAATACGAAGATCTTAACCATTGATTTTCACATTATCATTTGTCAAGATCTGTATATTATTCCCCAAAAAAAATCAATTAAGAGTACGGGTGAACATGGGTTGGGTTGGGACTACTTTGGCCTAACCCTTTACCCGATCCGTTGAGCATACTATGGATTGGGTTCAACATGGAACCCGTGTTTACATAGACAAAACCAAACCGAACCAATCCATTTTAAATGGGTTGGTTCAGGTTGGGTTCATGGGTACCCAATTTTAATTATGAAAAAAAAAAACAGTTCAAAATAATTTAAAGCATATAGCCATCGGTTATATATATATTACCAAATTTTATTTCATTGCATCATACATTAAATATAGTATCAAATTTACTAAAATTCACAATACCACAATAGTACAAGATATCATTTACCGTCATTATTAATACTTAATTTCACAGCCCTTAATTCATTCATTCATATGCTATCAACTAAATAACACTTAATATCGAAGTACCAAATACCTTTAAAAAAAAAATCAAAGTACCAAATTCATTCATTCGTAGGCTATATAGCACTTAATAATGGCTATGGTGTCAAACAATCTTTGGGTAGATGGGTTGCGTATATGGGTACGTGGATACAAAAACTTAAACCCGATGTCCGAACCAAAGTTCATGGGTTTCACGGGTTGGGTTGGACCCGTAACTTTCGGTTTGGTTCAGTTTGGGTGATTGGGTTCGTGGGTTTACCCGTACCCGTGTTCACCCCTAATTAAGAGAATCAACTCTCACATTGATTACCACTAATTTCATTCTCCAACATACGCGCTTTAATGGTTGGACTCCCTATTAGTTGAAAGAATCTTCGATAGTTAAGTTGTCAAAATAAGTTGGCATGTATGGGTCGACACACCAAGTCCGATAAATTTGAGGGATTGAACTTTAAATTTTTAGTCTAAATTTTTCTATGACTGTTACCCATTCGTCTAGCTTGTATATGGGCATAACAAAAAAAAAAATCAAATTTTTTATATTTTTTAAAAAGCTTAATAGCAGTTTTCGCCCCCTAACTTTCACGAAGTTGCGATTTTGGCCCCCCTATGAAAAAAGCCCCCTAAGTTTTGCAACTGTAGCAGTTTTGACCCCTAAGGTCAAAATAAAAAATAAAAAAAATAACACTAGGGTGCCACGTCAGCGTAGACCGAGTCAAAATTGGCCTTGGCGGCCAAAACTACCACATGTGCAAAACTTAGGGGGCGGTTTTGTAGTTTTTTTTAGGGGGCCAAAATTGCAACTTTGAAAAAGTTAGGGGGTTAAAACTGATGTTAAGCCTTGTTAAAATCACTTCTTAAGAAGTTGGTTATTAAGGTAAAAAGAAAAGTGAATATCCAATAAATCAACACACAAATATAAAGTAATAAAAAATTACTTTTACTCTATTTGTTACTTACAATTTCAATGACCGGACATATAAATATCTCTACCCAATTATGTAATCTATCTAAAATGATTTTCCTGATTGTTTTACTTTGTGATGTTTGAATGACAACATTTCTAAAAAAAATTGGGTACCAGGTATAATTTTTTCTAAACTAGGTGAGAAGCAAGAAGCTAGCTCACTAAAATTGATTAACTAAAACAAGGCACCCCTAGCATGTTTTTAACATAATGTTCTCTAACAGATATAGGAATGGAAAGGTGATAGACAAAAGAATTCAAGGATAGCCCTGTATTAACCAGCTTATCAGCAATCTATTGCATTTTCTATGTATGTGAGATACCATGAAGTTCATATAGGAAGACATGGAAATACAATTGTTCCATATCTGCCATGGCACCACCAGAAAGGACTTAATTAAAGCTAAAACCATAAGCATGGAGTCTTTCTCAAGCTATAGATTATTTTAGTTTTTGTCTTTGACTATCTTAATAGCTCTCATTGCCCCCAAAGAGCTAAGCATTTAGAGAGTTACCAATGCCCAAGTATTATGCAAAAAAACCTAAAAATTGACCAAACTTGTTTCTTAAATTACCTCCAAAACGCTGAGGCACCATGATTACCTTTTGGAACACATTTAAGTGTTATTGTGTGAATTAAAAAAAATTCTCATGTCAACTTTCTCAATTAGTGCTCATTTATGAGGCGAGATCAAGTCATTGATTTTCTAACGGTCAACTAATCATAACCATTGAATTTGTAACTTATCTTTGGCTATTCACCTATAAATTGAGCTCCTCTCCCTCACTTCTTCTTACACTAAAAGTTCTCTTGAGTTGTCAAAGAACTTTTCTCTCTTTTCCCTCCTTTAGCTTGTGTTGACGAGTTATTCTTTTCTTCTTCTCTTTTTCTGTCCGTTCGGATTTAAAGAGTGTTCTTAAGGTCATAGTCCCTTCGGTTTATAATGTCTCTTCGGAATTAAGAATGGTCTTAAGAACATTGTCCCTTCGGTAAATTTTGTGCCTTCGAAAATAAGAGTATTAAGATCAAAGTCTCTTTTGAGATAAAGTGTCCATTCGAAAAATAAGAATGATCTTAAGAATATAATCCATGTTTTATGTTTTATGCTCTTGGAGAAGTTAGAGGTTAGAGTGGTGGAAACACCATATTATAGTGGTCTTAATACCATATAAGAATGGTCTTAGTACCATAATAAAGTAGTATAAATACCATATTAGAGTGGTCTTAGCACCATTTTTGAAGGTGTATTTCTAGAACAGATCCTATAGTGTAATATGACTCTGATACAGTTGTAGCTGAGCTGTTTTATCCTGGAGGCGTCATGGTTGATAGTCTGCTTGCACAATTTTGAGCAGTGCCACGAAACGTCTTAAAGAGAGCGACCTAGTCTGCGACTCAGCCTAGTAATATCTTCGGCGAGAGAAAAATATTTTAACTAATTTTGACTATTGTTCCAGCAATTTTAAGACGTTTTGTTCTGCCATATCAACCAAAAAAATTACTAGTTTGTTGTCTGTGGACTACAACAAAGATAAAAAGGCTATAGAATTACTCCGATTGAAAGAACATAATAAAGTGTAAGAACATGTTTAGCACTGCGCTACAGGCTTACCTGAATGGTTAGTAATTCACTATTATGAATACTAAAGATCAACCTTTTGGTAGATTAAGTGGGTGACTTTTTTGTCTAAGAAATTTTATGAAGGAAATTAATTTCTTTTAAGGAAATTAAACTGCGCATAAAGTCTTTGGTAGAAATTAAAGTTTCTTCTAACTTCTAATTATCGAAATTGCTTTGCATGCAATGTTTTTTTGTAATTAAGGAAATTTCTATGAACCTTTTGCTTATAGTTTGGTGTCCAGAAACTTTATGTCTGCGAAGAAAATTCTTTTGGACTAGTTTGAAGATTACACCATTTGAAGGCAATTTGATTTATATTCAATGTCGTTAATGAATTGACTCCAAATTATTGACTTTGCAAAATGAAATTAAAGCATATGATTTCTTTTGGTTTATGGAATTCAATGCCTCATATTAATTGACATAATTTGGTTTCATTTATTGATATAATTTTGGTTGGCATTTAAGATATGAGACAAATATCATGCATTAAGTTGTCTAATAAAACTAAAAAATATGATATTTGGTTTCCTTCAAAAAAAACATGATATTTGATTTTGCACATTGCAATTCATATATGTCATATTCAATTTATATCGAAGAATGAAGTATGTTGTATTTTTTAAAGAAAGAAAGAATATGATTTTTTGCAGTCAAGTTAAAAAAAATAACCAAGCAGTCGCATAAATGAATATTTAGATTTAAATCATTATGATGTATTCAACCTTGATGATGACTTGACTAGATATGAAAAGATATTTTATCACTTTTATCGATGGTTGTTAAGACTATACTTTAGTATATCTCGTGAGAAATAAAAGTGATACGCTTGACAATTTCAAAGTTTTTGTAACTGAAATTGAAAATAATTCAATAAGAAAATCAAGCGATTTGGTATTGATGGAAGCACAAAATAATTTCCACACTTCAATGAGTTTTATGAATGACACAGAATTATTCATGAAACAACTGCATCTTACTATCTTGATATAAACGGTAAAGCGGTTAAAAATAATATACCATTTACCGAGTACACATTGATGAAAATTTAGCCGATCCTTTGGCGAAAGGGCCAGCTAGAGAGAAAGTCCATAACACATCAATGAAGATTGGACTAGTGCCTATGGAATCACTCGTGATGGTAACCCGACCTAAATGACTGGAGATCCCAAGAAATAAGTTAAATGGGTAATAACAAGTCGTGAAACGATATGAGGTGAAGATGCTATAATAAATCATAAAAGACATGATTCCTGAAGCGATAAGAGGTTGAGATAATAGAAACTCTTAATGAGATCTATACTCTATATGGAGTGGAGTACCTAGCAACAGGGGCACTCTTGATAGACTCACTTTGGCTTATGCTGTCTTAATAGAAACCTCTAAGTCATTTTTTAAATTCAGGTGGGGGTTGAATTGTGTTTGCTTTTTCTTCGTTTTTTCCTACTGAAGTCACTGATCAGAAGCAG